>VFQN01001974.1_pt1 | contig 32819 bp, 23 predicted proteins | sample 3512371 | NCBI WGS metagenome assembly VFQN01 (sample SAMN10412370, study PRJNA504923) | tailings metagenome | isolation source: Replicate 2 from Balatoc abandoned mine | place: Philippines: Itogon, Benguet | collected 2017-08-28 | reverse complement strand
TTCCATATGTCAGCATGTTTACATTACTGCAAAAACGTTTGTGAATCCAAAAAAAACGATGGACTATTTTCTAGAACTAAGCAAAACAAAAAATAGAGAAAAACAAAAAGCAAAAACAAGAAAAAAAAAAGAAAATGCAAGTAGCGGGAAAAGAAACCTTTATAGCAAGAGAGGGAAGAACAAATAAAAAAAGGTAAGAAATCAATACTGGTAAAACGAAGTACGATCATTACTCTTGATCTATAATTATTATACGAGCAACTGAAAAAAAGAAACCAAAATAAAGCGAGTGATGTTAAAAGATAAGTAGAATAATAATGTGAAAACAAGGGCAACCATCACACAAGCAAATATAATGTTTTTTTATCATTTGGAACTCTTATTTCTTCTTTTTCGATCAGCTGCAAATACTAAGTGTGCAGCTTTCCCTCAAGAAATAGATCAATAATCACAATAATACGCGTTCTTTACCACTACCAACATAAAAACAAAAACAAATCAAACCTTAGAAAAATCCCTAAAATCAAAATCAAATATGAGTTGTTGAATAGAATTTGTTTGAGAGTATTCCAATATTGATAAATGTTAGAACATGATTTTGCTTGCTTGCTTGTTCTTTTAACCATCAACTTGACCGTATAAATAACACATACAAAAGAATGTCTTGATTTATTGAGGTGTGAAGATGCCTTCAGTTGCTTTTCCTCTTGATTGATAATAAGAATATTTTTCTTTTAATAAATTCCCAGCATATCTATGCTCTTACTTACAAATTTTAATAGATAATGTATCATTTCCGATAAACCATCTCCTACTTCGTATTATTATTTGACAAATAAAATAGTTTTATTGGGTGTGACTTTCTCCTACCTTAGTCTGAGACTTTACTAATAACACAGAATGAAGGGAAGCGAGGGAAAGAGAAAGAAGAAAGCAAAAACAATAACAACAGCGAGATTTGTATGATGAAACATATGCATGTTAGGGGAGAAAAGAGATTAATCGGGGGAAATATCTCTCCTGTTTTAAAGTTCTGTTAATTCTTTCTTACTTTCTTTCTTTCAAATAAATTCTTTTTGTTTTCGTCTGTTATACTTTCACTGCTGGAATTGGGCTTAATCTAGAAACAGAGTTTTCATTTGCTTCAGGGATTTTATCTAATTTTTCTACCATTGTTCCAGAGTTAACAGGACCTATATTCCCAATGCTACTAGCAGCAGTGGTATTCGTATCTTCTTCTGAATCAGATTCTAAAGGTGATTTAAAAGAGTTTGCATGTGTTGCAGGTTCACTGCCTTCATTACTATGATTGCTAGTATTTGGTTGTGTGGTATTCTCACCACTCGTTTCCTCTGATTCGACTGCAGAGAGAATAGAAACTGGTTTTGCTGATGCACCAGGATGTAATTTTCGTAATAATTGTGTTATTTGTACAGCTCTAATCGCTGATCTAAATCTTCTTCGTGCATTATATGATTTTAAATTCGATTTTAAATCTAATGATAATTTTGATCCATCTTCATGCATCCATGGATGAGCTAAAATCTGATCAGCATTTAATCGTTTATTAGGATCGACTATTAATAATTTTGATACTAAATCTTTTGCTAATGGCGAAATATTCGTCCAGTAGGGATCAGGAAATGAATAATTTGCATTTATAATCTGAGCAAAGAGTTTTTTATTATTGTCGTCATAAAAAGGTGGAAACCCACATAATAGAATATATAGAATCACACCAATGGACCATAGATCGACTTGCTTCCCGTAGGCTGTACCGCGTAAAATTTCTGGAGCAACATATCCGGGGGTGCCACAAGCTACTGTCATCAACTGATTCGGTTTAAGAAGCGTTGCTAAGCCAAAGTCTGCGAGTTTCAGTCGAGAATTTTCATCAGGACTTTCATATAATATATTCTCTGGTTTGAGATCCCTACAAAAGGCAAGAAGAAAAAAACTGATCAGACACAGTCAAGAATGAAGTGAAAAGAGCTAACCTATGCACGATACTCTTATCATGACAATATTTAATCGCTATAACTATTTGTGCTAATGCTTGTTTTGCTTCCTGTTCAGAATAATGATCTTTGGATACTATTCGATCAAATAATTCACCTCCTGTCATTAAATCCATGACAAGATAGACATAATTCTTACAATAGAAAACTTCTTTTACTGAGACAATATTAGGATGATTGGTTAATTGTAAAATTTGAATTTCCATTTTTAATGATTCTTCATCTTCTGAAGTTAATGCTGATCGTTTAATAATTTTAACAGCCCATTTTGTATTATCAGGTATATGGGTTGCTAGTTTCACTGTTGCAAAGGTTCCTTGACCTAATGTTCGACCAAATTTATATTTCTTTTCAACTTCACCATCATGTGTATTGATAATCATTGTGATTTATAATAATAGATTGAGAAAAAAAAAGACCGTGAATTCAGGAAGAGTTAAGACCGGAGAAAGATTCCACGCAAGAGGGACAAAGGGAAGGAAACTAATAATATAAAGCTTTTAGAAATTCTCACAAAGGAAAGAAAGATATCGTATCACCAATGGAACATGGACTATTTCAAAGGACAAAGAAGCGAGAAAGATAGAGAAAAGAAGTTCAAAACTATGACTTTTTTTTCTTTCACCAATTCACCATTTATTGAACTCCAAACCTCTTACAAAAAAAATTTCTCACGCTCACAACTCTTTGAAAAAGATAATATTCGAACAAACAATCCCACCAAAAAGCCCTCACACCTATCGAGAACTATATAATAAAGTGTTTGAGCTGTTGGTTGTGTTACTTGTATCGCTGTTTGTTATGTGAAGGAAGAGAAGGGAAGAGCTCAGAGCAGCAGGCGTGTAAAACGGCGCTACTGTGCGGCGAATGTGTCTCAACGCATAGTGTTTCTTTTTCGAGTTTTCGAGTTTTCGCATTTCAGGACTAGTTCTCTTAATTTTACAGCATGTGACCGAATTTGCAAATTGAACCAAGAAAAATCTTGAATAACCCTTCCAAGCAGATATGTCGAACACAGGTGAAGATATCGAAGAAAAGACTCAACATCAAGAGAAGCTGATTGATACAAGAAAAAGGCAAGCAAGTGTGAAATTTCGAGATTCTGTATTGCAGTTGGATGAGGAAGAAGTATCCACTAAAGCAACCCGCTTTAGTGCCTTCTTACGAAGCTTATATGCAGAATTAATGGGATCATGGTTATTGTTTCTTACAGTTTACGGATTTAATGCGAATGCTCATTTAAAAGGTTGGAATTCTGAGTTTGTTACTCTTATCAATGCGGTTGGTGCCGGCTTTCAAGTTCTTTGTTTAATTTTTTGCTTCTCAAGTCTTTCCGGAGCACAATTCAATCCAGCAATTACATTTGCTTTATGGTTAGTTGGTAAAGTTAGTAATCGTAAATGTTCTTTTTTCATTTTAATTCAATTACTTGCTTCTGTATTAGCTATGACATGTCTTTATATAATGTTTCCTGATGTTGATCGTGATATGTTAAAAGCATGTGCAGTAATTGGACCATCAAATGCAACAGCAGCAAATATTTTTTTCACTGAATTTATTTTAACTTTCTTCTTAACGTTTGTTTGTTTTGCGTTAGCATTTGAAGAAGCTGAATTTATCAAACCTACTACTATGGCAGTTCAAGCTGTTGAAGATGAAGCAGTTATTATGTATTCATCTACACCACAATCTAAATCTGGATTTGCACCTTTTGCTATCGGATTTACCATTGTTGCTTTAGTGTTTATTGGTGGTGGAAGTGGAGTTGGTATGAATCCTGCCAGAACTTTCGGACCTCAGTTATTTGCTAATTATTGGGATAATTGGTACCTTTTATATTTAGGTCAGATGTCAGGAGCAGGACTCGGTGCTTTATTTGTCACGTATGGTCCTCAAAGTTCGAAAAGAACAGTGGTGAGAAAGACAGAAGCAAATATCTTGCCAGCTCCGGTGGCGAAAAGGTTGACCGTCACTCCCCCAACAACTTTAGCCAAGAGTGGCTCTATTGCTGGAACAGAAATGACAGATGCAAAACAGGTTTAATAGAGTAATTTTATCTGTATGGGGGTAGCTTATTAACGTATTAACGAAAATGAAAGCTACCTATACTGACTGATTAATTCAACTTTTATAGTCTATTCATTAATAAAAGCATTTTAATCATAGTATAGTTGTTATTCAGCAAAATAAAGCACTCTAAGGAAAGAAGTAGATAAAACTAGCACACGTTGATAAACTACCCTCATGCCATTTTATCCTTTCATTCTTGTGAATATTGCTTTGGAAATTGCGAAAGAAAGTATGAATTAACCCTCCATCCTTTCCTTATCTTATCCCTATTTGTTTCATGCGCTTGAAAGAAAGAAAGAAAGAGACAAACAAACTTTCTGTAGATCAATTTCTCATTCTTTCCTTTGTCTGTCTTAAGTATATTGAAATATGAAAGTAAATTAAATAGAGTTATAATCACTAACGAAAGATTCTATCTTCTTGTAGGTTTAAATTATTTCTTTTCTCTTCACGAAGAATGATACAACACTTTTCTCGATGCTATTTTTGGTGTTGTGTTATTAAATCGCTCGAAATTATTAATTACTTCTGAGATATGAAAGAAAATTACACAAAACCACTGCGTCTACAGCTTCATCAATAAATACCAAAGGTTCATCCTTAATCCAAATATAGTCCTAAACTATCTATTATCTACTGCTCGAAGAGAGTTTTTAAGAATCTCTGCACAACCCTAGTTTCATCAGGATCAGAGCTGTGGCCCATACCCTATAATATAACCGAGTATAAATATTATGAGAAAGAAGATTCTACATCATGAATAAACCGAGCTGATCATACCTCGATCGTGATGAATTCAGGCTCATGGCTCGTCAACCAGTTTTTCAACCCTTTATGAGATTTCTCACCCCATCTATGCGAGACAACCATATCTTCATCTCCATGGACCTAAAATAATGTTAAGAATGTTCATCTATGATGAACTAAAACATCAATACCTGTAAGATTTTAAGGTTCGCAGCTGCTGCAGGGGAAATCGCAGCCGGATAGTCAGAGTGTAATGGCACCCAGGTGCTCAAACCGATGCATCCTCCCAGTGGATGCACAGAGCGTAATGCTGTGTGAAATGCTAAAGCACCGCCTTGAGAGAACCCAGCGATGACAACACGCTTTGGTTCGATTCCTTTATCGATCTCTGCCTGCACGATTCTATCGATTCTGCTCTTTGATTGGTCAAATCCAACTCGATCTTCCCTGGTTTTATCGTCTAGACCATAGATATCGGACCAAGCAGGCATTGGCATTCCTCCATTGATGGAGATAGGCTTATTATCTGCAGTGGGAAGAATGAACTTTGTTTCAGTAAGTCCCAGGCTCGGCATCATACTAGCCCAGCCATCTGCTGTATCACCCAATCCATGCATCCAAACTACAACATTTTTATAACTTCCAGACGACGGAATAAAGGTGACTCCTCTTCCACCTAATCCATCATTACGAACACGTTGCATTTGTAAACCAGCAGCAGAGACAAAATATCGTTTAGAGAAAAATGTTCCAAAAAGAATACCCCAACTAAAAGATTTAATGACAAACTTTGATTGTATTCCAATCATAAACGAACAGTGTGAAATGAGCGTGCAATAATGTTTGTCTTTAGTGGACTCAATTAGAGAAATGCTTAAAGGTTACAAGGAAAATGAATAAATCTAAATCTCATACAATCTCGCGTATAAAATATATTACTTACTCCGTTCGGTTGAAATTGACGTCGCTGTTTTTGCTAGTTTTTTCTTCGCTTTTTTCGACTTCCAAGGTATAGTCTGAAAGTAGAGTTTAATTAGAGACGAAAGATGTGCTTTGTATATATAAGTATATAAGTATAAGTATATAAAGATGTAAGTATATATTTTTACATGAAGTCGAAGTGTGAAAGTTCATTTGTTGTTCATGATTAATTAAAATGTTTGTTATGATTTCAGATATATATACCTATACTATTATTTTTTTTAAGAAAAATTAATACCTTTGTTCACGCGCGCAAATATGTGTATAGTCTTTAAGAAACGTACACTACTACTAAATTTCTGGAAGCAATTAGACAATCCATACAAAAAATCAAAGCAAAAGACTGGTAATGAGAAAAAAAAGAAAATTAAAAAACAAAACACAACAATGGAAAAAGAAAATAGCTTGATTCTATTTTCATTAACTTCGTTTTTGATTCCGATTGTTTTACAACTGAGATTTTGTTCGAAGAAATTTTATCCATCTAAATGCTTCTCACCAGCAAAGGTAAACTCTTCAAATACTGGGTTATGATCACCCCTTCCCTTCTTTCCAGCTGGTTTTTCATCGCCCATTGAATCCTTTGCATCAGCTTGGAGATACACCTTTGGTACATATTTTGTATCAAATTCATTTGCTACTTCAGGCACAAATGGTGGTGGGATTTCACGACGATATAACTTATCAAAGTCAATCACTTTAAAGAAATCTGATTCGATAATATCTTGTGCACCACGTGGACCACTACCTAATCGTTCCGATTCATCAACTCTTAATAAACCACGAATACAAACGACTGCTTCTTGTGAGAAAGTCTGTGGGAACGATGGCTCAGTGTTAATAATACGATAAAACATTAATTTACGATTTTTATCATAGAAAGGAGTTCTTCCATGTAACATCTCAAACCTAAAGAGAATCAACGTCAGAGCAATATAAAAAGGAAGAAAGAAGAAAAAACTTACAATAAGATACCAAAACTCCACCAATCAACGGCTGAACCATACTTTTGCCCTTTCAATAACTCTGGTGCAATATATTCTGCTGTACCACAGAAAGTTGTTGCACCACCTGTTACATCAATATTTTGTTTTGATAAACCAAAATCAGTTAATGCTAAATGTCCTTGATGATCCATTAATACATTTTCTAATTTCAAATCACGATAAATAATATTTAATTTATGTAAATGATCTAAAGCTGATAATAATTCTGCTGCATAAAAACGTGCACGTTCTTCAGTAAAATGACGTGATTTACGTAAATGATAAAATAATGTACCACCGTTATAATAATCTGTTACTAGATATAATTTATCATCACTTTGAAATGCATATCTTAAACGTACAATATATGGATGACGTACTTCAAATAAGATATCACGTTCTGATTTAGTATGCTCAATTTGTCCCTTCGCTGCAATCACATCTTTTCTTAATACTTTCATTGCATATACTTTACCTTCATCGGACGAATTTTTCTTACGTACTAACATCACTTTACCGAATGCTCCTTTACCAACAATCTTTAATAAGTCAAAATCGGCGACTGTTAATTTCTCTTCACCATTTTTGTCTTTATTGGATTGTGTTGCTGGTTTGCTACCACCACCAAATAAACGTGAGAAGAAACCTTGTTTCTCTGCTGGTGGAGCAGGTTTTGGTGATGGTGATGGTGGTGTAGGTAAGTTATCTTCCTCGGTAGCGTTAGGATTGACCATAACAATAGCAGTAGTATAATCTAAACCATTATCACGTGCAATAACAACTCCAAAGTTCTTACTAACATTACCACCTGATTCGCATAATGTGAAATACTTAAACACAGAATCCATTGCTAGATAAACACTTTGAGCAACATTTTTCACGTCTGTGACACCTGGCGGTAATCCTAATGACAGGCATGTACAACCAAGTTGATCTTTACGATATCCTAAACGATTACCGATAGGTGCTGGGTTGCCTTCTAAGTTAATGGCAATACGACCTAAAGCATCGCGAATATCACCAGCGTCATCTTTTTCAACAATATGAGATGCTTCAATGGTAATAAAACCTTTAATACGATTATTATCAGGTCCACTACTAACCATTTCACGTAAAAATAAATCTTTACATAAGGAAGCACCATTCCCATAACTTAATAAGACAATATGATTGGCTTTCTCATTACGATTAACGACGTTTTCCCATACGTTTAATACGTGAATCTCCGGCGATTCTGAACCTTTAATTGGTACTTTTGTAGGTGCTTCACCCGCAGTTTCAACAACGACGCTATTGGTATTGGGGCGTAAGATTAATACAGAGTAACCAGCAGAAATCGCTCTTTCAATATAAGGTAGCCAAGTACCTTTGGAAATACCTTGATCAAAACAAATAGAACGACTATAAATACCTAATTGTGAGCCATAAGCATTTTGAATAATTAAAAGTAGCTTTGAAGCAATCATCCAACCAGGACTAGCGAGGATAGAAGTGGAAGGATTTTCATCTTCAGGAATTTGAATAGAGCTGAAACCGTATTCATTAATAATTTTAGTTTCAACATAACGTGCTAATTCTTGTAAAACTTCAGCGTCTTCTTCACGAGTAGGTTTTGGAGCACCCGCATTTCTTACAATGCGATCATCAGCTACTAAACTGTAGTTCTTATGAGAGAAAACTGCTTTACCCGCCATTACAAAGGACCTTAACTTGAACTAATACTAAAGAAAAGAGTCAATTTGATCGTGAAATCTTTGATGATTGAGAGTAGTGTTCGAAAAGGGTTGAAAATCCTCTGATTGTTTTTGGTCTATGTTCGCTTATTTGGTATCTTTTTGATGATCACTATGTTTCCCGAGATTTACAAATATCGATATTCACAAATCTCGAGTTATTCACTGTTCATGTCCGTTTTATTTTCTTATTTATTGAGAGTTAAATTGATTTTCAAACTGTAACTGCTTCTTCTCTATTATCTGCAAAGAGATACATCGTGGAAGGAGGTTTCTTGAGTATTGGAAGGAATATAGTTGAAAGAAATCATCTCGAAGGAATTTGTTTGTTCGATTCGTCTTGTAGTATAAATAGTCTTCTGTCATGTCACTTAAAGAAGCAGGAGGAGGTGGAAAACAAGCTGCAAATATGGAAGTTTTCCCTGATTTGCATCATAAAATGAGCAAAAAGATTGCTCAATTGACAAAAGTGATCTATCATTTGAATACAAAGAACGAGGATCATATGATAGAGATCGAGCAACTATCAGCAAACCATCAACTAGAAATACAACAAATCTTACGAGATGCTGCGAATCGTATCAGTAAATTCAAAGAAACAATTGAATCAAAGCAGCAAACAGTAAGCACCCAAATCTGAACTCTATTCTCCATTGTCTAACAGCTCTCCTCTTCTTTCTTGTAGGTGAATAATGAAGCAAAGATAGAAAAACTCCAGAAAAAATTTGATGCAGAGAAACAATTAGCACAAAAAGAAATGAATGATTATAAAAATAAATCTCAAGAAAGAGAAAATAAATTAACACAAGAATTTACAAATAAATTAACAACTTTAAAACAATCCATTGAAACCATGAATAGTAAATTCCAAGAAAAATTACAACAATTTGAAACTATTAATACTGATTTAAAAACACAATTAAATTCATCGAAAACTTTAACATCACAAGAATTAATTGATTTAAAAAAGAAATACGAAGATGAAATTGCTAATTTAGTGAAAACAAATAATGAGAAATATTCTGCTATGTTAGTAGAACAATTATCAATACAAGATACTCAAAGAAAAGATTATGAAGGTAAATTGCTTCTACTACAGAAAGAATTAGTGGATAAACAACGACAAGAATTAGAAAATGAATTAAATAAATTAAAACAAAAGTTATTAAAAGAGAAAGATGATGAATTAAATAAAATAAAACTTGACACTCAAGAACAAATAACTTCATTAAAACAAGACTTTTTAATGAAAAATGAAACATTGATCCAAGAATTAAAAGAAAAATCCAAACAATATGATCATATGATGACCGAGAAGAATGGGAAAATATCCTCCTTAGAAGAACAATTACAATCCCTTCAAAAGTCTTTACATGAGTTATCAAACAACTCAGGACAACAGTTTACTCAATTATCCAATGATCTCATGGCATTACAAGAGAAAAACCAACTATTAACCAATAAATTAACTATTGCCACGGAAGAGAATGCTTCGATGAATCAATTATTAACCACGAAAAACTCAAAAATAATTGAATTAGAAGCAAATCACGACAAATCACAGAAAGAAGTGATATCATTAACCAATGAAATTAATAAATTAACACAAATGATGAAAGGTAATGAAAGTACATTACAACAAAAGTTGAATCAATCCGAGAAAGAAATCCAATCATTACACAATGAAATGAATCAATTAGGTGATGTGATTAATTCATTAAAAGAAGAGAATAAGCAAAAAGATAACAAATTTAATAAAATGATACAAGAGAAAGATGAAATGATTCGTAATCATGAGAAAGAGATTCAACGATTAAAAGATGAATTAAATCAACAATTAAAGAAATTAAATGATTATTCATCATCATCCAGTGAAGAATTAAATCAATTAAAAGCACAGAAGAATTAAATCAATTAAAAGCACAAAAAGATGCTTTATTACAAGGTTTCATGAATGAGAAAGCTGCATTAAAATTGTCCTTTGAGCAACAGTTAGATGAAGTGAAAGCACAAAGTGAGGCTATGAAAGCATCATTAACACAAGAGATACAAAACTTACAGCAGCAACTCCAACAACAATTGAAATTATCGAAAGAAGAATTACAAACCATGAAAGATCATTATGAAAAACAATTACAAAAGATTCAGTCTGATTTAAATCAAGAGAAACAAGATTTATTAACATTATTAGAGAAGGAAAAAGCTTTACATGCAGCAAAACTACAAGAATTAGAGTTAGCAAACTCATCTACCATTGAATCCTATGAGAATGAGAAAGCAACAATGAAAGTAGATTATAATAAACTTGAAACAAAGTATAAAAGTCTTCATAAAGAATTAGAAATGAAAAAATCGGATATTGAAAGACATGAAAATATTACAAATTCATTAAAAAATCAAATCGAATCATTACGTGAAGAATTAAAAGCATCACAAAAGGCATTCCGTGAGAAATTAGAATTATCTAATGCTAAATTAGTCGAAGAATTGACTATGAAGTATGAAGAAGAATTAAAACAACGTGAACAAGATTATGAAAGAAAGATGAATGGATTAAAAGAAGAATATGAGAAGAAGATAGAAAACTTAATATTAGATTATAATCTTCAAATACAAGAATTAAAAGCATTATTACAGAAAGAAGTCAATCAAGCGATTAATAATGATAAAGAAAGTAATTTGAAAAGAGAATTATTAGAAGCTCAAATGATGTCATTAAAGTTAACACATAATCAACAAATGACAGAAGCTGCTGCAACTCATCAAGCACAAATGAAAGCTGCACAAGAGGCAGCGCAGAAAGAGCTTGAACGAGTGAAAAGAGAGGCACAGAAGGCTCTAGAAGGGAAGGAATCGAATCTTCTTTCTCAATTTGATCAAGAGAGAAAGGCATTACAAGAACAGCTGGCGAAACTTGAAGCTGATAGCAAGGAACTCTTACAATCATCATTAAAACAATTACAACAGACGAATGATGATAAGACCAAGCAATTACTTAAAGACTTAGAGCAACAGCTTACATTACAATCACAACAAGCACAACAACAACTTCAAATGAACCATGCAAGAGAGAAACAATCCATGGAAGAAGATCGTGATCGTGAGAGAAAGACATTAGAAGGTAAAATCAATGATTTACAACAAGAGATTATGCACGCGAAAGATGAAATGTCGAAATTACAACAAACGATTAATCAAGAAAGAAAAGAAAGACAGAAAAGAGAAGAACACTTCATTCTCGAGAAAGATGCAATGACACGTGATGCACAACAAGAAATGAAGAAAGAAAAAGATCTCCATGAAAAGAAAATCATTGAACTATTACAAAAACATGAACAAGATATTAAAAATCTTCAACAAGATCATTTAATCGTGAAAAATCAATATGAAGAGAAATTACAACAATCCTATAATGATTATTCCATCTTAGAGAAACGTTTCTTAAATCGTGAATCAAAGAAAGAAGATTTATTGAAAATACAAGAATTAGAACAAGCATTACAACAACAAGAAGAAAGAATGAAAGAAATGAAAGATGAATTAGTTTCATTAAAACGTGAAATGTTAAATCGTGAAGATAATTATAATCAAAAGTTTGGACGACAGCCAAATGTTGGTGTTATGCAAGTCATTAAACCTAAAGAAGAGAGTAATAATAATGGTACGAGTAATGGTCATAGTAATAATAATGGTTCTGTCAAGCAAGAAGGAGGTGGATTTGGGAGGAAGAACACTACTCAGATGAGAATGATCAATCCTCAAGGTGGTGGTATGATGGGCATGCCTCCTTTAGGCGGAGTGGGAGGTGGTGGTCTAGGTATTGGTGGTGGAGGTATTGGAGGAGGTTCTTTACCCTCGTCAGCAGGTGTACCTCAAACATCTTCAATGAAAGCCTCTAAATCTGCGAAGTAGAGAGTGAGTAGTATCTGCTAATTGTAAATTATTGTGTATTATTAAGAATAATCGATGACGATGATGATGTTATTTGTTGTTATTATCTCTGTTACAGTTGTGTGTTTTTTTCTTCCTATTCTTTTTAATTTTTATTGTTTTTTGAAGTTATGTGATTGTCTTTCATTCCTTTACTTATTAGGAATGTTTTATGATTTCTAGATCATTTCCAATTGATTTAACTCAAAGATAAAATGAAAACTCCTTCTCTTTCATTACTATCTCAAGGGAACGATTGTTAACCTTCCTCTCGACTGAATGTATCATAGAATGAAATGGGAAGAATCATGTCTTTAGTACAAGCGCTGCGACTGAGCAGAAAGAAGAAGAAAAAGAAGAGGAGAAAGATGATATCAAGGCAAAGAATGATATCGATGAGGATGATGACTGGTTGACCATCAATCATGATGATGGTGATGATAGTATCACTGAAAATGATTGGGATGTAGTTGATCCTTTAGTTCGAAGGATTTTACAAGTGATCTTCAATGAGAAGAAATGGACAGAGAATGAACAAATGTTCACACTTCTTATTCAAGCAGATAACAATGCACCGATTATAAAGTCTTCGCTAAGTGCGGTAAGGATTTAACTTCACATCGTGAGAGAGACAGAAGATGTGGGATTTACAATACCTATTCAAAGTTTCAAGACAATAGTTAGTTAATTTAGTTTAAACGATTCACAATGCTTTACTTAGTATTTGTTTAGTTTTATTATTAAAGTTGTTATTTTTAGATATAAAAATGATAGGATATGATGAATGAAGTATTATTATCGTGTGTGTGTGTGTCTTCTTTTGGTACTCTTTATTAATACAACTACTATGAATCGATAAAATTCTCTACAGAAGAAGAAGATGACGACGATTATGATGTCGAGAGGAACGAAAGAAAAAAAACAAAAAGAAAAAAAAGGAGAAAATGAAAAGAATAAACCAAAAATAAACAAGTAAAGCGATAAGGCATGACAGATGCCAACGAGGAAAAAACACAATTATTGTAACAAGTGAATCTAAAACCGAATCAACGAAGGAAAGGGAAAGCATGAAACCAGTACCTACTAGCAATCACTATCAACTGTCAGTGCATCTAAAACAATAGTGTTAGTGTGATCATATAGACAGACTTTTAGACGAGAAATCAAAGATGTCAGACAAGCTATGATCTATTTTTACTCTAAATTGGAGGTAATGAAAAACCTCCACCTCGAGGTGTTTGATGCTTGCTATCAATCGGAGGGAATAGACTACTACTTGGTGGTAAAGTCGTACTATTCTCCATGCTATTGGCCTTCTTCTTCTTTCTTGTTCCGTGTGATGATTGTTTGCTAGCGTATTGATAATTGTTATTATTCGGGTAATTTTCATCGTCATTGTTATGACCATAGTAATTATAATCCTCTGACGTGCCGTTGCTTGCCTTCTTTGTCTTTTGAGTCGTATTCCCACTGACTATACTGTCAGAGTTTGCGAACCCCCAATCATTCAATGGACCTGCAGTTTCTCCAGTTCCTTGCTCATCAACATTAGCATAATCAGAGGCCTGTTGATATGAGTTACTGGAGGCATTTTTATTAGAGAAATTTACGTTATTCTGCTGTTGATGTGAAGTAATATTGGGCATGCGAGTACTATTCTCATCATATGATCGTGACACATTTCCATTATTATTGCTGCCGTTGTTGGGTGCTGGGGTTGCTTTTGGAAGTTTATTCTTGCTTTTACTTGTTTTCTTTCCTTTCTCCTCTGGTGTATTGTTATTCCCATTATCATTAGCAAAACCAATACCAGGAAGGGAAATTCCATTGCTGGGAAAGTTGCTGGTATTATTACTATTATTGTAATTTGAATTCGAATAATAGTCTTCCATTCGTGCAGAAGTGCTATTTGGTTGATTTCTTCCTGTCTGGTAAGTAGAAGTACTAATTTTTGGAGAAATGAGAGAGGATGCTGAAACTAAACTTCCAGGAAGAGTCAGAAGGGGAACCATAGGTCCCTTTCCAATTGCTTTATTTAAACTCTGTTGCGGGGGTGGTTGATATTGAAAAGGGTCGTTAGAGGAGTATTGCGGCTCAGCTGCGTTACGACTGCCATTAGCACTTCTTGCACTGCGAACTCTGCGTGCTTGAGATACAGGGCGATCTACGTACAGTAACAGTTTAGATTGGAGAAAGGAAAGAACTTTCAATTACCTGATCCCGAGTTATTATTGGATACATTGTCTTTTGGATTATAGATATCAGGGAATAAAGAGGATCCACCACCTACAGAGGAAATGTTGTTACTATTTCCTCCACCAACACCACTATTCACGGGAAAGAAATTATTATTTCCATCTCCAACCATCGTTCCACCCCCGGTAAGTTTCTCAACATCCACATTCTTTCGTTTGATATAAGGGATAACCCATTCATCTTTGTCGTCATCATAATGACATTTATCAACAATCTAAGAGAAAAAAAATATCATAAGCGGCGAAAGACGCTGAAATGAATAATTACCTTCTTTAACTCACGATCACCTATCAGAGAACGACAGATAATTTCATATAATTTACAATCTTTCTCTTGTTCTAATGCAGCATCCATTAATTGCTTTCTTTGATAATAAAAATCATCACGGAGGTCTTCTAATTCTTCTTTTGCCGCGGCTAATTTCTTTTCATAACGCTTTTTCAATTTTTGTACTTTTTTATTCGCAAATTCTTCAAGATCTTCTTCACTTGTCATTGGACGTGCTTGTTGTTGTTGCCTTTCAATTAATAAATTTTGTTTTAATTCTTCTAATTCATTTTCTACTTGTTTCTTTTCATCTAATATTTTCTGTACTTCACGTTGTTGTTTCTCTTCACGTCTTTTCTTTGCTTGCAATTTCCTTTCCTTGTATAACTGTATCTGTCGCTCTTCCTCGGCAATCTGTTCTGGGGTTTTTGTTAATTGAAGCATTGGGACTACGACTGTTGTTTGATTTAAAAGATCTTTGTTTGATACAGAGCCTGTTTTTGTTACCGTTGCTGGACCGGTAGCAGCTGGGGGTTCCTTCTGAGGAGATAATGTCACCGCATCACTGTGAACCAACTAAAAAAAGACAAAGAAATAGATTTAGAGGGAAGAAAAGGAAGTGCTTGACATGGAAACTTACCATATGTTCTAATTGATGCAATCGATTTTCAATTTCATCACGAATCTGCTGCTCCAGGTCGCGAGGAGTTGTAATAGCTTCCATGTTAGCATTAGCAATAACAACTTCACCATTCACCGAATTCTCGGATTGATGAGTCGCAGGAATGAAGTTACCATTCTGCTGCACTATGTCATGGGTTGGAGCGAAATTTGTATTTTCCGGAACTTGAGAAATTGGAACGAAGTTATCATTTTCCAAAACTTGAGGGCTCGGGGCAAAATTACTATTCTCTGGGAACTGTGGGGTCGCAGCCGTGTTAGGAAAGAGGTTATTTGTCATCACAGAGGAGGAAGGAGAAACACCTTCATTGCCCAGGCTGAAAGCCTCCTGCTGAATTGTATCATTAGACTCGTTTAAATTTGCCGCATTAACTTCAGCTACAGAACTCTTCACCTCTGCCTGACTATTGGCGGACGGACGAGGAGCTTTTACCGGACTGTTCGCCTCACTCACAACTTCCTCAATAACAGCCAATGAAGAATGGTTTGAGGGTTGAGATTGATGCTGCTGGTGGTGTTGTTGTTGCTGCTGTCGCGATCCAGCAGGAGCTTGCAAAGCCATCGTTCCTTCTGCGACAGGTAACTGTAACTGTGCTAAAAGAGTCGCGGCATTCGCCTGCTGCTCTAATAATTGCCTTAATCTTTCGATTTCCGCCTTAAACTCACGAATCATCGTATCTTTTGGATCTTCATTGATCTTTGGTTTATTTTTAATATTTTTTGCACGATTTGCATAACGAAGAGTTGATAATGTTTCATCATAGTTATAATCAGCAGGTGAAATTGCTGCAACCATCATCGTCTTGGTATTACCACCAAGAGAATCTTGCAAAAGACGGGTTAATTTACTATCACGATAGGGAATAAATTTACTTCCTTCAGCTAATGCAGAAATAACATTTCCTAAAACTGATAAAGAAAGATTAATTTTAATACCTTCTTTTAATACCTTATCAGTTGCACCAGTCTTTTTCGCTCTTTCAGAACCTGCTAAATCAACCAAATTTAATTTACCAACACGAAGCATATCCTTTCCCGTAGTTTCATCTTTAGTATTCATTTCAACAATAATCGTAAAGATTGAATGTGATCGCGATGATTCAGCGTTCATGTTTGTTGATGCTGTAGTACGATTTGTCAAACCTTTATCTAACATTTTATGTAAATCTTCTGGTGTTTCAACTACAACATCAGATAAACCTTTAACATAAATACCTTTACTCGGATCTTCTTTTAATTCGCATTTTGTTGCAACTTTTGGATCAACAAGTAAATCCTTGATTTCTTCGTTATATAATTCAAGATAAGAGCATCTAATCAGAAAATCAACATTCTTTGTTGTCTTGACAAATTGAAAGATGTGAGAAAAAGAATTTGGAATAACACCACGTAAATTTTCATCAGTGGTTGATGGCCCTTGCATCGTGAAACTAGAAGATCGCAAGAGAGGGTTAGTAAAGGATATTGGTTTACGGAAGGGGGAAAATTACCTTTTACCACAACCAGTCTGTCCATAGGCAAAAATAGTACTGTTAAATCCTTCTAAAGTACTTTCAATGATGTTAAAGCATGACTCTTCATAAAAGAACTTTTGTTGAGTTTTGTCGTCGTAAGTTGCATCAAAGGTGAAGAGTTTGGGTGGCTCGTTTCCTGCATCAGGGTTACGAATTCCAACTTGACGGGTGTCAGGATCTACTTCAATAATCGGCTTTCTGTTTTCATCTTTCTCTTTTTTATTCATAGGGCGGCAACGCACCACCACTGTGATACATTCATTATTTCCCGCACTCATCTGTTCGCTCGCTGATTAAGGATAAATAAAAAATAACTAATATTAACAGGAAATAATAATAACAATAATTTGGAAGACAATCTAAGCGAATGAAAAGGACTCTGAACTTCTTATTCTCGATTTCAACAGCTCATCACGATCTACCAATAAAACCAAATACTGCGTTTCGCTACCGAATCTTCTTGTGTTGCGTTCCGGGAATTTAAAAAACGAATGTTTAGATTTGAATGAAAAGGATAGGATCAAGGCGCAACGTCCAAGAGAAACAACAGTAAATAATTCGCTTGAAACAGACAAAAGACAAGCGAGTAACGTCTCCCCCAGCCATGGGCGAGGGCTTGGGCAAAGAATTTTTCGATTTTAGGAATTTCGTTATTTGGAAAAGCAATCTGTTTTATCGAGGGTGCATTCCTTCAAATCAAGAGTTACGAACAAAGTCGTTCGTCCTTGGGTATCGTTCTGCACGACACGCGTCTCGTCGCAATGCATCAGAAGACTTGTCGAAGATTTTGGCTCTTGGCTATTGCTGTGTTGCTTTTTCTAAAAGTTTCTGAGCAGTTTGGACACGATGACGAAGAGGATATTGCTCACCATGGAAAAGATCCTAGGAAATACAACTTCGCTGCTTTAACTTCGGGTGCGGAACTCATAGATTACTCTCCAAAAAATGGTAAAGGATTCAAGCATCTCTTGTCGGATGATCGAGATAAATATGCATTGTTCAGTTGTTATGAGAAAAAGTGGGTGATTATCGGGTTATCTGAAGATGTCCTCATCGAATCGATTGTGATTGCCTCTTACGAGAGATATAGCTCGATTGTCAAGGACTTCCAAATTTTAGCAGCAGTTTCCTTCCCTCAATCAAACTGGATTTATTTAGGTAATTATACTGCAGAGGCAAGGTTGGGCGAGCAAGTGTTCCACGTTCTCCAACCATCTAACCTTCACACCAGATTTGTCAAAATACGATTTTTCAATCATAATTTTAATGAAGATCTTTGTACAATGAGTCAAATAAAAGTCTACGGGAAAACAATTTATGAAACGATTAAAACTGGGATGGAGACTATGTTCACTGAGGATGCGAATAAAGCTCAATATGAAGATGAAGTGGAAGATTTTCACTCTCCTAACGACACTGTCATAGATTCGGTCTCTCAAGAAAATCTTCAAGGAAATCGAGCAGATGAGTCAAACTCAGTAGATAGTGAGGTGGGGAGTGCAAACTCAACGAAAGACCAAAGCGATATTAACGAGGAGCAAAATTCAACAAATCAAGATGAACGCAGAAGCAGTGAATTATCTCGTGATGCAGTAAACTCGGACTCTGAAAATTTGGTGGCAGCTAACGAAATTGCATCGAAGGATGACTTGATTCTGACGCCAGAGGACAATTCGGAAACTAATACGAATAATATTGACACAGGTGATTCGGGAAAGGGCAAAGATCAAGATAATTTGACATCAAATGAGTCGGTAAACAGCGCGGTAGACTCCTCTTCAGCCGTCTTTGACACCGATTCTGGGCGAAAATCCTTTAATGACGCAGAATGGAAATTAATCAATGACGCTTTCAACCGATTCAATGTCACAGAACCATTATATGCGAAAATGATTCGAAGGGTATCAGAATTCTTTATTAATCCGTTAAATCCACTTGGAAAGGCTTTAAATCGCAGTAACTTAGACTCTTTCTTCGCAGATTTAAATGACAGAGCACACATTGCTAATGAACGTAGAGAAACTCATTTACCCCCATTAGAGACTGTCACCGCGATCGATTCACAAGAAACGTCAAGTATAGAGCAAAAGAATGAAGGATCGCCAGAGGAGACTTTAAATGAAGAAAATGCTGAAAAAGCTAAAGGAGTGCCCCTATCGGTGGCTGTAGATACTAATGATTCAAATACAATTGGTTCCACTTCATTATTCGAGGACAAATCCAAAATCCATCTTGAGACTTCTGCGCCTCCTCAAAATGGTGAAAGCAAGGATTACTCTTCTTCAGAGACTTCTCTCAGCACCAACACCGCAGATGCTCCTCCAACTCCTACCACCGTAGAGTCTACGGTGGATATCAAATCTACTTCACTGCCTTCAGAATTAAATATTTCGACAACTTCTGCTTCTAATGGAAATGGAAATGGTTCTACAAGCGATAATAAAAGTTCAGTACAAAAAGTTCCAATCTCTGAAATTTCTGATGCATCGGCGATATCTATAGTCGCTGGAACAGTGTCAAATCAACCTATAGATTGCTTATCAGTGCTTAAATTTGCGGAATTTCGAAAGAAACGACTGAAAGAAGAGAAAGAAAATAATGGCAATCAATCAGAAAATGATAAGACGAATGTCTTTAATAAACTTTTCATTCGGATCAAATCAATTGAAACTAATGAAGATATTATTGGATATTTCTTTGATGAGGTAAAAGAAGATATTTTTTATCAATTTTTGCCCTTCCTTTTAACTTCTTTTGATTGATAGGTGATCAAATGCTTCCAATCGGAAGCTCAATTGATGAAAAGTAACATGGATTTTATGAGCAAAGAACTTTCTCTACTTCAAGAGAAAATGATTGAGATGAATAAATTTATCCTCGATCAAAAGGAAATTCAACAGGCAGAAGAACAAAGACAGAGAGAAAGACGAGAGAAATGGCAAGAACAATTTTTCCTTCATCCTTCCGACACCGCCACTCCCTCTCCACCCAGCATTGAATCTTCACAGAAGGTACCACCGTCTTCATCTCATGACCGAGCATTAGCTCCTTTCTCAACTTCCAAAGAAGATGAGGATTACTATAGACAGTACTTTCAACAATTATTCGCTGCATCGAATGGTTCCAAGGTTCAGATTACTTCATCAACTCCTCCTTCCGCTGCTTTTAGATCCTCTTTCCAAAAGGGATTTGCTGGATTCTTAAAATCATTAATACATAATACGATTCAGCTTTTCCAGTCATCCCCACTGACCTCAGAGGAAGATCATGTCGTAGAGAGTTTGTCTAATGTGTGGTCAAAGCTTTATACTTGGTCCCACTTTCATACCTCTGATATGATGATTCTGATGATGATGCTGATAGGTTTGGTGGTCATTATGATGACGAGTTTAAGCCTTCTACTTATAATTTGGCTCATCTTCTCTCAGCGTAAATGATTAAGAGATGTTTTAATAGAGAAATGAATTCGTGTGTTGAATCGTTCCTTGTTGCTTTTTCTTTTAGTGAGTGTAAGCATTTGTGTCTTAATCAATTTTCATCTCGTCTAAATTAATCTATCCATGTTGTCCGAATGAGATGTAACTCTAAGGAAATGATGTCACAGTTTGAATTACAAGTTTATCAACTTGATTCTTATAATTAGAATAGATGTCCTTAGTAGTGAATCTATCAAAGACACTACAATGGAATTTTTATCTGATAGTATGAATCTTAGCAGATCGACGAGTTTAATAGTCTGCACCATCGCTATCAGGATCAATCAAATTCAAAATTTCATCAAATCGAAAAGAACCGAGAGCAGTAATAAATTCACTTTTAGCAGTCGGGTGCAAAGTTTTCGCTAACGCAGCATATTGATCTTGAGATAAAGAGCGAAATTTCAGTACATTAGAAACATTAAAAGTCCGAAGAAGATTATCTCGAGCGTTTCCATCTTTCACATTTTCCCTTTGGTGAAGCACATTCCAAGCGCGATGATACAATGAACGACACCCTACCCTCTGTTGACGTAAAGAAGGAGCAACGCCACCACCCATAGAAGCACTGAAGGTTTGAGTTGGAAAAAGGAAATTCCCAGCGCCATACGTATTGTTAGGCACACTAAGTGTGTGAATAGTCGTGTTTGCAGTTAATGAGGAGGATGAAGGTGTCAAGTCGGGGGTGGTATAGTTCTCAAGTAATACTTTCGCAAGGAGCATCATTCTATCAGTAACAATACTCTCTGAATGTCGTGAAGGCAGTTGAAGGAGTTGATTTAATAAGGTAGGAATATGATAAGAACCAAATAAAGAAAATTCTTCATCGAATATATTACTCACTGTCTGACTTTTATGAACATCTTCTCTTTCCTCTTCTAAATATTCGTAATGAAATGATAGTTGAATAAGAAATTCTAATATATTTTCAATGGATTCATAATCATCAGGACCGCCACCTCCAAATACTACAGGTGCTAATTGTCCTTTCGCTGAATATTCTGGTTTTTGATTATTATAATCATCTAATACTCTTAAAACTGTTTCAATAATTGTCGGATCATCCAGTATAAGACCTTTATTCATCTTAGGTATCGCCATATGAGCTAATGCAGAAGTGACATCACGTAGTTTAATAATAGAATAAGCATAACCGCGTCGTATAATATCAATAATAGAGATGGTATTCTCTTTATATTCAATAATAGCGATTAAACATGCTTGAGTAAATGTTAATAAAGTAGGTAATTGTAATAGTAGATTAGTAGTAATATGATAAAAATTAGGATAGTTGATTAAAGTATTTTCATCTTCTTCAGAGTCAGAATAAACATTACATAGTATGAAAAATGCTTTAACTCCTTCTATAAGTTGATTTTTCCCTGCTAATAAAGGTATAAAACTTTGATAATGAAATACTTGTTTTAAATGATTAGCACCAGAGGGTAACGAAGATATTGCCATAAGTGTATTTAAACCCCAATAACATATCCCACGAAATCGTTCAAACCATGATTGTGGTCGTATCCCATATCCACACAACTTCTCATAGATAATCACTGTAAATGGATATTTCTCTAAAATAAACGATAATCTTTCATTATTAACACCTGATATTATATTAAATAATGATTGATATGAGAAAGAAGACTGTGAAAAATGAATAATATCAGTTTTATGATATTGTAGATAGCCGTACTCCTCTCTTAATAGGTATGGTAAAGTAGTGGATTGTAAGGAACAATTCGAGAAAAACTTTAATATGTGTTCTTTAATTCTTTCATTATTCTGATTTATAAGATGACTGTTACTATTGGAAGTTAATGAGTGAAGTACATTCATGAGTATAGGTACTAATTCATGGTCCGGTGATACTAGTATTTCACGTATCCCATGATCACGAGATAAATACCATAAGCAACCTGTAATATTTTCAAGATCTGTTTGATCAGCTCCTTCTGAGAGGACGGTTTGGATTGTTTCGAAGAATCTTAAGGAGGGATGAACAAAGTAATGTCGATGTGCTTCATTATTAGTTGCTTCCCATAGGGCAAATAATGAAAATGAGCGATTATAATTCCTTCGAATCTGATCTAATAATGCCTCAATTCTATTTCGATAATCTAATGGGACTTCTGCCACGACCATTCTTAGATCTTTCACCAATAAAGTTATAATAAAGTTATATCCGAAAGAGAAGAAGAAATCACTTTCTTTACAGCAGCTATTCTCGCCCTATAAGAGAGTGCTATATCGAGACTTGATTAAGTTATAAGAGAAGAAAGAAATCATGTAATTGGGTTCATGAAACTACTGATATCAATCAATCAATCAATTAATTTTAGTGTTTCTTAAGATCAAAATTTGAATTTAAATGAGCTTTTTTCTCTGTTGTCGTTGTTGTTGTTAAATGATGATCATCCGTTTTCCAAGTACATTTTAACATATTACCAAATAATAAATGTTGAATAACAGGGAATTTATTCATAACTTCACCTTGAAATAATCTCATTAAACCGGAACAAATTCTACCCCAATCATTCATATGACTAATATCATTTAACATTGGTGAAGTTTCAGCAAATGGTGCAGATGATTTAATTTTTTTAATAAATTGTATTCCTTCTAAATATAAATATTCATTCGAATATTCATCTAATATATCCTTTTGATGAATGGATGATGGTTTAATCTCATGTTGTTTTGATAATTGTGCTGATCCAAATAAAAATAACAAACAATGATAATCATCTAATCCCCATACACCATGCGACCCTGCTGGTTCTAATAGATAATCTATTTGTAATTTTCTCATGGTTCGTATATAAGATACAAATGCATGCGTAATCACCGACGATAAACATTCCTTAGAGATTAATTTGACTTTATTAATAACACAATAAAAAAAGATAAGAAAATTTAATTCATGTCCTGTACCATAATCAATTCTTGTAGTATTACCAAACATGTCTAATATATAGGATTGTAATTCAATTTTCGCTGATTGATGTTCAATGGGTAAAAAATGATCTAAGAAATTTGGCAACAATGTTTCTTGTAATTTAGTATGCCAAACACGAAATGATTTATTACCAAATCGCATGGGCTGTTTCATTGGAGGTATTTCATTGACTAATTCATAGAGATCATTCATAAACTGTTTAAAGATTTCTATACAAGGAGGGATAGGAATCGTTGTAGAGTTATTAGGGACATCAACCACCGATTCACAACAATCTTTTACAAAGTCTAAGATCTCGGTGTAACTTGTTGATTTCAGAAAGCCTTCAAAGTCAGATTGATTGTTAATTGCTTTGATCGGACGAATGAAATTCTCTGCATGAGATGCTGAAGTTGAAACAGGATCCGTTGTATGAGGAACTGCAGTGGCGAACTGAAAAACATGAGGGTCTTGCACTGCTGTGGTGCTGTCAGGAACTTTTTCAACAGAATCCTTTGGATGATCACTCATGATGAAATTTGTTCAAAACTGGAACACTCTTGCTGGGATCTTCGAATTTCACAGGTTATTCGGTTTAGAGGAGTGTAATTCAAAAAACCATTACTCCACAGCAGATGCAGTCTATTTAAAACTTCGAGAAACACGATAGGGAATTTCCTACAGTTAATCTACAAACGATTACTATCAGATTTAAAAATCAATCTTTGAATAGTTCTCAAGACAGGGATAAGTTGTGTCAAAACGACACCAACCACGACACCTAAACCCATATCAATCTTCCATGATATATATGTTGTCGCGAGCATCCCAACTAAATTCATCATACTTTGAACAGACAACAGAGAGGATTTCAATAATTTATAACCTTCATGCCATTCAATTGTGTTCAAAGCAACGATAAACATGAGACCAGATAATGCGGCCATCGGAATCAAGCCTAATGTCTGGGAAAATAACAAAACCACCAAGGTTATTGAAATAGCATATGAAATTGATGAAATTCTAGTACTACCGCCATTTTTATTGTTAAGAATGGTATTTGGAATCAATCCGCACCCGCCATATCCTCCAAAGCAACCTGCGATTAGATTACCGACGCCCAGCGCTGTAATAGTCTTGTCATAATCATTGTAATTAAAATCTTTAGGATCATTTGGAACACCTTCATTGACACTGATGTTTTCATGTTCTCTACGAGTTTGCTTGAAATTCTGGTATGAAACACGATTGGCAATTATAGTCTCTACGATAGAAACAATTGCAACTCCAAAGGCTGTTGAGAGTAAAATTGGAACAGTGTTTTCATTGAATTGAATATGAGAGGGGAGAGGTAGTAAAGACGGCAGGGAGCTTAATCCCCCTTGGAAGTTTTGCCTACCCACAAAGTCAGCTAGAGATTTAATCGGAAGCTTGAAAAGGTTAGCAACAAGAGATGAGACAATAATTCCGATAAAGGACGGGGGCACAGGAGACTTCGGGAAAGCTTTTGAAATGAAATAAATCAAAAAAGCACTTAACGACGCGATAGATAAATTTGGAAGCATGAGATCAATGGGCAACCAATTACCGTGAGCTTTGAACACTTTCACCTAACTTTCAAAATCAAACTTGTATAGCGAAGTAAAGATTGCTATACCTGACTGGAAAGGATGAAGAGACCTAAGGCGTTAAGAAATCCTGACACTACTGGTTCTTGAATAACACTAGCAAACTTGCTGAGTTTCAAGACTCCAAATAACATTTCAATGACACTAGCAGCAATTAATGAGAAAAACATGTACTCTTGGCCCAATGATTGAAATATCTTCGCCATAGGTAGAGCAGTAACTCCTGCAGATCCAATGATCAGACCTAAACAAGTAATAGATTAAAACATTGATCAGACCCAAGGCAGCTTCAACCAATGAAAACTTACCAGGAGCTCCACCAATCAATCCACTCGATAATCCCATAAGACCTGAGTTCCAAACACCAAGCAACGGTTTGATGCCGACAACAAGCGAATATGAGATCGAGGTTGGTAAAGTGGCTAGAGCGGTCACGAATCCAGCCAAAACCTCTTTCACTTGTTGATTCTGCACATTACGTTCTCCTTTTATACTCGGGATTGAGCTCGTTGCAGATGAAGTTCTGAGGACTAATGCCGAATTCCTTGCAAGATTTGGAGTTCTTAAGGAAATTTTGGTTGTCATGTAAGCTTTCGCCCATAACAAAGACGAGAAGATTACAACCAAATTAAGCTTCATTCTATCTAACAATCTCTAATAATATCGAAGTAATAAGTATTCAACTCGCTTTCAGTTGAGGTTTGACTGGATACATTTCACTTTCACCTTGACTGAAAAAAGACATACAGAATTCTTTCAAATCACGACGTCATACCCCATTCGGCCGATTTCTGTCGGTAAAAGAACATTCGGCCGTTCTTTGCAACGGATCTGTGGATGTTCAGATCCGTTGCTCGTTCTTTGGAATTAACGATTAGATTTTGGACGAACTGTCCTTTGTATTGATTCTGCCGATAATACCTTTGATCTTCGTTGAATTCTAAGAGTTATAAGAGGTCAATCGATAAAAGATTAGAGCAAAAGGATTGAAATGAACTTCGCTAATCTTCATTACTTTTCCGCCATTCTAGATGGCATTACCCATCGTTTCATTCTGGTGATGGAGTCTGAAGCAGCGAAAGGACATAATGGCTACGTTCCCCCAAGATTTACAGTTGGAGGAATGAATGGAACCCGCGATCCGAGATTATCAACATTAAAACAGCTGATGGAAGTGGGTGTAAAGAAAAGCGCATTACAAATTCCTCCAAGTAAGAAAATTTCCTCTTCAAACTTCTCTCTCATCTCAAAACATCTTTTCCGCAATAGATTGGGTTATGGTTCATCAGTTTATCTATATTATCCATGAGAATACTGATGAATTTGGTTGGCAATATCGTCATCAATGGCCTTATGCTGTTCCGGGTCCAAAGGATGAACCATGGTCCTCGAAGCAGAATTCATCTAGTCGCGTTCGTAGAAGAATTTGGATGACAACTGTAGTCCCACGTCAAGATTTGGTGCGCGCCAAACGTTATTTAGCAGAAAATTTAAGAATCGATAATGGAATGATTAAGAAACAAGGTGAATTATATCGATATGAGAAAGGAACTTTAACAAAATCATGGCATAAGCGTAAAGTTGTATTATATCATAATCGATTGGAATTTTATTCAGGAAATAATAAGAAAGGAGAAGTTTTATTAAATGATGTAGAAGTGAAAATGTTATTTGAAAGTCAATGTCAAGGCAGAAAATACGCTTTCTCAATTCGAAATGCAACAGGAGCAGTTGGTGTCTTATTAGATGCTGAAGATGAAGCGGTCAGACGATCCTGGGTCATGGCAATTCAGTACCAACTCGCTGTGACTTCCCACGAAGTGAATTTTGCTCCTTTAGAAATCGCCCCGCCGACTGGAGATTCTCCTGATAGCCGAGTTCTTATTTCTGGAGATCTTATGTTGCAAGGAAGTGATGGTACTTGGATCCCTCGCCATTTCCAATTAACACCACGCGAATTAATTTACTACCAAGATACAACACTGAAAGGTCGAATCTTCATTGAGCAAGCAAAAATCATAACAGAAGAGCGTTTACTCACCTTCAGTGTGACATCATCATCTGGAATTACCTTCAACTTGATTGCAGGAAATGTTGAAGCTAAAAATGTTTGGATTCAAGGGATTTCCAAGCAAGTACAAATTATTGAAAATCAGAAATTGAAGTCCAAAACTGTTCCCAAGGAAGAGCAAACTGATGATATTTCACCAGTTGATCGTCTTGCTCAATTGCGGGAGTCTAATTGGCAAGCTCCTCCTGTTGATGGAGAATCAGTCGACTACTTGAAGAAGCTCTTCAATGCTTCAGATCAAAATAATCCTGATGTAAGTGAGTTTAGCGACGAGTTGGGAATTGTAGATCCTCGCGTTCTGAAAAATACTCGACAATCTGGTGCATCATACGCTTCCCATTTGTCTCATATCTCCTCGACAACTGCACATAGCGGTTCCACTTCTTCTAAGCTTCTTGCAGCTGGATTTGAGCAAGTTCCTCCTCCAGTTGATGTCTCAACCACTTCCGCTAATGTTGCCACGAGCGGTAACCAATTAGTGCCTGTGGTGGTACAATCTTCATCAGGCAGTGCGGAATCGCCCTCTTCCGTAGAGCAACGACGTTATTCCCAATTATTGCAAACAAAATCATTTTTATTTTCAACAGAATCGAAATTGCTCGACCCAAAGCGCAATCTCATAAACCCAAGATTTATGTTGGCCTCGTTAAAAGGAATTACTCATCGTTTCGTGTTGGTGATGGAAAGTGAGTTCCGCGAGACTTCTAAGCGAGAGATTCGACTGTTAGCACCACCTCGTTTTACTGTTGGTGGTCCACGAGCGAGTAAAGATCCTCGTACTGTAAACATCAATCAATTGATTGGAGTTACCAATACCTTGCCTGAAATTCAATTACCAGCTGGTTGGTTTATGTTACATCAGTATATTTATATCGTGCAGCAGAATACTGATGACTTTGGTTGGCAATATCGTTCAACATGGTCTGATGGTGCATTAAAATCATCGGATGAACAATGGGTCGATACTCACGATGATACAAAGTTTGTCCGTCGACGTTTATGGATGACAACTGTTGTGAAACGTGACGATATTATTTCTGGGAAGAGAATGGTTTATGAAGAGTTAAATAAAGTGAAAGGTGAAGTAATTTATCAAGAATTTTTGTTCTTCTACCATCCTGGTGTTACTGAGAATGATCCTGATTGGCATCGTCGGAAAGTTATTCTCTATCACGACAAAATCGAATTTTTTGCTGAAAATAATAAAATTGGTGAAGCGTCATTACATGATTGTGAAGTGCAGTTGCTGATGGGTGAGGATAATATGGGGAAAGATAATGCTTTCCGCATACGTCATCCTAACGGTTCCGTTGATGTCATTCTGGCTGCTGATAGTCGTGCAATCATGTTACGATGGGTAAAAGCTTTGAAGTACCAATTTTCCATTACTACAGCTGATTTAAACTTTGAGCCCTTCTTATACGGTCCTCCCACTGGCGAATTGCCTGAAAGCCGCGTTATTTTCTGTGGCGAATTAGAAGTAAGTGATAATATCACTGGTGCAGGATACAACGTTATCCCTCATAAGTGGGAACCGTATCAAATGGTTCTTCAAGAGAGATTATTGTTGTGTTACTCACGTGACAACCTCTCAGGTCGCTTATTACTGGAAGGTGCCGTAGTTAAATCAGAGGAAGAGAATGAATTTCTTCTTAAATTACAAGGCTCTTCTTTAACGTTACGTTTGCGTGCTGAATCACCAGATATGAAAATGGCATGGATTCGTTGTTTAAAGCGACAGATTCAATATATTGAGTACAAGAAGACAGGCTTCACTCCGGTGTCAGATGAAACCTTACCGCCACACGAAGTATTCCAATTATATAAAGATCCTGATTGGATTGCCAGTGAAATTAATTATCAAGAAGATGAATTACATATGGAAACCGTTCGTAGCTCTTACAATGCCAAATTAATTCAAGTTTGGAATGGTCCTTCGTCTTCTCCAACGAATACTTACACGTCTCCTACTAGTCACGCTTTACCAACTCGTTCTCAAGCGTTGCCTGCTGGTTCTGCGAACCAATTAACACACGGTCAATCACTTGCCAATATTGTTGTGACTGGCTCTCATAACGTTTATCACAGTCAACCCCATGAGGGTGAAATGTCTAGCGTTGATGTGCAGAAGAGCGGAAAGCCTGATGATCATTACAATGACTACTACTCGGTCTATGGAACAAGTCAGACCACGAAAGAGATCGCTGACCGTCGTACTGGGTATATGCCCACGCCTAATATCTCCGATGTGAGTGAGAAGGCACCATCAAAGAACAGTACTATCGTGAATGTCGTAACTCCTCCACAGCCTCCTGCTCGTCCAACGCAGGCGGATAAACCCTTAGTTCCAGTCCCTGTTGCCTTTAGAGATATTGTCATTGAGGATGATGAGGAAGAGGAAAAGGCTGATATTGTAATCAATCGATTAGTCATTAAGAGCGAGGCTGAGTTACCCCCTATGGATTTAGATCTTGATGACGGTGACGAATTCGGGGAAATTGAAGAGATTATCGATATTCCCCGTAAATCTCCAACTCCTCCTCACCAACATGGTGAGCTGCATACAACAACAACTGCTGTCACGACAACGACTTATACTGTAATCACAGAGGAACTCGACGAATTTGGCAACGTGATTGGTAGAAATGAAGAAGTAACTGATGAAGTTATTTCAGATCCTGTCATTATGGAAGATACGATTGAGATTGTAGAGCCTGAGATTTTGGAGCAAGTTCGTCCTACTACACCTGTCATCACCACAACGACACAAAAGGTTGAAGTGTTGGAAACCAAAGTTCTGCATGGTGCTCACGTCCCAGTCGTGAAAGAAGAAATTATATTGCGACCTGTCTCACCTAAAACTTTCGCGACACTGAATACGGCAGAGTCAGCGCTCCCTGCTGTTGTCCTTAAGCCAACAACCCCTCGTGTCATTGAATCATCTTCTTCCCAAAAGAAAACTTCCGATCTCTACCAAAACGAACTTTTCCAGCGGAAGGCAGCTGAGGCTGAGTACGGCAATCGTCCAGTTTCTGGTGGTAGTAATGTCTCTTTCAACCTTCGTCGCGAGTTAGAAGAAGGCGACAGTGATGATGAAGATGCTGCACCTTATCACCGTCATTCTGGTTCATCTGCCCATTCCAATAAACTCAGTGTGGCTTCTAATGATCCGAATGACCTGGCGCTTTATGCTGCCAACAACGAGATCGACCACGAGGAGTTCTATCGTCGATGGCATAAATCAATGGAACTTGATACTCAAGCAGAATACGAAAAGGATCCAGCTCTTGCTTCATCTTCTCTCTTTGGAGGTAGAGATAAGAGTGCGATGATGATGGGAGGCGGAGGAAGTGGTACCGCAAGTGGAAGCAGTACCGTCAACCTTGGAACCCCTGGTGATCGTGATAGTGATAACATTAAACGAAATTCATTAGAAGAATACTTAAAGAAACAATTATCAAATGATGAATATGATTCTTTCATGATTACAGCAAAGAATTTACGTCATGTTGATGAAGAATTGTTACAACGTGAACGAACAAAGGATTCACAAGATTCTATTACACCAATTCAATTTGTTCAATTAAGATCTGTTGGTGGTCGTGAAACTGAATATGGTGAAAATGAAGTTGAAGTTGTTCCACAGAAGGAGAAGGAGAAAGAATCAACTGAAACTATTTATCAGACAGTGAAATTGAGAACTGTACCAAAGGAAGTGATTCATACTCCAACACAACCGGCAGAAGATAATAATATTCTGAAACAAGTGAAATTACGGAGTGTTCCATCAAAGATTAAGCAGGAGGTTGGATTAATATCACTTCCAGTAGCATTAGCTGATGACAATAACACTGTCTCTGATATTTCGAATTCTTCTAATCCAGCCTCCAACTTCACCTCTCCACTTCATAGTGCGACGTCGCAAGTAGCACCATTCAGATTTGATGAAGTTCAAGTGAAGTCGACAAGTACGCCTGTTTCATCCACTGTTGTCACAACAACAACCACAACTGTTCATACTCCAGTTGTGGTGACAAAGATTGAAGAGAGAGATAACACGATTACTACCACAACTGAATTGAAGGAAATTATTGAAGCTGATGATTCCAGTGCTTCATCTTCCACTCCTGCTATTGACTCAGTACAGGATTTAATGAAGGTTTCTTCAATCAGAAGTAAGATTCAAATGTTTGAGAAATCTCCTGCTCAAAATTCACCACAACCATTAACAAAAGGAAGAAATCCAAGTATTGTGAAGAGTATTCAGAATAATTTCCAGCAGCAACAACAGCAAGCCAATAATAGTCCTTATCAATATATTACACCTTCCAACAATAACTCCACGCCAAAGGACAATAAGGTACCTGCATACATGTGGAATCCTCCTAAGAAATAAACGAAGGATGGAATGATAATTGTAGTGTAAATATAAGATTGGAGGGTTAGTTTTCTTTGGGCAGTGTGCGATGTATTTCTGTGTATGTGTGTTTTTTGATTCCTTCTTTCATTGATCATTATATTGTAGTGTTATTATTGGTTTTCCCCTTTATTTTGGTTTTTAGTTTGTTTTGTTTGTTTTCCTCGCTGCACAGCTGAGACAAATATTCATTTAATATAATAATAAAATAGTCTTTCTTTCTCGCGAATCAGAATGGAGATTGTTATTGATATTAATTAAATCAACAAATAGAAAAAGAAAAGATAAGAACCAATGATAACCTACAAACAAGTTAATATATAATGTTATTTACATCACACACACATCCCCCCCCCCCGCAAAAAAAGAACGAATTAATCCATATTAAAACTTCGGAATCTTCAATGAACCAGTTCTTGTTAGTGATTTATTATTAGGTAAGAGGAGTTTCTTCCTTTCTTCAATCTGTTGTTGAAGGTATGATAATTCACCTCCAATTACATCTTGCCTATTTTGTAATGAAGAAATTCTTTCTTCAACTTTATCACTTCTCTTTAAAGGGTTTTGATTCTCTAAAATACGTCTTTCTGCTTCTGCTTCTTCTTGCTCTGCTGTCTTTGGTGGAGGTGGTTGGTAAGTGAAAAGAGGGATTCCTGTGGTTTGGATGACTTCTCCTTTCCGATCCACTTTCGTTCGAGGTGTGACACCACCTGTTATTGGATCTCGATCACGAATAATCTGATATTTTGTCTGATCAAATCGTTCAGCTGCAGAACGTTCTCTCGCCTGTAATTCTAATAAAGCTCGAGATTCAGCAGCAGTAAATGCTTTATGACCATTAGTAAAACGTTTTAATTCTTTATTTTGAGTTTCCCCAATGACTACTTTCTCACCAATCTTAATCTTTGGCATTTCTTCTTTGATGCTGTTGGATTTGATGAAACGGACAATTGGTGCACGAGGTGCACAATAATACTGTGCACTTTCTAGTGCATATCTAATCTCTTATTACAGAAGACGATGGCGAGTCGATTGATCTCCCTCTCAGAGGTCGAATAAGCGGGGCAAAGATTTGGGCGAAAAATTCGAATCGCCCCCACTTA
>VFQN01001973.1_pt1 | contig 32838 bp, 22 predicted proteins | sample 3512371 | NCBI WGS metagenome assembly VFQN01 (sample SAMN10412370, study PRJNA504923) | tailings metagenome | isolation source: Replicate 2 from Balatoc abandoned mine | place: Philippines: Itogon, Benguet | collected 2017-08-28 | reverse complement strand
CCGGTGTTTTCGGGACCCTCTAGACTCACCCCGGCGGTCGCTCCGGAATCGCCGGGTTGCCCTGTTCCGGTTGCCTGAGCAAGCGGTATATCGCCAGAGCAGGAGGCCGGCGCGAAGGCGCTGTAACAGTCTCCGCCGGCCCGACTCTGGTTTTGACAACTACCGCGTCAAAACACGGCCGCCAGGGGGATATGCCCATGATTTTTGACGCAACAAGACCGGGATACCTGAAATTTCCATCACTCAGGCCGTGGTCACGGTTACTGACGCTGTCACTGCTGGTCCTGCCGTTTCTGGCACTGGTAGTGTCGGGCTGTGCCGGCATTGATTTCCACGATCCATTGAACCTGGTTCCGGACACCGTCAGCTCCGGCTCGCCCGAAGCGAAAAAGCAGCGACGTGAGTTCCAGCTCGATCGCACTCCCGCTGCCTTCACCTGGTTAATGGCCAACCTGGTCGAGAACGGCATGACCGTCTCCGAGGTTTCGGAAGCCCTGGGAGAAACCGGCGAACGCTATTTTGAAGACCGCGAAATGAAAACACATGGCGGTCAGTATCAGGATACCGACGTGGGCTACAAGTGGGGTCCGGATACCAATGGCCGCAGCGTGGTGCTGTTCTTCCGCGATGACAAGCTCGTGAACTTCGACCCGGATGATTTCCGCACCGGTCAACAGTCAACGCGGTCTTTTCTGAAAACCGCGACTGGCTATTAAACTGGTCGATTCCCCTGCCCACGCGGCTTCAAGCAGTCGTCTCTTGCGAACCTGGTTTCCGGTGCGCTTCGTGCAGGATTGCGCGGAATGTGTGGCAGGGCTGCGGCTTCGCAAGGCAATTTCACACCGCGTGCGACAGCGATACCTGTCTCGCTTGACGCAATGGCGGCGTGGCTGGCCGGTTAACGGATCTGTCGCGGGGCCGGCTGGCCTTCCGGAATGAGCGTGGTGTATTGCAGGTGTTCCATGCGCTGGCGGAACTCATCACGCGCTGCGGCGATCCGGTCGGGATGTTGCAACAGATCAATCGCAGTCGCGGCGAGGACTTCGGCCGCGTAAACGGTCCCCTTCTCGCCAATCGTGGAACCGATGGAGGCCACGTTCTGCCAGCAGTGGCCCGGACTGCCGTACGGGAAGCAGGCAGTGCGCAGTCCGCAGGTCGGCACGTGCCAGCTGATGTCGCCGACGTCGGTTGAACCTTTGCTGGGAGCCGGGTTCGGTGGAAGGGCATAGACGGCGTCATCCAGAGCTCTGGGGAACGTCGTCCCGAACTGCTCGGTCAGCGGTGCTTGCAGACGGCGGGCGAACTCATGTTCCTGTGCAGTGAATCTGGGAGCCGGAATCGCTTCCAGATTCGCCTGGATGACCTCCGCCAGGGCATTGTTCGGCAGCAGTTCGTGGCAGTCGGTATCGATGGCGACCGACATGCGGGTGCGGGTCATCAGCGCTGCTCCCCGGGCGATGTCATGCACCCAGTTGAAGTACTTTTCGACGTCGGTGTGCCGGTCGGCCCGCACGTAATACCAGACGGTGGCCGTGGCTGGTACAACGTTCGGAGCACCGCCGCCATCGGTGATTACGTAGTGCAGCCGGGCATCTTCTTTCACATGCTCCCGCATGAAATTCACGCCCACATTCATCAGCTCCACCGCATCCAGGGCACTGCGTCCCTGGTCGGGATTTCCGGCAGCGTGAGCGGTCAGTCCCTGAAAGCGGAACTTCGCGGACACGATTGCTTTTGAACTGCCGCTCCACGTTTCATTCTTCGTGGACGGATGCCAGTGCAGGCAGATATCCAGATCATTGAACAGCCCGGCCAGCGTCATGTAGACCTTGCCAATCGTCGTCTCCTCTGCCGGGGTGCCGTACAACCGGATGGTGCCCGGCAGATGGTGTTGCTCCATCGCGGCTTTCACGGCGAGGGCGGCTCCCAGCGCACCGGCTCCCAGTCCGCTGTGTCCGCAGCCATGTCCCGCAGCCCCATCCGTGACCGGGTCGAGATCGGCAGCTACTTTCTGGGACAGACCGGGCAAGGCATCATATTCCGCGAGAATGCCGATCACCGGTTTGCCGGAGCCGAAAGAGGCCACGAAGGCGGTGGGCATTTGCGCCACTCCGGTCTGCACCTGGAACCCGGCCGACCGCAGATGTTCGACGAGCAAAGCCGACGACTTCGTTTCTGCCAGCCCGACCTCGGCGAATTCCCACACCGCCCGGTTGACCTCGCGGATCGTGGACGCCGAACTGCGGACGGACTCCACGGCCGAGTTCTGGGCCGGAGACAGCATCGGAGCCGTCGCCGGAGCCTGGGCCAGCGCTGCGGTGACCCCACTGCAGAACAGGATCAAGGCGAACAGTCGCAACATCAGGGATTCCTGGCAGAGGTGATGAGAACCGGGGACCAGTGTGGATACAGCGCGATCAGGTCATCATGATCCCCGGCAACGAGTGGCTCAATGGTGCGGGATTGCGCAGGTAAATAAAGTATCTCCGCCAGAAATCGGGAACCCGCCAGCGTGGCTCCGATCCCACGACTGCAACTCTGGCAGACAACTTTTGTCAGTTTTTCCGCGTTCGGCAGTGCGAGGGAAACAGCCACGCCTCGCCGCCTTGCCATTTCTGCAGTCCGTTCCCACAGTGGCATCGGGCCAGACCGCGGGCTGCTTGCCCGGCTGCAGGTCCGCTACTAGAATCCTCGGAGTGTGTTAAGCACTTGTCAGCGGACGAGTTGGATCTATGATTTCCTTCCAGGGCCGATTCCGCCTGTTTGTCGACGGTAACGACTTTGCGTTCTGACGCGGAATGTCGCACGCCGCAAGACAGTTAGGCCATAACCGGTTCCCTGAATGGAAGCAGGGTAATTCGTCGGGGATTTTGATGGGAATGCCAATTGCTTACAGTTAACGGGCTATGATGGTGCAAGCGCGTCCGCAGCGCAATTCACGATTTGCCGGGCAGTCGCACGACGGTAGCGGTTGTGTGGCTTGCACGGAGCGGAAGTAACTGACATCCCGCGAATGACTGCATTTGCGAGACGTCAGTGACGGGTCGTCGGGAGTTCTCCCTCGATCGGTCAAAAGTGGGCAGGGATCGTCCGCTTGTCGGCAAACAATTCGGCCTCAACCCGGCCGCAATCTGGAGGTTGAAGAATGTACGAGCGATTTACCGATCGCGCCCGTAAGGTGATGCAGCTGGCAAATCAGGAAGCCCAGCGATTCAATCACGAATACATCGGCACCGAGCACATCCTGCTGGGTCTCGTGAAAGAAGGCTCCGGCGTCGCTGCCAACGTCCTCAAGAATCTGGACGTGGATCTGCGGAAGATCCGGCTGGAAGTCGAGAAAATCGTCCAGTCCGGCCCCGACATGGTCACGATGGGCAAGCTGCCTCAGACCCCGCGGGCCAAGAAAGTCATCGAATATGCCATGGAAGAGGCTCGCAACCTCAACCATAACTACGTCGGCACCGAACACCTGCTGCTCGGCCTGATTCGCGAGCAGGAAGGCGTCGCCGCCCAGGTGCTGATGAACCTCGGGCTCAAGCTGGAAGATGTCCGCGAGGAAGTCCTTAACCTGCTGGGCCACGGTGCCGAAGGAGCAGAAGGCACATCGGAGCGGGCCGGGGCTGGTGGCGGTGGTGGTGCCAGTGGTTCCGCCAAGTCTTCCAAAAGCAAGACACCGGCCCTCGACAGTTTCGGTCGCGATCTCACCGAACTCGCCCGCCAGGGCAAGCTTGATCCGGTCATCGGCCGCTCCAACGAAATTGAGCGCGTCGTGCAGATTCTCTGCCGCCGTCAGAAGAATAACCCCGTCCTGCTCGGTGAAGCCGGCGTCGGTAAAACCGCCATCGTTGAAGGCTTTGCCCAGATGGTCGTCGATGGCAGCGTGCCCGAGCTGCTGCGCGACAAGCGGATCGTGGTCCTGGACCTCGCCATGATGGTCGCCGGCACCAAGTACCGCGGTCAGTTCGAGGAACGCATCAAGGCCGTGATGAACGAAGTGAAGCGGGCTCGCAACACGATCCTGTTCATCGACGAACTGCACACCCTTGTCGGTGCCGGTGGCGCGGAAGGGGCGATCGACGCCTCGAACGTGCTCAAGCCGGCCCTGAGCCGCGGTGAATTGCAGTGCATTGGAGCCACCACGCTCGATGAATACCGCAAGTACATCGAGAAGGACGGCGCTCTCGAACGCCGCTTCCAGACCGTGGTGGTCGAGCCGCCGTCGCCAGCCCAGGCCGTTGAGATCCTCAAGGGACTGCGGGAACGGTACGAACAGCATCACCGCGTGCAGATCACTGACGATGCCCTTGAAAAGGCGGTCGAACTCTCGACGCGCTACATCACGTCTCGTTGTCTGCCGGATAAGGCAATCGACGTCATCGACGAATCGGGTGCGCGGGTGCGGCTGAAATCGATGGTCCGTCCGCCGGATCTGAAAGATCTGGAAGAGGAAATCGAACGCCTCAACCAGCAGAAGGAAGAAGCCGTCGCCAACCAGGACTTCGAGCGCGCCGCGTCGCTGCGGGATTCGGCTGACAAGCTGAAGCGCAAGAAGGAAAACCTGACACGCGACTGGCGTGAGAAGTCGCAGGAAACCGATGGCGTGGTCGATGCCGAAGTGATCGCGGAGGTCGTCTCCAAGATGACCGGCATTCCGCTCACCCGGCTGTCGAGCGAAGACGCCGTCCGCCTGCTCAAGATGGAAGAAGAACTGCATCGTCGCGTGGTCAGCCAGGCGGAAGCGATCAAGCAGGTCGCCAAGGCTGTGCGTCGCAGCCGCAGCGGGTTGAAAGATCCCAAGCGGCCGATCGGGGTATTCCTGTTCGCCGGTCCCACCGGGGTCGGGAAAACGCTGACCGCCAAGACGCTGGCCGAGTTCATGTTCGGCGAGCAGGATGCGCTCATTCAGATCGACATGAGCGAGTATATGGAGAAGCATAACGTCAGCCGGCTGATCGGGGCTCCCCCGGGATACGTCGGCTTTGAAGAGGGCGGACAGCTCACGGAAAAGATCCGTCGCCGGCCGTACTCGGTGGTCCTCCTCGACGAAATCGAGAAGGCGCACCCGGACGTCTTTAACATGTTGCTGCAGATCATGGAAGAAGGCCACCTGACCGACAGCTTCGGTCGCAAGGTCGACTTCAAGAATACCATCCTCATCATGACGACGAACATCGGAGCCGGGGCGATCAGCCAGGGTGACCTGTTCGGCTTCACCAAGCGGGATGAAGATACGAGCTACGAACGGATGAAAGAACGGTTGATGCACGAGATTGAACGCGAGTTCAAGCCCGAGTTCATCGGCCGTCTGGACGAAGTCGTGGTCTTCCGTCAGCTCACCCGCGAGAACCTGAAGTCGATCATCGACATCGAAATGTCGAAGGTCGTCGAACGGCTGGCCGAGAAGGGCTACAAGCTGGTGCTGACGGACGAAGCCCGCGAGTTCATCATCGAAAAGGGCGGAGCCGTCGAATACGGAGCCCGGCCGCTGCGTCGCGCGGTCGAAAACTTCATCGAAGACCCGCTCTCCGAAAACCTGCTCCAGGGCGTCTTCCAGGGCCACAACACGATCACCGTGACCGTGAAAGACGTCGGCGACAAGAAACAACTCGACTTCACCCCGTCCAGCACGGAAGGCGAACCCGAGTTGGTCACCGCCGGAGCCGAGGAAGAACAAGCGGCGTCGTAACGGCGTTTGCTGAGGATTGCTGCTGAAAGACTTAACCCCTGCCGCAGGCTGGCAACAGCTTGCGGTGGGGGTTTTCATTTTTTAGGACGGACCGGCCAGCGGGAGTTCAGGCTCAGGATCCAAGCGACCTTACCATCAGCTGCGGCCGATTCCGGACAGCTAAACTCCTCGGGACTGCCGGAACTAGGTTACTGACCGACGGGTGATTGTCGGAACATTGCCTTAACCCACCCTTTTGGCCTTTATTGCGGCAGAATCGCGTCCTAGAATAATAACGGCCGCAACCCACAGCAAATGGGCTGCGGCCAGTACGTCACTCAATACGACCAATGCCGGTTAAGGAATGGAATTTCCTGCGGGGCATGAGGTGCCATGACCACGAGATATATTTTCTCTGTGGTCGCATTGTCAAATGCAACATAAAATGCTTTCACCCCCTCGGCTGCGACTGGCCTAGTAAACTTGCCGCAGCTATCGGGGAAAAGAGAAGTGAGCCTTGGTGGCCCTGCTGCTAAGGCTCGCTTCGTTTTGCAGCAGGGGCGAGGGTTAGGTATTCATCCGATGTGTCTCCTTCGGTATTAAATGTCGATCACCTTGGATTCTCTGGTGCTGGAAGCTTCGGCCAAGTCAGAGTAGTCGAGGCCATCACCGTTAAGATTCACCCCTGGGATGGTCGCACGAATCTCCTGCGCGCGGGTGATGAACGCTGTCCACCACTCTTCTGACACCTTCTCGGGTGATCGCTCCTTTAGTTCTGCGCAGACCCTCAGCGGGTCGAGAATCAGTACCTGCCCAAACTTTCGGGAGCCAATGGGGCGGCACTCAATAAACCCTAATTTTTCGAGGGTTTCCATTCGCTCGCGCCAGGTGCGAATGGCCCGATTTCCGATATAACCCGAAGAAAATGCGCATTCCATTTCGTCGTTGACGGTGACCATCGACTCGTCAAACGCACGAGTCCAGAGGTCGATATACACCATGGACGGATCCCCCTTGGGGGCGAGTGTCCGAATCATCTGCGCTACCAGAGACAGCAAGCGAGGGACAGTAGTGAACCCTTGATTCGTGCGTCGGTGCCAGACCCGCTCCGCTGCTCCAGGGAACAGCGTGTCCCGGAGCATTTCTCGTTTTACCGCTGCTGGAGATGCCATTTTCTGCTCCTCAGGATTTGCCTGAAAGGGGCTGGACGCCGATTCATTCCTGACGCAATAATCGCCGATTGAGTTCGCCTACATTAATTCTATCGAACATTCCGGAGAATGCGATGCATGTTCCCTGCATGAATACACTTCTGAGAATCCCGTATTCACAACCGATACTCAGTCGACGCGATTCATCGGCCGGATATCTAATTGGAATCGCTCAGCAAGTCCGTTCCAGAACATGAATCCGCGATTTATCGCCAAAACTCACAACATTCGTAGCGTGGAATTCATCAATTTCGCAGTACTCATACGTTATCATGTTCCAATGTGCTCACGAATGTGCTCACGTACTCGGGAAGCGGATTTTTTTCAAAAAATTTCATTGGGACGGTTGGACCAGCGGCGTATGCCCTTATTTTCCTCAATACCGCATCGGCCGTCTAAGGCAGCAGCATGGTCGATGGCGGGAGCGACCGGGGAGTTCGACGGAAGAGTCGGGATGTTAGAATGGAACATCGGTGAACTCACTGGCTGATTCCTCGGCACTCCAGCAGATTCCACTCTTGGTGCCGTCAGCAGAGAAGCGAAGGACGGCAAGGCCGGTGTTCAGAGAATCGATTGCCTCACGTCTCGTTTCCGCTCCCTTCTCGTCGTCGCTCCATGGGCTGTCGATCTTCTGCGGCCACCCGTCCTCTTGGAACGCGTCTAGGATTTTCCTGACGTTTGTCGCGTTATGGCGCACGGACCGAACCCTCTTTCCGCGAAAAAACAATTGGTTATTCTCAGCGTCCCAAGTCGGAACAGGACCAGAAGGCCGAACTGGCGGAGATGGCGGCTTCATCGGATCAAAGATTCTGCTCTCAACAAAGCAGCGCAAGTCTGCGGGAATTTCAAAGCCGTGGTCCAAGAGCCAGTGTGAGGCCTCTTCATCCGTCATCCGGATCAGTTCTTCGCCGCAGCTACGAGGGGCCTCAACATGATTCCGATCCTGAATTTTCACCCAATGGCCGGTTGGGAAGCGGTACAGGACTTCTTGGATGTAGTATTCGGGGCATCCATCAAGCGGCAGCCACCCTTCTTCGTCCGTGATCGGCCCAAATATCTCACACCCCGTAGGATCGAAGTGGATACTTGATTGGGATGCAGGATCGTAGACCATGCGGGCGAGTTGATAAGGGGCTTCGCGTTTGGCGGATATGTCCATCGCGCCGAGTGCTGAAACTCCGTGTTCTCCAGGATCAAGTCCCCATTCGAGAATGCAACTGACTGCCTCATGCTCAGTGAGGATGCGCGCCCCTCTATTGGTTTCAGCAAAGGGGGATACATCCCATATGCACCACAATCCGCTAGGCAGGAAGGAAATGACGGGCGAAATGCACCCCTGAACGGGATGCAGGATGTTGGCCGTGGGGTCAGGCTGCCAATGCCGGATGGCAGATTGCGGCGGGAATAGAACAACCCTGCCGCTTTTGTCCAGGAATACAACGCGATTTGGCCAGTCGCTTGACATGATTTCTGCCTCTACGGGAGATTTGACGGCTGTGTGACAGGAGGTTGGCGGACGGTTCGGACTGACTTGTTGAAAACATTCACGGCCTTCGGCATACCGGTTGGGCGAGTACGCCCAACCGGTGTCACCCTGCGTCATACACACCTGTTGTTCACAAGGATATCGATCATGAATATGACTTCGTTAGTTGCAATTTCCGCCATATTGGCAGTGTCAATTGGCGAAAACGCCTTATCGCAAACGAGAGTGTCTCCTACGGAAGAAGAAGTTTCCTTCTGGGACTCCTTGCATGAACACGGTCAACGCCTCGACTGTTTTTTTACGTTTGAATATTTTTCCACAAGAAAAGGCCCGATCAAAGGTTTGGCAGCTATAAGCCGCACGACGCCTTTCAAGATGAACAGTGTCGAGGAACTGGCTGATTTTTTGCGAAAATCACTCAACGAAGTTGATGTCGTGGTGCGCAAATCGCAACCGCCAGTGATTCATCTGAAAGATGCTCGCCTTGTTAAAGCCAGTGACTATCCTCTCGATCAGAAAGTCACTTTATCCTATCAGGGATCGCTGGCGGATTTGGGGGCGTCCATTCATCAGCACCAGGCGACGTTTAATACCGCACAATGGTATGCGTTCAACGACTTGACAAATGACGACAAGACCATAGTGAAACTCACCGAGATAACTGGCACCGTCCGGGATCTACTGACAGACGCCGTTCCACTCAAAGGGTATTCCCGCTTTTTGTGGCGAACCCGCACAACAAAGTCAAAAGATGGACAATGGGATTCCCAGGTCCAGTACTATGGACCACAGGAACATCTCAAAGAAAAAACTCAAGAGTAAAAACGGCCGGGTGGCCGCGTCCATTATCCAGTTCCGGTCGCCGCTGCTTCTGACAACGCAATCTTCCCTCAATCCACCGGAATGCCCGTCAGTTGCCAGAACACAGCCTCTGGGAGAATTCTGACGCCGTAGTCGCGGGCTTTTTTGGCTTTACCGGATTGGGTGTTCGGGTCGGCAACGACCAGCAGGTCGAGCTTTTTGGTGACATTGCCGCAAATGGTGAGTCCGGCTTCGGTTGCCAAGGCTTCAGCCATATTTCGGTTGACGGGTTGGCCTTGGATGGTGGCGAACAGTTCGCCGGTGAAGCAGACTTTTTGGCCTGTGAGTTCGGCGGGGCGGTCCGTCGCTTTCTGAATCTGTCGTACACGGGCGAACTGTGCGAGGGCGGTTTGCAGCAGCGTGTCGAGGCGGGTGGTGTCTTCGCCCAGCAGGCGGGCGACGTGATGCAGGTCGCGGCGCTCGGTGTCGGTCACGACGCCGTCGGCGAGGGCGGCGACGGCCAGTTGCTGCAGGAACTGCTGGTGAGCCGTCTGCAGTTGCGCGGCTGACAAGTTCCACTCCACAGCCGCTTGCACGAGCGTGTCTTCCTCGTTCGCGTCGATCAGACGATCTTCCAGAATTCTCTCCAGCAAGACCTGATAGGCGAGCAGATTGGGGAATTGCTCCTCGGTGTCATAGTGAAGGCGTTCGGCGATCCGCTGCAGAAAGCGGGGCGGCGCTTGTTCCGCGACAGCCACGAGGTCGCGATTCACACACGCAGTTCTCAGTACTGGCAGTTGCGGCCAGCGTAGATTCCGAATTCGGCAATCTTCGATCAGTCGTGACTGCTCGGACAGCAGAATCGAGAGCAGTTCCGCTGTCGCTCGGGCATCTGTTAATGCGCGATGTGGCTGACCCTGCAGGCGGATTCCGTATTCACGGCAGCAGGCTTGCAAGCTGGCCCGTCCGAAATGCCGGCAGGTGCAGACCACCGGGAACTCGGGGAGTTCCGTGTCCAGGCGTCGAAACTCGCTCACCAGAAACGAGCGGTCGAAGCTGATGTTATGCCCGCCGACCAGCGTGCAGCCACGCAGCACATCCGCGACGTCACCGGCGATGTCGGAGAACCGCGGCGCATCTTTCACAGCCGTGGGCGTGATGCCATGAATGCTCGTCGGCCCGATATCCCGCATGGGGTTCACGAGCGTGTCATACTCGTGTTCAACATCCCCCGAACGCGACATCACCACAATGGCGATTTCAACGATCCGGTCATGCCGCCAGGGAGACAGGCCAGTCGTTTCTACATCAATGATTGCGATGCGATCAGCACCCCCGGTGGACATCGCTGGTTCCCTTCAACTCCGTGTTGTGTCAGTAGACGTGATCGTATTGACAGGGTGTGGGCGTTGTAAACCACCAGAATCGCCACGCTGCTGTTGCCGCATGCTGGCATTGAACCCCGGACGAACTTCCGGGCGGCGAAGGGTTCAGCCCCGGAGTAACCATCAACCCAGGAGTGCTGGTGCGAGACCCGTCATAATGAGGGCCAGCGCTGCGATCAGGGCGACGGCCTGTGGCCACCAGCAACGGGGGACAGTGACGACCCCGATTTCGGGTTCCAGTAGCAGCAGGCGTGCGAGTTTGAGGACGGTCAGGGCGGCGACGGTTCCGGGGACGACGCCGAGGAGGCTGATTTGCCAGAGGGCGGCCTGGGGAATCAGCAGTTCGTCTGGCCGTTGCTGATAGACGCCGGTCAGCGAGAGCAGCCAGCCGACACGTGTCCAGAATCCGCCCAGTCCCGGCAGGCCGATCAGGCTGCACAGCGGAATCAGCAGCAGGGCGGCGGAACCGGGGGCGGTTTTGGCCCGGCCACGAAACTGATCCCAGTAACAGCCGGAGGGCCGGGTGAGAATGAGCCCGTTGACGGCGGCAAGCGAAGCGGCGGCGGTCAGGACGTACAGCAGCAGGGCTGCCGGCCAGACGAGGTCGGGAGCGAGACTGGTCATCACGGAACCCGGTGTCTGGGTGCGCGGCCGGGTGACGAGCCCCAGGCAGGGCCAGAGCAGCAGACATCCCCATTGAAATAACAGGAGACCGCTCAGTGAGCGATCGAACCGTTGTGGCGACAGCATCAGCCGGACCGCGACCAGCCAGGCAAAGGCTGTCACCAGCACCAGCACTGTGAGACAGACCGACTCCAGACCGGTGGCTCCGCTATCCAGCAGCCGGCGGAGAACCAGCAGGCTGGCCAGTTGCCGGGCGGTGGTATCCGCGAGGACTTTCGTCCAGTCGCCGGGATGAGTGGCAGAGTCGGGAGCCCAGCGCCAGCTCCAGAAGACGGGACTGCACACACCGAACAGGACGGCGGTGGTCGCTGCGACCAGCAACAGGGACGGCCGGCCGATCGCCAGGCTGGTTTCGCGGACGGCATAGGCTTCGCGGAGCACGGTCCGCCATTCGTCCAGGCTGATGGCCCCGGTCACCAGCACCTGTCCTGCGGCCGCAATTCCCAACAGGAACAGCGATGTCGCTTCCCACGGTAGTGCTGTTTGTCGGGCAGCGGCCGGTGAGTCAGCATCGTCGCGGGCTTCGTCCGGACAGGTGGCTCGACGCACCAGTTCCAGCGACAGGATAAGTGTGATCCAGTCGCGGGCCTGGGTGGCCAGCAACAGGCCGGTGAGCGTGAGGATCGACGTCCCCAGACGGGCCGGGGACCATTTCAGCGGCTGCGGCGAACGACACAGACTGGTCCAGCCCGATCCCAGCCACCAGACGGCAGCCGTCCACCAGCCCGCAGACCACGCAGCGGCGGCGTCAGCGGTGCCCGTCCACAGATGCGAGATCCAGGGAGAGCCCAGGCCGAGAATCGTCAGCAGGCTCCCTGCGACACAGAGGCCGCGCGATATCCGCTGCGGCCGCAGCGCGATCAGCAGGCAGCCCGTGACGAGACACAGCCAGATTCCGGGAGGCCACGTCATGAGGGGCTCCGCCAGAACGTGGCCAGCCACAATACCTGCGGGATGACGGCCGTTACCAGAACTGCCAGCAACTCCGCAGTCGTCAGATCAGGTTCCAGTACCTGCCCGGCGTCCATGACCTGCGGCCGGGCAGCATTCAGACCGGGCCAGCCAACCGCGGGATTGACGACATCGGCAGCCGGATTGCCGGTCGTCTCAGCGCCGGAATCTGTCGCAGGCAATCGCAATTCTCCGAAAAATACCTGCTGCAGACACCAGATTGCTCCCCAGCTGGTCAGCAATGTACCGCCGATGGTCAGCCACCAGTAATCGGTGTGTTGGGAAAACTGCCAGCGGCCCGCCCAGAGGGTCACCAGTCCGCTGGAGAGCGGCAGCACGCCGTTGGCGGTCAGCACCAGCAGGCTGGCGGCAAGGGCCAGACGCGGATGGCGGCGGGACAACCCTCCCACCGCCAGGCTGGACGACGTCTGGTAACGCTGTTCGATCATCAGGATGATCAGCACGAGGCCGGTCGCCGCAGCAGCGACTGCGGTCATTCCTGCCCAGCTGCCGGCCTGCACGGTCGGGACGCCGCTGGCGAGACCGGTCCAGCAGGCTCCCTGGCTGCTCAGCCACCAGAAGCAGACAAACCGCCGCAGTTCCGTCTGTGCTAACGCCAGGAACCCGCAGACGACGCAGGTGATCGCTCCCAGCAGCATGACGACGCCCGCCAGCGTGGAGTCTGCTGCCACCAGAGGCGCGAGAAAACAGCGGTAACCATATCCCCCGACCAGCCCTGCCGCTCCCAGTTGCAGGAGCACGATTCCGCCCGGTGCCTGCTCCAGCCAGTTCGGCAGCCAGAAATGCACCGGCGTCAGGCCGACGCGGATGATCAACCCGGTTAACAATGCCACGGTCACGTAGCCGGCTGCCGGAGCCCAGGCTTCAAAGCTGCCGATATAACGGGAAGTGAACTTCGGCAGGCGGTCTGCGAGAATCGCCCAGTCGAACCGGACCGTGTGGGCCTCGCGGACAATGTCCTGCTGAACCCACAGAGCCGCGATCGCCAGCGCCATCAGCCCCCAGGTCACCAGCGATTGTCCGGCATATTGCAGCTGGAGACCCGCAGTCGCCGCCGTGCGGCGTCCTGCCCGGCCGTAGCAGCCTGTCAACCACCACATCAGCCCGAGACTGACTTCTGCTGCCAGGCAAAAAGTGAGCGCATCGCTGGCCCCGAACATCAATAACAGAAATCCTTCGAGGCAGAACAGGCCGGCGATCGGTCCCGCACGCTGTTGTTCCCGGGGCAGTGTCCACAGGACGGCGCACATCAGCCATGGAATCCAGATCAGCAACCAGCGATTGAACGGCGAGACTCCGGCGGACAGGGCCAGTTCGACTGACCACGCCGGTGAGCCCGCAAGAACCGGAGAGCCCGCGGACGTCGGCGAGCCCACGGTTGCGGGTTCCATGACCCAGCGTGCCCAGACGACGCGAGCTACGGGAAAGGCTCCGGTATGTGCGCCCCCCGGCGTGGCCAGCGAACGGGCATCCACGGCGGTTAGCAGCGTGGCTAGCAGGGCAGTCAGCACCGCGTTCCAGCGGGCATTTTGCAGGACCAGCCAGTGCCCGCGCCGCCCGATGCAGCAGGTCATCAGCGCGCCGATCCAGGCTGACACCATCAGCAGGACGACCAGTCGCGACGAGTGCAGGGTGATCAGTTCGTTCACGGCAGAGCGGGCTCAGGGGCCGGACAGGGAACTCGTCATTACGGAGACCGTACGTTTTCCCGGCCTGGCGAATTGCGGGAGTAAAGGTTGATCGACCTCGTGCCCCGGTCAAGCCCAGCCCGGGCGACCGCCGAGTATAGCAGCCTGGCGGCCTAACCGAACCAGAGCAGGGTCATTAGCACCACCCCCGAGAGAACAGAGAACGATAGCAGATAGAAATCTGCCTGGGTTTGCGTCAATTCCACGTCGGCATCCATCCCGGCACGCGGCAACCGGGCGAGCCCGCCGAGGATCAGTTTTTGCCAGAGCACGGAATCGCAGAATCGCACGAACTGGGCTATGGCCCGCAACGGCCAGCTGAGACCCAGCCGCAGAAGCAGGGACAGATGCAGCCGCCGCTGTCCGAGCCGTTTCCAGGGCGACAGGATAACAGATTCGGTTGGTCGTCTGCCCGTCAGCAGGCCAGCGACGATCCCGGTCGCCAAAGCCAGCAGACCGGCGAGAGCAGCCGTCGTCTGCAGTTCGCTGAGCACATCTGCCATGCCGGGCAATAGCAGCGCCCCGCCGGATATCAAGAACACCATCAGCTGCCAGCGCCAGCTTCCCGACGGGCGAATTGTCTCCGCCCTCGGGGTGGCATGGATCAGGTTCATGGCCGTCCAGCCTGCCAGGCAGGTCGAAAACAACCGCACGGCGTCCGGCCAGGTCCAGCCGGTTTCCGTGAGATCCGCCCGATGTCCCAGCAGGGCCGGAGCCCAGAGCAATGCCAGCAGCGCGCACAGGAATCCGCGACGATCCGGCCAGACGTCTGCGACGTGAGGCATCGTCGACCGGCGGGTCTCGGTCTGAGTTGCTGAAAATTCAAATGTTGACCCCGCTGTCGTTTCCGTCTGTGACCCTGCCGACTGCCAGCGCCCCGACTGCCAGTGAACGGTGAGGCCGCGAAACCAGTTCCCCGAGAGTAACCCGCCGCCTGGGAGTTCGTCTCCGTCAGGATTCGGATCAGCCGACGGGGCTCGAAACTGCGACAGCAACGCGCTGCCTGCCAGCAGTGTGACCAGCATCACGCCGGTGGCGGTGAGCGGGTTCGCGTGGGAACTCAACAGCAACATGCAGGGTGTCGACCAGGCCCAGGCGAGCAGCCAGCCGGAGCGCACGAGCGGGGAACCCGGGCAGATAGCGAACCAGGCGGCGACGGCGCCGAGAACTGCGGCAGTGGAGGAGACGAAATCAATCGACGATGGGGACGAGGCCCACCACGGGCCGGCGACCAGCGCCCATTTCCAGGCCACCCCTGCCAGCGCCAGCAGCACTGTCGTTCCGGCCCGAAAGCCGGACAGTTTTGACAGCACATCACAGAGCAGCCCCCACGGAATCTGTAACAGCCGCGCCAGGATTCCCAGCCACAGCAGCGAACCGACCAGGGATGCCAGGGCGACGGCGCGGTCCGTCACTGCCTGAATCGCTGCCGGCGCCGCCGCCTGTTGAAAGGTCATCGCATCGGCTTCGATGTTCCAGATGAGCGCCGCCAGCAAGAGGGCGACGTCACTGATCGTGATTCCGATCCAGAACGAGCGTGCTGTTGCGCCTGCTGAGGTGTTCCATGCCAGCATCAAAAATGCGAGCGCCAGCAAGACCGATTGCAACACCAGCGCGAGTGATACTGTTTCAACGAGCCAGAACCAGACAGCGACCGTCAATAAACCGCAGGCAATCCAGGACTCGCCCGCCGTCGCCTCCGTGTCTTCCGAATGAGAGAATCTCTCGCCGGGGTATGCTTTCACAGAGAGTCCGGCCGTGCACAAGCCGAGAGTACCGATCATCAGCAGGGCGATGGAATCGATCCGGCTGCGGAACTGGAACATGCCGGCTGCGGAATAATCATCGATTCCCCTCAGGAATGATTGCGTCCACCCCTCGGGCACCGGCAGGGACGACAGGGCCGGGATCAGCAGCGTGATCGCCACGGTACCCAGACCGGCGCCGATCGCACTGGCCCGTACCGTTCGCCAGCCCAACCCCCACTGACCGGCCAAAGCCCCGAGGAGGGGCGCTCCTGCCAGCAGCATCAGCACCAGCATGTTGATGTCAACTCCCGGAGGAAATTTCAAATCTCAAATTCCAGTTCACAATCCAACTTCAAATTCCCAAATTTCAAAACAGGGAAGCTCACTGTCTTCCGGCCATCGCCCGTTTCCTTGAGATTCGATATTTGGAGTTTGTTTGGGATTTGAAAATTGAGATTTGTGTTTTCATCAGTTCCCCCACATCTCAGGATCTCACCACGTCGCCCGTTGCCTCCGGGGCCTGCTTCAGCGGTTTCCGCCAGAGCGGCAATCCCAGTGACAGGGCACTGGAAGTCAGTAGCAGCCAGCCAATCACGTCCAGGGCTGGATTGCCATGCCGTCGACCGGCAGCAGCCAGGGCCAGCGCGACGGCAGCAGCCAGAGTGGTCTGGTAACGTCGCCATGCCAGCGGACCTGGTTTCAGCCACAGACCCAGGCACCCCATGCTCAGCAGCAGGCAGGCGACAATCAGCACTCCGGCGGTCAATGACTCGGTCATTCCGGCTCCGTTGCCGTTGCGGGGTTCGTGATCAGAACGGTCGGCGCGGATTGCTCCTGATCAGGAAACGATCGCTGCCGACAGACCTGCAGCCACAGCAGGGCGACAATGACGCCCAGGCTGGCGAGCGGAAACTCCGTCACCGTTTGCCCGACGGTTGCTCGCCACTTCGCCGCCGCAGTTCGCTCCGGCAGGGCAGTGTACCAGCGACTGGCGATGACCTGCAGCCGCTCCCGGCGAAATCCATACTGCACAAGTCCGATCCCGATCACGCACAGCAGACTCGCGGCGATGATGATCAGCCAGCCATTCGCAACCGGTTCCCGCACTGATGCGTCATGACCGGTTGCCTGATTTTCGGTGAGCGAATCGTCCTCGTGGTTCAACTGACTCAGTTGTCCAACCACCAGCGCCAGCAATACCAGTTCGTACGCCTGCAACAGCGCGGCGATTCCAGCGATGCCCACCATCGAGAGACAATGCCAGCCGCGTTGCCAGCGTGTCGGAGCCATTAACGTCGCGACTGTCCCGCCGATCGCGAGGAGAGTCGATGTCGTGAACAGGATCGGAACCCAGACTCCCGCAGCATCCGCTGGTGTGAATGCCTGCACGCTCCGCAAACTGACAAATGCCAGCAGCGCGGTGTAGACGGAGATCAGCACTGCCAGCGGCTGCTTCCACTCGGAGGCAGTTGCCAGTTGCCGGTGGACAACGATGGCACTGGTCCACAGAATCGCGAGGATCCATAACCACCACGGGAACAGCACTTCACCAGACACGTCAGCCATCTGTCGGAAGGAAGGGGAGACCAGAAGTGCGACCGTCTGCGATGATTGCTACATCAGCACAGGCCTGCCACGCACAAGCCCCTTAGCATAGACAGTGACAACGCAACCACACAGGGCACGACCAGTGACGCAATTTCCGCGGGGAACGGCTGCTGACAGGCAATCCCCGCTGGCGGTTTCGCGATCCGCGCGGGTTCAGCCCTCGTCGATTTCCTCGCTCTCCTCTGCTTCCCGCGCCTCCGCGTGTTGATGATCCAGTTCCGCAATGAATGCCCGGGCAGAATCTGCCTGATCCCGTTCCACCCAGATCTCGGGCCGTTCGATTTGTGATGAGACACCGGACCATGCCGTTCCCAGGTTGGACGCATCTTCCATCAGGTGGACCTTGTAGCCGGCGTCGATCAGGGCGTTCTGGATCAACGTCGCTTCAAAATTGGAGTCGGCCACATAGATTGATACCGGATCGTGCAGTTCCATGATGTCGTCCTTCAGTTCGGGGGATGTCGCGTTGGCGAGAGTGGAATTGCTTCCCATGATGCTCGGCAGCCAGTCAAGGGTGGCATGCTTGCCCTTCCAGGCAAGCATGTTCGAGCTTTTTTTAAAACGACGAGTACATGTGAATGAGCGTTCGATTCCATGCTTGCCTGGAAGGGCAAGCATGCCACCCTGTTTTTCATTCACCTCGTTACGGGTTCTTCTTCGGCCGCGGTACCCGGCCCTTGGCCGCAGCACCCCGGCTTTTTCGTCGTCGACCCTTCGCAGGCCCGCCCTCCGCGAAGCCGGCATCATCGTCAGCAGCGACCATCTGGCCGACCTGCTTCTGCAGTTGCAGAATCCGGTCCCGCAGTTTGGCCGCCCGTTCAAATTCAAGGTTCTCTGCTGCCGAGAGCATCTCCTGTTCCATCTCGGCCAGAAGTTCACGGGTTACGAACTGGGTTTCGCTGGCGGCACCGCCTGCCTGCTGCACCAGCTTGCGGGCTTCTGCTTCTTCCTCGATACCGCGACGAATGGCCTTGCGGATCGTTTCCGGCGTGATGCCGTGCTCCTTGTTATAGGCTTCCTGCAAGGCCCGGCGGCGATTGGTCTCGTCAATCGCCCGCTGCATCGAATTCGTGACCGTGTCCGCATACAGCACCACTTCAGCGTTCACATTGCGGGCGGATCGACCAATCGTCTGGATCAGGCTGGTCTCGCTGCGCAGAAAACCTTCCTTGTCGGCATCCAGAATCGCTACGAGCGATACTTCCGGAATATCGATCCCTTCCCGCAGCAGGTTCACGCCCACGACTGCATCATATTTGTTCTCACGCAGCTCGCGGATGATCTCCACCCGCTCGAAGGCGTCCAGTTCGCTATGCAGCCAGGCGCAGCGAACTGCTTCCTCCCGCAGATAGGTGGTCAGATCTTCTGCGAGCCGCTTGGTCAGCGTGGTCACCAGCGTGCGTTCGCCTCTGGCGGCCCGCGCCCGGATCTGGTCGATGAGATGCGGCACCTGGCCGCGGGCAGGATGGATGTGGATCTTCGGATCGATCAGACCTGTTGGCCGAATCACCTGCTCGACCACTTCCCCGCCCGATTGCTCCAGTTCCCAGTCGTCGGGCGTAGCGGAGACGAACACCGTCTGCTTGCGGCGATTGTTCCATTCCTCGAATTTCAGCGGCCGGTTATCGAGCGCCATCGGCAGGCGGAAGCCGTGGTCCACGAGTGTGGTTTTGCGGCTGCGGTCACCGGCATACATCGCCTTGATTTGCGGCGCGGTCACGTGTGACTCGTCGATGAACATCAGGAAGTCATCGGGAAAGAAGTCGAGCAGGGTATAAGGCGGTTCTCCGGGCGGACGGCCGGAGAGGGCACGACTGTAGTTTTCGATGCCGGGACAGAAGCCGATCTCGCGAATCAGTTCCAGGTCATGCCTGGTGCGGGCATTCAACCGCTGGGCCTCCAGCAGCTTGCCTTCCTTGCGGAACCTTTCGAGCTGTTCGACCAGTTCCTTCTCGATCTCCTCGCATGCGGCGGCGATGCGGTCTTCCGGCAGGACGTAATGCTTGGCCGGATAGATGTAGATCGCCTCGACCCGCTTTAGTTCCTCGCCGGTGACCGGATTGATCATCGCCAGCTTTTCGACCTCATCGCCCCACAACTCGACGCGGTAGGCGAATTCTTCATACGCCGGCCAGACTTCCACCACGTCGCCCCGCACGCGGAAGTGGGCGCGTGACGGCTGGAAATCATTGCGGTTGTACTGAATGTCGCACAGCTGTCGCAGGAATTCGTCGCGATCCACCGTCGAGCCGACCTGCAGCGGCACCATCGCTTCGAGGTAGTCTTTCGGCGAACCGAGACCGTAGATGCAACTCACACTGGCAACCACCACCACGTCGCGCCGGCTGACCAGCGCGCTCGTCGCAGCCAGCCGCAGACGATCGATCTCTTCATTGATCGACGCGTCTTTTTCGATGTAGATATCCCGCTGCGGGATGTAGGCTTCCGGCTGGTAGTAGTCGTAATAGCTGACGAAGTAACTAACGGCATTGTGCGGGAAGAATTCGCGAAATTCGCCATACAACTGCGCGGCGAGTGTCTTGTTATGTGACAGCACCAGCGCCGGCCGCTGCAGTTCGGCGATGACGTTGGCCATCGTGAACGTCTTGCCGGAACCGGTGACGCCCAGCAACACCTGGTCGCGCTTGCCCTCCCGGATGCCGCGGACCAGCGACTTGATCGCCTTCGGCTGATCGCCCGCCGGTGCAAACGGATTGACAAGTTGAAATTCGGGCATCGCATCCATTCCTGGAAAACCATCTTCCCCTTCGATTCTGAACCAACCCCGGCGCTGCCACAAGAGCGCAGTCTTCACAATCCCGCACACACTGATGAGCACTCACTCGCGTCAACAACTCCCGCTGGCGAATTCGTGATTCCTGGACGCAGAGGAATCGCGAAGCCGCAAGCGAGGGGGGAGATCGACGGAGCGCCCGCAGGTGCGGGGAATTCGGGCGGTAGACAGTTGTCATCGCGAAATCGCGCGACGATGATACACCGAAGCTTGATTCATCGATTTCGCGCAAGGATCTGATTTTATGTCGACGACGCATCCGGTACTGATTGGTGGACAGTGGCAGCCGTCTCGCGGAGTGGAAACCTTCGTCGCTGTGAATCCTGCTACCGGTCGGTCGCTGCCGGATCGCTATCCGGTCAGCACGTCGGAAGAACTGGACCAGATTCTGGAACATGCCGCCGCTGCTGCAGAAACCGTGCGCAAGTGGCCGGGCGAACGGTTCGCGACCTTTCTGGAAGCCTATGCGAACAAGATCGAGGCGATCGCCGACCAGTTGATCGAAACGGCCCATCTGGAAACCGGTCTCGCCGTCGCGCCGCGGTTGAAAGATGCCGAACTGCCGCGAACCACCAGCCAGTTGCGTCAGGCCGCTGCGGCCGCCCGCGATGGTTCGTGGGCACAACCCACCATTGATACCGCAACCAACATCCGCTCCCTGCTGGAGCCGATCGGTCCCGTGGCTGTCTTTGGTCCGAACAACTTTCCGTTCGCCTACAACGGCGCTGCCGGGGGCGATTTCGCTTCGGCGGTTGCCGCGGGCAACCCGGTGATTGCCAAATCGCATCCCTCGCATCCGACAACCACCCGACTGTTCGCAGAGGCTGCCCATGCGGCTGCGACCGAAACCGGCATGCCGCCCGGTTTTTTCCAGATGTTCTACAACTGCGACACCATCGATGGCGTCCCGTTCGTGAAGAGTCCGTTACTGGGCGCAGTCGGCTTTACCGGTTCGCGCAATGGCGGGATGGCGCTGAAGAACGCCGCCGATTCCGTCGGCAAGCCGATCTATCTGGAAATGTCGAGCGTCAACCCGGTGTTCCTGCTGCCGGGCGCTGTGGCGAAACACGGGGCAGAGATCGTCGATCAATTCGTCGGCAGTTGCCTGATGGCCTGCGGTCAGTTCTGCACCAGCCCGGGACTGGTCTTCGTTGTCGCCGGACCGGAAACCGAAGACCTGATTCAGAAGATCACCGAACGCATCGCTGCGGCTCCCGTCAATGTGTTGCTGAACGAGGGCGTGCAGCGGCATCTGACTCTGGCCGTGGAAAGCCTGGCAGGTCATGGTGCGAAAATTCTGACCGGAGGTAATATTCCGGAAGGCCCCGGCATCCGGTTTGAAAACACATTCCTGCGCACCAGCAGCGCCGGATTCCTGCGGCATCAGGCGTTGATGCAGGCAGAGGTCTTCGGCAATGCGTCGCTTGTCGTGGTGGCGGACTCCGCCGACGACCTGCTGAAACTGGCCCGCATCCTCGGCGGCAATCTCACCGGATCCATCTATTCGGCAACGGACGGTGCCGATGACGATTTGTATCTGAAACTCGAGGATGAACTGCGTCCGAAAGTGGGGCGTCTGCTGAATGACAAGATGCCGACCGGCGTGGCAGTGGTGGCCTCGATGAATCATGGCGGGCCGTTTCCCTCAACCGGTCATCCGGGGTTCACCGCTGTCGGTTTCCCCGCTTCGATCCGCCGGTTTGCCCGACTCGCCTGTTATGACGCCGTCCGGCCTGGCCGGCTCCCGCTGTCCCTGCAGGACAAGAATCCCAGTGGCCAGCAATGGCGGCTGATCAACGGCCAGTTTACGCAAGGGGATGCTGGCTGATCCCCGTGGCCCGCAGGTTCTCACCTGAAAATCTCAAAACAGCCGACAGACGCTCACTCCGGCCAACCACACCGCTTGCGGTTTCGCGATCCCTCCCTCCCACAGGATCATCCCTCATGCCCTGGTTCCGATCGCTGCCCGTCGTCTGTCTGCTGATTTCGTCGGTCGCCGCTGCTGAACCGCCGGACCTGATCGTCCACCACGGCAAGGTCGTCACGGTCGACAAGGAATTTGCCATCGTTGAGGCGTTTGCGGTGCAGGGGGACCGCATCATCGCAGTCGGCTCGAATGCCGACATCGCACCGCTCGCCGGACCTGAGACGAAACAGATCGACGCCGGCGGGAAAATGGTGATTCCCGGCCTGATCGACTCGCACGTGCATCCGACCGGCGCTGCGATGTACGAATTCGATCACCCGATTCCCGAACTCGACACCGTCGCGGATGTGCTGAAGTACATCGCTGCCCGGGCCGACGAACTGGACGATGGCGACTGGATCAGTCTCAGTCAGGTCTTCATTACCCGCCTGCGTGACCAGCGGTATCCGACCCGGGCCGAGATGGATGCTGCCGCGCCGAAGAACCCGGTCGTGTTCCGCACCGGACCCGACGTCGCGCTGAATTCTCTGGCCCTGGAACTCAGCGGTATCACCCGCGACTCGAAAATCCCGGAGGGCAAGGGCGGCAAGATTGAGTTCGATCCTGCGACCGGGGAGCCGACCGGCATCTTGAGAAACGCCGGCTATCTGGTCAAATCAAAGTCCAAAGGCCGGGCTGCGACGGACGATGATCGTCGCGAGCGGCTGCGGCTGCTGTTCGCCGACTACAACAAGGTGGGTATCACCAGCATCGCGGACCGTAACTCCGGTGAGTCGGCGATCAAATTGTATGAGGCGCTGAAAGAACGTGATGAATTGACCTGCCGCATCTTCGTCTCGCACGGTGTCAGCGGGTCTGCGAAGTGGGAACAGCTGCAACCGGCGATTCAGAAGGTCGCCGAACATCCGCTGCATGAATACAACCCGTGGATCTGGGTGCGCGGCATCAAGGTGTTTCTCGACGGCGGCATGCTCACCGGCAGTGCCTACATGCGGCAGCCGTGGGGTGTGAGCGAAATCTATTCGATCACCGAGCCCGATTACCGCGGCCTGCAGTTCATTGAATCGGCCCCGCTCGAACAGATGGCCCGCTATGCCCTGGAGCACGATCTGCAGTTTACCGCGCATTCCGTCGGCGACGGAGCGGTGCATGCCCTGATTGATGCCTATGAAAAGATCAACGAAACCCTGCCGGTGCGCGAGAAGCGGCCGTGTATTACGCACTGCAATTTCATGAGTGCGGAGGCCGTCGAGAAGATGGCGAAGATCGGCATCGTGGCAGATCTGCAACCCGCCTGGCTGTGGCTCGACGGCGCGACGCTCACGAAACAGTTCGGCAACGACCGGCTGGCCTACTTCCAGCCGTATCGCTCGATTTTCGATGCCGGCGTGGTGGTCGGCGGCGGCTCCGACCACATGCAGCGGATCGGCAGCTTCATCTCGGTGAACCCGTACAATCCATTTCTGGGCATGTGGATCGCCGTCGCTCGCGAAGCCCGACGCATGGACGGCACGTTCCATCCAGAACAGGCGATCACCCGGGCAGAAGCATTGAAGCTCTACACAATCAATAACGCGTTCCTGACGTTCGAGGAACAGCACAAGGGTTCGCTCGAACCGGGCAAGCTGGCAGATTTCGTCATCCTGAACCAGGATCTGCTGGAATGTCCGCTCGACGAACTGATGAATACCACCGTCGCGGCCACCTATGTCGGCGGAAAACCGGTGTATGTAGCAGAGTAGTCTGCGCGGATCTCGCCTGATCCTTGCAGGGCGGAAATTCATCAGAAACGAATTGTTCCGTCAAGTTCCGGGGTGAGGTTCCTCTTGAATTTGTGCGTTCGACCAGCCCGAAACGCTAGTGAGGGGGGGCTGGTTATTGATTGTAAATGCTTCCCTCGCTGGCGCTTCGGGCTGGTGGTTTCAGCGGGGAATTCAAACGGACCACATTGGTCCGTAACGCTGGCGCGTTCGTGAGGCCGGGGGCATTCGGTCTTCCGCAATCGCCGCGAGAACAGGTGTTCCCGGTTGTCAGCCTCCCCGCGTCATGCGACAATCGTCAATTGCGGGAGTCGCTTGATTTTTTAATCAGACCGGCTCCTTCCGCCTGCTTGATCCCGCCTGACTGTCTGACCTGCTGACTGGTGCCCGCCCATGAATCTGCGTCGACTGCTCACCCGTATCTTCGTTGGCTGCCTGTTGAGCGGTTCCGCGCTGGTTCCCTGGGCGGTGAATGCTGAGGAAGCGACGAAAAAACTGCCGGCCGATCAGGTCGAGTTCTTTGAAACCCGTGTACGACCGGTGCTGGTCGAAAAGTGCATCAGTTGTCATGGCGACAAGAAGCAGCAGGCCAGCTTACGCCTCGATTCGATCCCGTCGATGGTCAAGGGGAACGAATCCGGTCCGGCAATCGTTCCCGGCAAGCCGGCCGACAGCCGTCTGATTCAGGTGCTGCACTATTCCGATTCCGACATCCAGATGCCGCCGGCCGGAAAGTTGCCGGCTGAGGAAATCGCCGCCCTGTCGCGCTGGGTCGAAATCGGTGCGCCCTGGCCGGACGACGTGAAACTCGGCAGCGACGTCGTGCAGTCTCCGGCCGGTTCACACTGGTCGTTCCAGCCGATCAGCAATCCTCCGGTCCCCCAGGTGCAGGAACAGGACCAGGTCCACAACGCCATCGATGCCTTCGTCCTGTCGAAGCTGGAAGCGAACCACCTGACGTTCGCCAAACCGGTCGATCGCGCTACGTTCATTCGTCGGGCCACGCTGGACCTGTGGGGCATCCCACCGAAGTACGAAGACGTCCAGGCGTTCGTGGCCGATCCCTCGGAGAATGCGGTTCCCGCCCTGATCGATCGTTTGCTGGATTCCCCGCTGTACGGTCAGCGCTGGGGCCGGCACTGGCTGGACATTGCCCGTTATGCCGACACCAAGGGCTACGTCTTCACTGAAGAGGCCCGGTATCCTTACGCCTACACCTATCGCGATTATGTGGTCGAGAGCTTCAACAGCGACAAGCCCTACAACCGCTTTCTGATGGAGCAAATCGCTGCTGATCAGCTCGATTTGGGAGACGACAAGTCCGCCCTGGCAGGACTCGGGTTTCTGACCGTCGGTCGTCGTTTTCTAAACCGTCAGCATGACATCATCGATGACCGCATCGACGTTGTCACCCGGGGGCTGATGTCGTTAACCGTCACCTGTGCCCGCTGTCACGATCACAAGTACGACCCGATTCCGACGGCAGATTACTACTCGCTGTTCGGCGTCTTCGCTTCCAGCACCGAACCGGACAATCTGCCGGTCATCGGGGAGCCGAAGTCACAGACCGACTTTGAGAAGTTCAAGCAGGAACTGGCGAAACTCCAGGGCGAAGTCGATGCCTTTGAGCAGCAAACCCATACTGAAATGCTCGACAAGCTGCGCGGTGACAGTACCACCTATCTGGTGATGGTCGTGGATGGCAAGGCCGGCGACTCCGGGCATCCGGCCCGGGATCTGGTGACCTCGGAACCGCGAAATTTTGTCGTCCAGCGCTGGCGGCGTTTTCTGGATGGGCGGAAAGATCCGCAGGATCGCGTGTTTGCGCCGTGGAACCGGATCGTGCGTGCCGCGGACGACAAGGTCCAGGACAGCATTCAGCAATTGCAGAAGCTGGTCGAGGACCAGGCAGAGGAATTGAAGAGCGTTCATCCGCTCGTGCTGCAGGCGCTGCAGGATCAGAAGCCGACGAGCAAGTTCGACGTGGCTGTTGCGTATGGCAAACTGCTGAACAGCATCAACGAAGAATGGCTGGCCCTGAAGAAAGAGCAACCCGACGCCACTGCTTTGCCCAATGCCGGCAAGGAAGAACTGCGTCAACTGTTGTATGCCGACGGCCTGCCGTTTTCGCTGACGCTGGCAGAATCCCGCAACGCCTACTGGCGCAGCGAACGCGACAAGCAGCGGAAACTGGAAAAGGCGGTTGAGACCTTGAACGTAACGTCGCCCGGCGCTCCGCCGCGGGCGATGGTGATGAACGACAAGGAACGGCCGGAAGAGCCGCGGATTCTGGTGCGTGGCAATCCCGGTCGCCCCGGCGACAAGGTGCCGCGCCAGTTCCTGAAGGTGCTGTCCGACGAAAACCGGCAACCGTTCCAGAAGGGGAGCGGACGGCTGGAGCTGGCGGAAGCAATCGTCGATCCTGCCAATCCGCTGACCAGCCGCGTGATTGTTAATCGCGTCTGGCAGCATCACTTCGGAGAAGGCCTGTCCCGCACGCCGGGAGATTTCGGTATTCGCGGCGAAGCGCCCACTCATCCGGAACTGCTGGATTATCTGGCGACGCAGTTCATGCAGCACGGCTGGTCGATCAAGTGGCTGCACCGGCAGATCATGACTTCGGCCGCCTATGCGCAGTCGAGTGATGATCGACCGGATGCCCGGCAGATTGATCCGGAAAACCGTCTGCTGTGGCACGTGCCGCGCCAACGACTCGAACTGGAAGCCCTGCGCGATTCGTGGCTGGCGGCTGCCGGCCGACTGGACACCACAATGGGCGGACGTCCGTACGATTCCATCACGGAACCGAACGCCGTACGTCGGACCTTGTACGGTTTTGTGAATCGCAACGACCTGCCGGGGGTGTTCCGTTCGTTCGATTTTGCCGACGTCGATATCAGCATGGCAGAGCGGCCAGAGACTACGGTGCCGCAGCAGGCCCTGTTCGCCCTGAACGCTCCTTTCGTGGTGGAACAGGCGAAGCATCTGGCGGCGGCGGTCGCACAGGAACCGGATGACGGTGCCCGGGTGACGGCATTATTCCAGCGAACGCTGTCGCGCGATCCGACCAGCGAGGAACGCGAACAGGCGCTGGCGTTTGTGAAAACTTCAAAGCACGACGGCAAGCTGTCCAACTGGGACAAACTGGCCCAGGCCCTGTTGCTCACCAATGAATTCACCTTCGTCGACTGAAATTGAGTTTTGAACACGCGCCGGGCGTCCCTGCACTCCCGGCCCACGCTGGCGGATTCGCGATTTCAACGCGCACCAGGAATCGCGAACCCGCCAGCGAGTGACCCTGCCGACTGAGCGATCCACGTGGTTGGTCGCGAGAAAATCTGAGAGGAACTCCCCATGCGCGATACCAGTTGTCATCGTTACGAAGCGTTGCCGGGATCGCGTCGCGAGTTCCTGTCGAAGGTGGGCACCGGGCTGGGGTCTGTGGCACTGGCCAGTGTGCTCGCCGATGCGTACGGCATCACGCCGGCTGCTGATGCAGCCGCTTCTCCGATGCTGCCCCGGCAGCCGCAGTTTCCGGTGAAGGCCAAACACGTCATCCACGTGTTCTGCAACGGCGGTCCGTCGCATGTCGACACCTTCGACTACAAGCCGGCGCTGGAAAAGTATGCCGGTCAGAATCTGCCGGTAGAAAACCTGCGGACCGAACGGAAGACCGGAGCAGCGCTGCCATCGCCGTACAAGTTCATAAAATACGGCGAAAGCGGCATCGAAGTCAGCGAGATCTTCGAGAAGGTCGGCGGTTGTATCGACGACATCGCCGTCGTCCGTTCGATGTATGCCCAGGTGCCGAATCACGAACCCAGCCTGATGCTGATGAACTGCGGCGATTCCACGCTCGCCCGCCCCAGCATGGGTTCCTGGGTCACTTATGGACTGGGCACCGAGAACCAGAACCTGCCCGGCTATATCAGCATGGTGCCCGGCGGACTGCCGATCACCGGCCCACAGAACTGGCGATCGGCCTTCCTGCCGGGGGTGTTCCAGGGCACCTACATCAATACCCAGCACAAAGACATCGATAAGCTTATCGAGAACATCCGCAACGACTACATTTCCACGGCAGAGCAGCGGCAGCAACTCGATCTGCTGCAGGCCCTGAACCGCCAGCATGCCGATGCCCGCAGCCAGGACGCTGCCCTGGAAACACGCATCCACTCGTTTGAACTGGCTTATCGCATGCAGATGGAAGCGACCGACGCTTTCGATATCAGCCAGGAGCCGAAGCATATCCACGAACTGTACGGGGAAGGAGTTCACGCCCGTCAGTTGCTCGTCGCCCGGCGGCTGGTGGAACGGGGCGTCCGCTTCATCCAGCTCTGGCACGGCAACGGACAGCCGTGGGATAACCACGACGATCTGGAAAAGAATCATCGCAGCCTGGCGAAGCAGATCGACCAGCCGCTGGCAGCGCTGCTCATCGATCTCAAGCAACGCGGTCTGCTGGACGAAACCCTCATTCTGTGGGGTGGCGAGTTCGGCCGCACGCCGACCGTGGAACTGCCGCAGGCCGGAGCCAACGCGGGCAAGATCAACGGCCGCGATCACAACCATCACGGCTTCACGGTCTGGCTGGCCGGCGGCGGCGTGAAGGGCGGACAGGTCTACGGGGCGACCGACGAGTTCGGATTCCAGGCGATCGAGAACAAGGTATCAGTCCACGATCTGCACGCCACGATCCTGCGGCTGCTCGGTTTCGACCACGAACGGCTCACCTACCGCTTCGCCGGCCGCGACTTCCGCCTCACTGACGTTCACGGGACCATCGTCGATGCCCTGATCGCGTAGTGTTCCCGCCGCTGTTCCTCATCAGACGCGATGGACACCAGCCCGAAGCGCGAGCGAGGGACATCCTGACGACGAACGCTGGCCGTAGATCGCGTCCCTCGCTGGCGCTTCGGGCTGGTGCTGGCCGGATGACATCTGGCTGTTTATAGCCCGTGTCGGACGGTGTGTCGCGCGATGCGGGCGGACTTCGCGAGGATCGCGGGGATCAGGCTGCGATCGATGAAGAATCCCGGCTGGTTCTGGTACGCCCGCAGGAATCGCAACTGCTCGGTGGCCGTCAGCGAATTCGACGCGAATTGCAACTGCGCGAGATCCTTGATGATCCAGCGACGCGACAGGAGGCCGGAATGTGGCTGCACGCGGCCCAGGTCGATGATGTGCAACCGGTCGGGGCCGGTGCCCGCGGGCCACAGCACGTGGCACCAGTACAAGTCCTGGTGATGCCAGCCGCCCTGGTGCATGCGGCGTGTCAGCCAGGCCATACGGTCAATGACTGCGAGTCGCTCCGCGCGAAATTCCGGGCACCCCGCGGTTTCCACAAACCATTGATCCATCCGCCGGCAGTTTTCCAGTCCGTCGGTGACCAGGCAGGACCGACCATCGAGTTCGGCACAGGCGATGGGGGTCATGGTTGGAATCCCCAGACGATGAAACTCCAGAATCGCATCCCATTCCGGCCGTGCACCCCACACCGGCGCCTGTAACCGGGCATACGATTTGAACCGTTCCCGCCAGGTCAACCGCCCGTGACGTTTCAAATACACGGTCCGCGGAGCTGAGCCGGATTCGGGTGCCTCCGCGGGCAGTTCATGCCGTGAAGTGACGCGCTCGCCAACTTCGCGGTAAACCTCGCCGCGTTCAAGGTTCAGCCAGGCCGCAGCCGTCGTCAGCCCGAGCGACTTGAGCCAGGCAGCGAACTGTGCGTTGACCAGCAACCGACCGTCATCCCACGACACCAGCGAAATACCGGGCGCGGCCAGCGGGTCTGACGTCATGGCGGTTTCTGCGATCATCTCAGGCGGCCCGGACTTGAGGACGGGACCGCCGATAGATCTGCAGCAAATCTTCGACGTGCCGCTCGTACGACAGCCGCGGTCGCAGTTGCAGGCAGGCGGCAGACATTTGCTGACGGGTGATGTCCTGGCATAACCGCTTCATTGCGGCGGCAAGACTGTCGACGTCCGCGGGATCAGCCAGCACTTCACCATGCGTGCCAGGGGTCATGATTTCTGCCGCGCCGTTTTTCGAGGTCGTGATCACCGGCACGCCCATCGCCAGCGCTTCCAGCACGACGAGGCTGCAGGGATCATGTTTCGTCGGCAACACGAACAGATCGGCTGCCGCGTAACAGGCGGCCGGCTGGGACGTGGGGCCGGCGAAGATAACACGATCGGCCACACCTGCCGAAAGTGCCTGTTGTCGCCACGCGGCAGGATTGGGCTTGCCCACGACCACGAGTTTCAGCCGGGAGTCCCTCACCTGGGACAGGGCGGCAATCGCCTCGTGCAGCCCCTTGCGTGCGAAATCCTGGGCGATCATCAGGGCCAGGACATCATGCCCGGCGAGTCCCAGCCGTTGTCGCCACTTGCGACCGGCAATCGCAGAAGTCTCCGGATCAAATCGTTGCAGATCCACCGCATTGAACAGGCAGGCATGGCGATCTGGCGGCAAGGAGTAGGCCGACTCAATGGCCGTCTGCACATAATGCGAAAGGGAAATTACCACCGGCGGGCGCGGACCCGTGAGCAGCCGCTGTTCAACCGCCGCAAACGCCTGGCGTCGTCCGTTGAACTGATTGGCCAGCCGGGCCGTCCATTGCGCCAGTCCGCGATGTTTCCGATGCCCGTTTCTGATGGCATCCACCGCCATGCCCGCATGGGGATGATAGATATCACAGGCCGGCACCGGCAGTGCCGCATGCACGATGTCGTAATGGGTGGATTTCAGATGCTGGTCGAGAGCAGCCAGCCAGTGACGGTAGCGAGCAGTGCGGGTCAGTCCGGCCGCTGGCAGTACGACCGGTTTCACACGCGGCAAATCCGGCCCCGGCGACGATGAGATCAACGCCGTATCGATCCCGCGCTGCCCCAGCGCAGCAGCCAGATCCACCGTATACCGCTCGGCTCCGCCCCGTGCCGGATCTGCATGCAGAATGACCAGTCCCACGCGCATCGTTGCAGTCTCGTCCCTGAGAGCCTCCCCGGTCGTTCAAAACCGGTCACCCGGCAGCGGGCGTCGCTGTGTGGCAACACCCCCGGGATCGTGGTGCGAAGAATATCAGGTTTACCGGAATCCTGGGAACAGCGATTCTATCCCGGCGTGGGGCAAACTGCGGCCAAAGCTGTTACGTCATCCGCAATTGCGAGATCAGGATGCCGGCAGCGACAGAGGCGTTGAGGGAACCGACCGCGCCCCGGGCGGGAATCCGGCAGGTTTCGTCGCACAGGTCCAGCGTTAGCCGCCGCAGGCCCTGTTCCTCGTTGCCGATGATCAGCAGCCACGGGCGATCGTGCGGGATGGCTGCGACATCTTTCGCAGCGTGTTCCGAACCGCCAATCAGCCAGAGTCCGTCGGCCTTGGCCTGCTTGAGGGCGCTGGCCAGGTTGCCTACCTGTGCAAACGGTACGTGTTCGACCCCGCCAGCTGCTACGTCATATACGGTGCCAGTCATCGGAGCCGAGCGGTCCTGGGTAAGCAGGATGCCGCGGATGCCGAAGAACGCAGCCGTCCGGAAGATCGCGCCGACGTTGTGGGGGTCTTGCAGGCAATCGAGTGCCAGCCAGACGTCTCCGGTCTGCGGAGGCGGCGAGGTCCAGAGGTCGGTCAGACCGAGACCGTGCCGTTCCCGCACAATCGCTGAGGCAGCGCCGGTCCGCTCGAACTTGTCGCCACGTCGGCCTGTCGGTGCGGCCGACATCTCCGTCCGCAGCGGAATGCCCTGAGCGCGCGCAGCGTCGACGACGGTTTTCCAGCCCTCGGACGGTTTGCCGGCCGGCAGATGGATTTCCAGGACGTCCTGCGGACGCATGGCCAGCGCCGCCTGGACGCTATGAGGATTTCGCAAGGTCACGGGCATGATACCGTACTCGGTCAAATGTGAGACGTTCTGCCCCGCGGACATAACGGAGAGAGAAATGAATCATTTCTCGCCGCGGGCAGTATCAACATTCATTCCAGATTCGAGTTGCCGCCAGCGTTCGTAGCAGCAGATTCCTGCGGCCACCGCGGCATTGAGTGAACCCACGATGGCGGTCGTCGGAATCCGGACCCGTTCATCGCAGAGAGCCCAGACGTCCGCCGAGACGCCGCAGCCTTCATTGCCGACGACAATCGCGGTTTCGCCGGACCAGTCGACGTCCTGCAACCGCTGATCCGCTTTTTCGGACGCCGCGATGATCCGGATTCCCTGTTCTTTTAACTGTTCCACCCCGGCAGTCAGCGCGGGAACCCGGGCGATCGGCAGGTGATTGATTGCGCCGGCAGAGCTGTGAGCCACCTGGCTGTTCACGCCGGACTGGCCGACAGTGCCCAGCAGGACGGCATTCGTTCCGAGTTCCAGGGCCGAGCGCAACATCGCGCCGACGTTGAACGAATCCTGCACACCGTCCAGAATCAGCCAGCGTTGCGGTCGGGCCGCGGTCCGCAGGATCTGTGGTAAGTCGGTATACGGAAATTCCGTCATCCGCGCGGCCAGACCCTGATGATCTTCCGCCCGGCACTGCCGGGCCAGATCGGCATCACTGCATTCTGCGAGCGGAATCTGCCAGCCCTGCGCTCGACGACGGACTTCCGCAGCGACATCGTCAGGACAGCGCGGCGACACCAGGATCTGCTGGGGTTGCCAGACGCCGCCGCGCAGCATTTCCAGCACCGCATGCCGTCCGCGAATCCAGCACCGGTTATGATTCCCGACCAGCTTCGGTCGTCCGAGTCCGCGACGCAAGGTTGGATGTCCCATCGTTGGCAGGTGTCGAGAATTGTGCCTGATTTCGGGTGGCATGCTTGCCCTTCCAGGCAAGCATGTTTCTGCGGATAAGGTATGGAAACGAATTTGCTCTCACAGGAAAGGCAGGAGACCATGCTTGCCTGGCAGGGCAAGCATGCCACACCCGTGGATGCAGTCAATGGATTGAGCCAACATCACCACCACGATTTGACGAGTGCCCCGGCCGGCGTGGGCGGAGTTGTCTGGACTCTGGTCTCTCAACTCTCAACTTTGCATGGTTGCAGGCGACCTCAGCAGGCGGTACACCTTGAATCTGCGGCTGTCCCGACAACTCCCACGGCCTGAAACGACGTTTCC
>VFQN01001972.1_pt1 | contig 32845 bp, 24 predicted proteins | sample 3512371 | NCBI WGS metagenome assembly VFQN01 (sample SAMN10412370, study PRJNA504923) | tailings metagenome | isolation source: Replicate 2 from Balatoc abandoned mine | place: Philippines: Itogon, Benguet | collected 2017-08-28 | reverse complement strand
CGTCCATCAGGTCGATGGCCTTGTCGGGCAGCTGGCGGTCGGCGATGTAGCGGTGCGAGAGCATGGCCGCGGCGACGATCGCCGGGTCGGTGATCTCGACGCCGTGGTGCACCGCGTAGCGCTCCTTGAGGCCACGCAGGATGGCGATGGTGTCCTCCACCGAGGGCTCGCCCACGAACACCTTCTGGAAGCGCCGCTCGAGCGCGGCGTCCTTCTCGACGTACTTGCGGTATTCGTCCAGCGTGGTGGCGCCGATGCAGTGCAGCTCGCCGCGCGCCAGCGCCGGCTTGAGCATGTTGCCCGCGTCCATCGCACCCTCGGCCTTGCCGGCGCCGACCATGGTGTGCAACTCGTCGATGAACAGGATGATCTGGCCCTCGTTCTTGGCCAGGTCGTTGAGCACGGCCTTGAGCCGCTCCTCGAACTCGCCGCGGAACTTGGCGCCGGCGATCAGCGCGCCCATGTCCAGGCTGAGCACGCGCTTGCCGCGCAGGCCCTCGGGCACCTCGCCGTTGACGATGCGCTGGGCCAGGCCCTCGACGATCGCGGTCTTGCCCACGCCCGGCTCGCCGATCAGCACCGGGTTGTTCTTGGTGCGCCGCTGCAGCACCTGGATGGTGCGGCGGATCTCCTCGTCGCGGCCGACCACCGGGTCGAGCTTGCCCGACTCGGCGCGCGCGGTGAGGTCGATGGTGTACTTCTCCAGCGCCTGGCGGTTCTCCTCGGCGCCGGCGTCGGCGACCTTCTCGCCGCCGCGCAGGGCCTCGATGGCCTTCTCCAGCGCGTCCTTGCGCGCACCGGCGGCCTTCAGCGCCGCGCCCGCCTCGCCCCGGTCCTCGAGCGCGGCCAGCACGAACAGCTCGCTGGCGATGAAGGCATCGCCGCGCTGCTGGGCCAGCTTGTCGCAGAGGTTCAGCAGGCGCGCCAGGTCGTTGCCGACCGAGAGGTTGCCCTCCTGGCCGCTCACCTTGGGCAGCCTGTCGAGGATCTCGGCCAGGCGCTGGCGCAGGGCCGCGGCGTTGACGCCGGCCTGGGCCAGCATCGGGCGGGTGGAGCCGCCGGGCTGGTCGAGCAGGGCCAGCAGCACGTGCGCCGGTTCGATCATGTTGTTGTCGCGGCCCACGGCCAGCGACTGCGCGTCGCTCAGGGCCTGCTGGAAGCGCGAGGTCAGCTTGTCCATCCGCATTGGGGAATCCCCTTGGAAACAGGGGGCGGCGCCGTGCCGCCCGATGCCTCCCAGATGGCGGCCTGGGCGGGGCCTTTCAAGCCGGGCGGCTCAGAGTGCGTCGCGCGCCTCGGCGGCTTCTTCGAAACCCGGGTCAAGCCGCAGGGCCTGGTCGAAGGCCTGGCCGGCCTCGTCGCGGCGACCCCGGGCCGCCAGCCACTGCCCCAAGCGAAGCCAGGCGTGCTTGGCCTCGGGCTGGCCGGGCGCGGCCGGCAGGGCGAGCGCGGTGCGGAAGGCCCGCTCGCCCTCGTCGGTGAGCGCACCGGAAACCACGTCGATGCGTCCGAGCTGGTACCAGGCCGCCCGCGCCTGCGGGTCCTCGTGCACCCAGGCCCGGAACAGCGCCCTCGCCTCGGCCCAGCGCCCGGCCGACTGCAGCGCCACGCCGGCGGCCATGCGCAGGCTCTCGTCGCCGGGGGCGCCTGCGTGGGCCGCGAGGTAGGCGTCGAGCGCCTCCGCGGACCGCCCCTCGTGTTCGAGCAGGCGGGCGCGCGCGTAATGCCCGCGCGCGGCGTCGCGCCGCGCGAGTTCGGCCGCCTCGCGCCGGGCCGCGGACTCACTGCCGCCGACGATCGCAGGCGCCTGCAGGTAGTACTCGACCAGCATCAGTCGCGCATCGTGCTGGTCCGGATTGAGTGCGACCGCGGCGCGCAGCGCCTCACGCATCCGGCCGGCGAGCGTGGCGCGGCCCAGCAGGCCCGCTTCGCGCACCGCATCGCCCAGGGCCCTCGCTTGCCAGAGCCGGACGTCGGCATCCCGTGGCCAGCGCACCTGGGCCCGGTCCGCGAGGTCGACGGCGTCCGCGCTGCGTCCCGCCTGGCGCAGCCAACGGATGCGCCAGATCCAGGCCGCGGGATCGTCCGGCCGGGTCGCGAGGGCCTGCTCCGTCGCAGCGCCCGCCCGGGCATCCCCGGCCTTCAGCCAGGTTTCGATGTCGGCGAAGGCCGTGGCCGGGCACGCCATCAGCAGGACGAGGAGGATCAGGGGGCGCGGCATCGGCGGGCTCCGGACTCGGGGGCGCCACGTTCGCACGCTCCGGCCGGGGCGATCATCCTGCCGGAAGTCAGGAAATTCGTGGCGCCTGCGCCCGCTGCAGGGACAGAAGCCATAGCAGCGCCGCCAGCACGGCATAGGCGCCCGAGAACTGGGCCATGACCACCAGGTCCTGGCCCGCCAGGGCCCAGGGCCATTGCAGCGCGCCGTCCGGCCGCACCGCATGGATCAGGCCGAAGGCCGACATCAGCCCGCCCACGGCCAGGGCCGCGGCGGCGCGGCGCGGCGCGCCGTCGATCAGCGACGCCAGCGCGGTCGCCCAGACCATGGAGGTCAGGATGAAGCCGTTGCCCAGCGCGACGATCACCGCGAGTTCCGGCAGGCCGTGGCCCGGCGCGGTGAGCAGGTCGGCGAATCGCTCCGGCGGCACGATGCCGGGATTGCCCAGCTTGATCGCCAGCAGGTAGGCCACCGGCGGGAAGAAGGCCAGCACCACCGCCGGCGCGTGTTTCGGCGGCGAGGCCTGGAAGGCCTGCACGCAGATGTCGATGGCGACGAAGACGATGATCGGCGCCAGCACCGCCAGCGGCAGCAGTTCGACCAGTCCCGAGACCAGGCCGAGCATGCCGCCTAGCCCGACGAACAGGCCCGCCAGCAGGGTGTACCCGCTGCGCGCCCCCATGCGCTTGTAGGCCGGCTGGCCGATGTAGGGCGTGGTCTGGGCGACGCCGCCGCACAGGCCCGCGACCAGCGTGGCCACCGCCTCCACCAGCAGGATGTCGCGCGTCCGGTAGTCGTCGCCCGCCGCGCGCGCGCTTTCGGTGACGTTGATGCCGCCCACCACCATCAGCAGGCCGAAAGGCAGCACGAGCGGCAGGTAGGGCAGCACGCGCGGCAAGCCCTCGACGAAACCCAGGGTCGGCCAGGGCAGCGCCGGCGCTGCCGACAGTCCGTGCGGCCAGGCGAAGCCGGGCGACAGGCCGGCCGCGCCCAGGCCGTAGTACAGCGCGGTGCCGACCACGAACGCCGCCAGCACGCCCGGCACGCGCCCGGGCAGCGGCCCGCGCGCGACCAGCGCGTACAGCAGCAGGCCCAGGGTGGCCAGGCCCACCACCGGCACGCGGAAGGCCTCGAGCAAGGGCAGGAAGCCCATCAGCAGCAGGGCGATGCCGGCGATCGATCCCAGCAGGCCGGCGCGCGGCACGATGCGCTGCACGAAGCCGCCCACGAAACTGAGCACGAACTTCAGCGCGCCCATCACCATCATCGCCGCCATGCCGAGCTGCCAGGTGGCGATGGCGGCCTCGTGTTCGCCCAGGCCCTGCGCGCGCAGGCCGGCATAGGCGGGGCCGAGCACCAGCAGGGCCAGGCCGATGCTGGTGGGCGCGTCCAGGCCCAGCGGCATCGCGGTGACGTCTTCGCGGCCGGTGCGCGCGGCGAGGCGACGCGCCATCGCCGTGTAGGCCAGGTTGCCGACCAGCACGCCCAGCGCCGTGCCCGGGAACATGCGCCCGAACACCACGTCCGCGGGCATGCCGAAGATCCCGATCAGCGCCGCGGCGAGGAAACCAAGGATGGACAGGTTGTCCACCACCAGGCCGAGGAAACCGTTGTAGTCGCCGGGGGCGAACCAGCGCGGGCGGTGGCTCATGGGTCGATCCAGGCCAGGGTGGCGAGGCGGCCGCTGCGGCCGTCGCGGCGATGCGAGTAGAAGCGCGCGGGGTCGGCGATCGTGCACAGGCCACCGCCGTGCACGTGCGCCACGCCGGCGGCGGCCAGGCGGCGGCGCGCCAGGGCGAACAGGTCGACGCGCCAATGGCCGGGGCGGGTCGGCACGAAGGCCGCGGCGGCGCCGGCATCGCCGGCGGTGAAGGCCTCGAACACCTCGGCGCCGATCTCGTAGGCGGCCGGGCCCGCGGCCGGCCCGAGCCAGGCGCGAAGGCGCCCCGGCGGCGTCGCCATCGCCGCCACCGTGGCCTCGAGCACGCCCGCGGCCAGGCCGCGCCAGCCCGCGTGGGCGATGCCCAGTTCACGGCCGTCGTCGGCGGCCAACACCACCGGCAGGCAATCGGCGGTCAGCACGGCGAGCACGAGGCCGGGCGTGGCGGTGACGGCGGCGTCGGCCACCGGCTCGGGCGCGCCCGCGGCCGGTGGCGCCTGTACCCGGGCGACCGCGGTGCCATGCACCTGGTCCAGCCACGCGGGCGGGGACGGCAGCACCAGCAGGTCGGCGAGGCGCGCGCGGTTCGCGCGGGCGTTCGCCGGGTCGTCGCCGCAGCGCAGGCCCAGGTTGAAGCGATCGAAGGGCGGCGGAGAAACGCCCGGACCGTCGCGCCGCGTGGTGCCGGCGCGCACGCCGGGCGGCGCGGGCCAATCGGCATCGAGCCAGCCCGGCAGGCCCATCTTCAACCCTTGAAGGCGGCGGTGTCGGCGCGAAGGTCGGCGACCAGCGCCTGCATGTCGACGGGCATCGGTGCCTCGAAGGACACCGTGGCGCCGCTGCCGGGGTGCACGAAGCTGAGCTTCTCGGCGTGCAGGGCCTGGCGGCGGAAGCCCTGCAGGCGCGCCACCAGCTCCGGCGTCGCGGCCTTGGGCAGGCGGAAGGCGCCGCCGTAGAGCGGGTCCCCGACGATGGGATGGCGTACGTGGGCCATGTGCACGCGGATCTGGTGGGTGCGGCCGGTTTCCAGGCGGCACTCGACCAGGGTGTGGGCGCGGAACTTCTCGCGCACGCGGTAGTGGGTGATGGCGTCCCGTCCACCCGACTTGAGCACGGCCATGCGCACGCGGTCGGTCGGATGCCGCCCGATCGGCGCGTCCACGGTGCTGCCGGCCACCATCGGCCCCTGCACCACGGCCAGGTACTGGCGGTGCACCTCGCGGCCCGACAGCTGTTCGACCAGGGAGCTGTGCGCGCGCAGGCTGCGCGCGACGACCATCAGGCCGGACGTGTCCTTGTCCAGGCGATGCACGATGCCGGCGCGCGCCAGTTCGGCCAGCTTCGGGTCGCGATGCAGCAGCGCATTGACCAGGGTGCCGCGCGGATTGCCGGCGCCGGGGTGCACGACCAGGCCGGCGGGCTTGTTCACGACGATGACATCCTCGTCCTCGTGCAGCACCTCGATCGGGATGTCCTCGGCGACCGCGTCGGTCTCCAGGGCCATGCGCACCGAAAGGGTCACCGGCTCGCCGCCGCGCACCGATTCGCTGGGCTTGGCCAGGCGGCCGTCGAGCAGGGCATCGCCGGCCTTGATCCATTCGGTCAGGCGCGAGCGGGAGAAGTCGGGGAAGAGCTCGGCGAGGACCTGGTCGAAGCGGCGCCCGGCCGAGGCCAGCGGGATGGCGGCCTCGAGCAGTTCGCGCTCGGCCTCGTCGGCGTCGGTGGCGGGGGAAGGGGTCATGGCGGGCCTGGGTCCGGGGGCGGGAATCCGCGCCGGACCATTCAGGTGGGCGCGGGCGGGCTTTCCGGTATTATCCCCGAACTTGCGACCCCAGCGCCCGGCCATCCCCGAATGACCCTGACCCACCGCGTGACGCGTACCGCCCTGATCCTCCTGATGGTCCTGGCCCTTGGCGGCTGCAAGACCTTCGGCAAGCTGTTCGGCGGCGACGACGAGAAGCCGACCGAGACCCTCCCGGTCGAACAGATGTACGAAGAAGCCAAGGGCTCGCTGGTCAGCGGCAACTACGGCCGCTCCGCGCTTTACTACCAGCGCCTGGTCGCCCGCTTCCCGTTCGGTCCCTATGCCGAGCAGGCCCAGCTCGAACTGGCCTACGTGCAGTACAAGCGCTCCGAAACCGAGGAAGCCACCTCGACCATCGACCGCTTCATCCGCACCTACCCCACGCACCGCCACATCGATTACGCCTACTATCTCAAGGCGCTGATCAATTTCGAGCGCAACGCCGGCATCATCCTGCGCATCACCGGCCAGGACCTGTCCTCGCGCGACCTGGGCGCCACCCAGCAGTCGCTCAACGACTTCGCCGAGGTCGTGCGCCGCTACCCGAACAGCCGTTATGCCGGCGACGCCCGCCAGCGCATGATCTTCCTGCGCAACCGCCTGGCCCGGCACGAGCTCAACGTCGGCCTGTACTACCTGCGCCGCGACGCCTTCGTGGCCGCCGCCAACCGCGGCAAGTTCATCCTGCAGACCTACCCGCAGAGCGAGCATGACGGCGATGCCCTGGCGCTGATGGCCACGGCCTACGCCGAGCTCGGCCAGGAGGACCTGGCCACCGACGCGCGCAAGGTGCTGGAGACCAACTACCCCGACCACGCCTACCTGCGCGGCGAGTGGCCGGACGACCGCGGGTTCCTTGGCAAGCTCAATCCGTTCGGGCGCAAGTAATTCCGGGGTGGGGTCGCGCCTGAAGGCGCTCCCACGGGCGGGCAGAGGGCGGCTTGGGCCGCCCTTTCCTTTTCAGTCGCGCCAGCCCGAGGTGATGGGGTAGCGGCGCTCGCGGCCGAAGGCCCGGCGCGAGAGCTTGGGCCCGGGCGCGGCCTGTCGCCGCTTCCACTCGTTGGCGCGCACCAGCTGCAGCACGCGCGCGACCGTGGCGGGGGCATGGCCGTCGGCGACGATCTCGGCCGGCGACATTTCCCGGTCCACGTAGCGGGCCAGGATGGCGTCGAGCACCTCGTAGGGCGGCAGCGAATCCTGGTCGGTCTGGTTCTCGCGCAGCTCGGCCGAGGGCGGGCGGGTGATGACCGCCTCCGGGATGGCCGGGCCGCGCCGGTTGCGCCAGCGCGACAGGGCGAAGACCTCGGTCTTGTACAGGTCCTTGATCGGCGCGAAACCGCCGCACATGTCGCCGTAGATGGTGGCGTAGCCGACCGCGTATTCGCTCTTGTTGCCGGTGGTCAGCAGCAGGCCGCCGAACTTGTTGCTCAGGGCCATCATCAGCGCGCCGCGGCAGCGGGACTGCAGGTTTTCCTCGGCGATGCCGGGCGCCAGGCCGTCGAACAGCGGGGCCAGGCCACGCAGGAAGCCTTCGAAGGGCGCCTCGATGGGTACCGTCTCCAGGCGCACGCCCAGCCAGCGCGCCTGCTCCTCGGCCAGGTCGTTGCTCAGGTCCGAGGTGTATCGCGAGGGCAGGCGCACGGCGGTGACGTTGCCCGCGCCCAGCGCCTCCACCGCCAGCGCCAGCACCAGGGCCGAATCGATGCCGCCGCTCAGGCCCAGCCAGGCGCTGCGGAAGCCGTTCTTGCCGCAGTAGTCGCGGATGCCGCGCACGATGGCGCGCCAGGCCAGCGACTCGCGCGATTCGTCGGTTTCCTCCGGCCAGGCGACCCGGGTGAAGCGGCGGGCGCCGGCGTCGAAGTCGGCGACCAGCCAGTGGTCGGCGAAGGCCTCCGCGGCCGGGTGCACGCCGCCGTCACCGTCGGCCAGCACCGAGGCGCCGTCGAAGACGAGTTCGTCCTGCCCGCCGACCGCGTTGAGGTAGGCCAGGGCCACGCCGGTCTCGTGCACGCGCTGGGCCAGCAGGGCGTCGCGCTGGGCGGTCTTGTCGCTTTCGTAGGGCGAGGCGTTGGGCACGACCACCAGCTGCGCGCCGGCGGCCGCGGTCTCGGCCAGCGGCTCGGCGAACCACAGGTCCTCGCAGATGACCAGGCCGACCGGCACGCCGGCGACCTCGAACACCATCGGGCCGCCGTCGGGATCGGCGGCGAAGTAGCGGCGCTCGTCGAACACCGCGTAGTTGGGCAGCTCGCGCTTGCGGTAGGTGGCCTCGAGGCGGCCGTCGCGCAGCACGCTGGCGGCGTTGTACACGACCGCGCCGGCGGCCTCGGGCCAGCCCACCACGGCGGTGATGCCGGTGCAGGCGGCCGCGACTTCGCGCAGGGCCTTCTCGCATTCGGCGAGGAAGGCCGGGCGCAGCAGGAGGTCCTCGGGCGGGTAGCCGCTGAGGGCCAGTTCGGGGAACAGCACCAGGTCGGCGCCGTGCACGTCGCGCGCCTCGGCGATCAGCGCGGCGATGCGCCGGGCGTTGGCCTGCACCGCGCCAACGGGGAAATCGAACTGGGCCAGGGCGAGGCGGAGGCTGCGGGGCATGTCCGGTTCCGGAAAAGCGAAGGGCCGCACGCGGCGGCCCTTCGGTTCGTGCGATGGCGGCAGTGTATTACCTGGCCAGGCGCGCCGCGATGGCCGCACCCAGGTCGCCCGGCGACTTCACCGTGGTGACGCCGGCCTTCTCCAGCGCCGCGAACTTGCCGGCCGCGGTGCCCTGGCCGCCCGAGGCGATCGCGCCGGCGTGGCCCATGCGCTTGCCGGCCGGGGCCGAAGCGCCGGCGATGAAGCCGACCACCGGCTTGGTGACGTACTGCGAAATGAATTCGGCCGCTTCTTCCTCGGCGCTGCCGCCGATCTCGCCGACCATGATGATGCCCTCGGTCTGCGGGTCGTCCTGGAACAGCTTCAGGGCGTCGATGAAGTTGGTGCCGTTGATCGGGTCGCCGCCGATGCCGATGCAGGTCGACTGGCCGAGGCCGGCGTCGGTGGTCTGCTTGACCGCTTCATAGGTCAGCGTGCCCGAACGCGACACGATGCCGATCTTGCCCGGCATGTGGATGTGGCCCGGCATGATGCCGATCTTGCACTCGCCCGGGGTGATGACGCCGGGGCAGTTCGGGCCGATCAGCACGACGTCCTCGTAACCGCGCAGGGTGTTCTTCACGCGCAGCATGTCCAGCACCGGGATGCCCTCGGTGATGCAGACGATGACGCGGATGCCGGCGTCGGCCGCCTCGAGGATGGCGTCGGCCGCGAACGGCGGCGGCACGTAGATGACGGATGCGTCGGCGCCGGTCTCGTCGACCGCCTCGCGCACGGTGTTGAAGACCGGCAGGCCGATGTGGGTGGTGCCGCCCTTGCCCGGGGTGACGCCGCCGACGACCTTGGTGCCGTAGTCGAGCATCTGCTCGGCGTGGAAGGTGCCCTGCTGGCCGGTGAAGCCCTGGACGATGACCTTGGTGTTCTTGTTGATCAGAACGCTCATTGTGATTTCGTGTCCTTGGGTCAGGCGGCGGCCGCGACGGCCTTCTTGGCGCCGTCGTTGATGTCGTCGGCGGGCTGGATGGCCAGGCCGGAGTTCTTGAGGATCTCCTTGCCCTTCTCCACGTTGGTGCCCTCGAGGCGCACGATCACCGGCACCTTGACGTCCACTTCCTTGACCGCGGCGATGATGCCCTCGGCGATCATGTCGCAGCGCACGATGCCGCCGAAGATGTTGACGAAGATGGCCTTGACCTTGTCCGAGCTCAGGATGAGCTTGAAGGCCTCGGTCACGCGCTCCTTGGTGGCGCCGCCGCCAACGTCGAGGAAGTTGGCCGGCGAGCCGCCGTTGAGCGCGATCACGTCCATGGTGGCCATGGCCAGGCCGGCGCCGTTGACCATGCAGCCGATGTTGCCGTCCATGGTCACGTAGTTCAGGTCGTGCTTGGAGGCCAGGACCTCGGTCTCGTCCTCCTGGCGGATGTCGCGCATCGCCAGCAGCTCCGGGTGGCGGAAGCCGGCGTTGTCGTCGGAATTGATCTTGCCGTCGAGCACGGCCAGGTCGCCGCTGGTCAGGATGGCGAGCGGGTTGAGCTCGACCAGGGCCAGGTCCTTCTCGTGGAAGAGCCGGAACAGGCCGAGCATGATCTTGGTCAGCTGGCCGACCTGCTTGGCGTTCAGGCCCAGCGCGAAGCCCAGCTCGCGGCACTGGTAGGCCTGCAGGCCCTGGACGTAGTTCACGTGCAGGGTCTTGATCGCGTCCGGGTTCTCCTCGGCGACCTTCTCGATCTCGACGCCGCCCTCGGCGGAGGCGATGAAGGTGACGGAGCGGCTGGAGCGGTCGACCAGCACCGACAGGTAGAGCTCCTTGGCGATGTCGGTGGCCTGGGTCACCAGCACCGAATCGACCGGCAGTTCGACGCCGGCGGTCTGGTAGGTGGCCATCTTGGTGCCCAGCATGCCCTCGGCGTACTTGCGCACGTCCTCGAGGGTCTTGGCCAGCTTGACGCCGCCGGCCTTGCCGCGGCCGCCGGCGTGGATCTGCGCCTTGACGACCCAGAAGTCGCCGCCGATGGCCTTGGCTGCGTCGACGGCCTCGTCGGGAGTGCGGGCAACGCGGCCGGCCGGGACGGCGATGCCGTAGTCGGCGAACAGCTGCTTGGCCTGGTATTCGTGGAAATTCATGCGGCTACCTGTGTGGGAAGGGGTCGCTTCGGGGGGCGGTATTGTCGCCGACCACCCCGGCCAACGCAAAACCGCGCCCCGGCACCGGGACGGCCGCAGCCGGCGGGGCCTGCGGCATACTGGCCGCCATGGCGCAGCTTCCCGACAGCCCGACCCCCCCGCCGCAGCGGCGCGAGCTCTATTTCTTCACGCTCTACCGGCTGCTCGAGGCCGCCCTGCTGGCCCTGGCCGCGTTCAGCCCGGCCGGCGAGGCCCTGCTCGACATCCTCGAACCCACGGTCCTGCGCACCGTGGTGGTGCTGTACGGCGTCTCGGCGGTCGCCCTGGTCCTGGCCAGCCACCGCAGCCGGCTGAGCCCGGCGCAGCAGGCGGCGATCGGCCTGGGCATCGACCTGGCCGTGGCGGCCATCACCCTGTCCATTACCCGCGGCAGCCAGGGCGGCGTGGCCCTGCTGATGCTGTTCAACGTCGGCGCCGCGGCGCTGATCCTGCCGCAGCGGGCCGGCCTGGGTTTCGCCTCGGCCGCCTCGCTGGTGATCCTGGTGGAGAACCTGTACCTGCGCACCGTGGACCCGCTCAACGCGCGGCCGCTGGCCGAGTCGGTGATGTTCGGCGTCACCTACCTGGCGACGGCGGTGCTGTGCGACCTGCTGAGCCGGCAGGTGCGCGAGTCGCAGGCCCTGGCCGAGCAGCGCGGCGAGGAACTGGCCAACCAGGCCGAGATCAACGAACTGGTGATCCGGCGCATGCGCACCGGCATCCTGGTGGTGGACTCGGACCACCTGGTGAAGGTCTGCAACGAAGCCGCCTGGGCCCTGCTCGGCAAGCCTTCGCCGGACCGCCGGCAGTTGGCCGACATCGCGCCGGAGTTGCACAAGGCGCTGTCGCGCTGGCGCGGCGGCCGCGGCGAGATCCCCAAGGCCATGACCCTGGCCGAGGGCGCGCCCGAGGTGCTGCCGCGCTTCGTCGCCCTGAGCCTGACGGACAACCTCTACCTGATCTTCCTCGAGGACAGCCGGGTGTTCTCCAACCGGGCCGAGGAACTCACGCTGGCGACCCTGGGCCGGCTCTCGGCCAGCATCGCCCACGAGATCCGCAACCCGCTGGCGGCCATCAACTACTCGGTGCAGCTGCTGGAGGAGTCGCCGGACCTGCCCGACGCCGACCGCCGCCTGCTGGAGATCATCCACACCCAGTGCCAGCGCATGAACGGCATCGTGCAGGACATCCTGGGCCTGGCGCGGCGCGAGCGCTCCCAGCCCGAGGCGCTCGAGCTGGGCCAGTTCGTGCGCCGCTTCGTGGACGAATACCGGGCCAGCCACCCGCTCGAGCGCGACATCCTGCAGGCGGTGGCGGAACGCACCGCCCTGGCGATGGTGGACTCGCGCCACCTGCACCAGGTGCTGACGATCCTCGTCCAGAACGCGCTCACCTACGGCCGCTTCCCCGACGAGCCGGCCAAGGTCACGGTGGCCGTGCGCTCGGCCCCGCCGGGCGCGCCCCCGGAGATCAACGTGATCGACCGCGGGCCGGGCATCCCACCCGGCGTCGTGGACCAGATCTTCGCGCCCTTCTACACCACCTCCGAACACGGAACGGGCCTGGGCCTGTACATCGCCCAGCAGCTGTGCGAGGCCAACCAGTGCACCCTGAGCTACCAGCCGGTGCCGGGCGGCGGCGCCTGCTTCCGCATCCTGCTGCCGCCGGGCATGAACCTGGTGCAGGGCGAGGACAGCAACGGCCGGCTCAGTCTGGCCTGAGACCGGCCGTTCCGTTAAGGTAAGGGCGTTTCCACGCCCCCTGGACCGCATGGCCACGCCCCGCAGCGCCCTCATCGTCGATGACGAACGCGACATCCGGGAATTGCTGGTCCTGACCCTGGGCCGGATGGGCCTTCGCGTCGACACCTCGCCCGACCTCGCCTCCGCCAAGGCGCAGCTGGCGCAGGACAGCTACGACCTCTGCCTCACCGACATGCGCCTGCCCGACGGCTCGGGCCAGGAGCTGATCGAGCTGATCGCGCAGCGCTACCCCGACCTGCCGGTGGCGATGATCACGGCCTACGGCAACGTCGAGGCAGCGGTGAACGCGCTCAAGGCCGGCGCCTTTGATTTCGTCACCAAACCCGTGGACCTCTCGGTGCTGCGCCGGCTGGTGCAGCACGCGCTCGACCTCAACCAGCAGCGCAAGGCCGGCGGCAGCGCCAGCGCGCGCCTGATCGGCGATTCGCCGCGCATGCAGCAGCTTCGCCAGACCATCGGCCGGGTCGCGCGCAGCCAGGCGCCGGTCTACATCAGCGGCGAGTCGGGCGTGGGCAAGGAGCTGGTCGCCCGCCTGATCCACGAGCAGGGCTCGCGCGCCAACGGCCCGTTCGTGCCGGTGAACTGCGGCGCGATCCCGTCGGAGCTGATGGAAAGCGAGCTGTTCGGCCACAAGAAGGGCAGCTTCACCGGCGCGCACGCCGACAAGGACGGCCTGTTCCAGGTCGCGCAGGGCGGCACGCTGTTCCTGGACGAGGTCGCCGAGCTGCCCCTGCAGATGCAGGTCAAGCTGCTGCGCGTGATCCAGGAGAAGTCGGTGCGGCCGATCGGCGCGCCGGCGGAACAGCCGGTGGACGTGCGCATCCTCTCGGCCACGCACAAGAACCTGGCCAAGCTGGTCGAGGACGGGAAGTTCCGCCAGGACCTCTACTACCGCATCAACGTGATCGAGCTGGCGGTGCCGCCGCTGCGCCAGCGCCGCGAGGACATCCCGCAGATCGCCGCGGCCATCCTGGCCCGCCTGGCGGCCGACGGCCAGGCGCCGGTGCCCACCGAGGAGGCCGAGGCCGCGCTGCAGGCCTATCCCTTCCCCGGCAACGTGCGCGAACTGGAGAACATCCTCGAGCGCGCCGTGGCCCTGTGCGACGGCGAGACGATCGAGGTCACCGACCTCTACCTGCCGCAGGTGGAGTCCCTGATCGGCCAGGAAGCCGACGCGCCGCTGCGCCCGCTGCACGCGCCGACCCCGGCCCTGCCGGTCGGCCCCGACGGCCGGCCGCTGCCGGAGGCGCTCGAGCGCATGGAGCGCGAGACCATCCAGCGCGCGCTCGAGGCCAACCGCTACAACAAGACCAAGACCGCCGCCCAGCTCGGCATCACCTTCCGCGCCTTGCGCTACAAGCTCAAGAAGCTGGGGATGGAGTAAGGCATGACCCGCTGGCAGGCGGCCGGGCGGCACCTGGCGATCAGCGCGATGGTGGCGGTGCCGATCCTCGTGCTGATGTCCTGGGTCTGGTACCCGCCGCCGCTGTTCCTCGCGGCGGGCGCGGCCAAGCTGGCGCTGACCATCATCGGCGTGGACGTGGTCGTCGGCCCCCTGCTCACGCTCATCGTCTACAAGCAGGGCAAGCGCGGCATGCGCTTCGACCTGTGGGTGATCGGCCTGCTGCAGGCCGCGGCGCTGGCCTTCGGGCTGTCGGTGTCGGTGGATTCGCGGCCCGCCTACATCGTGGCGACGCCGGGCGCGGCGGTGCTGGTGCACGCCCGCGAGCTCTACTACGGACCGACGGCGGACCGGGACACGCTGCCCCGCCCGCCGATGTGGGGCCCGGAGGTCGTGGCGGCACTTCCCGCGCGCGATGCCGCCGAGAAGCAGCAACTCGTCCAGGACGTGATGGCCGGACGCCCCGACGTGGAGTTCCGGCCCGATCGGTATCGCGAGGTCGGCGAACTGTTCGACGGCCTGGCCGCCAGCGCCACGCCGCTGGCCACGCTCGCCGCCCGCGACGCGCAGACCGCCGGGGCCGTGGCCGACTGGCGCGCCTCGCACGGCTATCCGCCCGACGCGCCGCTGCTGGCCCTGCCCCTGATCACCCGCAACCGGGAACTGGCCCTGGTGCTCGATCCCGCCAGCCGGCGCGCGGTCGGCATGCTCGACGTGGTCGTCGAATGACCGCGGCGCCGCGCGCCGTCGGGGACCGGCGCCGGATATCCCCGATCCTGTGGGTGCTCGCGGCGGCGTTCTGCCTCCGTTTCATCCACCTGCTGACCAGCCTCGACAGCCCGCTGTTCTGGCGGCAAGGCCCGGACGAGGACTACTACCGCCGCTTCGGCGAGGACGTCGCATTCGGCGGCTTCGGCTTCGATCCGGAGTTCGCCTTCATGGATCCGCTGTACGGCTACGTGCTCGGCGCCGTGTTCTGGATCGCGGGCAAGACCCTGTTCCCGGTCTACCTGCTGCAGATGTCCGTCGACACCGCCACGGCGGGAATGCTCTACCGCATCGGCGTGGCGCTCGATCGCCCGCGCGCCGGCCTGGTCGCCGCCGCCCTGCATGCAGTAACCGCCACCGCCCTGATGTTCAGCCTCAGCCTGCTGAAGGCGACGTGGGTGGCCGCCTTCATCACCGGCTGGATATGGCTGGCGATCCGGCTCGTGGACGCACCCGCGCGCGGGCGCTGGCTCGCGATGGGATTGCTGCTGGGCCTGGGCGTGGCGCTGCGCGCCAACCTGCTGCTGCTGGTCGGCGCCAGCCTGGTGCTGCTGCCGGCGCTCGCGTGGTGGCGCTCGCGGCCGCCGGCCGCGGCCCTGGCCACGGGCGTGTTGCTGATGCTCGCGGCGCTGTCGCTGCCGCTGGGCGCCCTGGCCTGGCGGAACGCGGAGGTTTCGGGCGCGGCATCGCTGACGCCGAACAACGGCGGCGTCGTCCTGCACCAGGTCTACAACAGCGACAACCCCGACGCCCGCACCGAGGCGCCGTCGTTCGTGGCCTACGGCCATCCCAGCGAGATCTGGCGCGGCTACGTGGCGGAGGCGGAACGCCGCCTGGGCCGGACCCTGGCCCCGGCCGAAGTGAACGACTACTGGAAGGCCGAGGCCATCGCCTACCTGCGCGCGCATCCTGGCCAGGCGGCCCGGAACATGCTGCGCAAGGCGGGCGAGTTCGTGGCCTGGCCGGAGATCGCCAACAACCGCGCCTTCGAGGACGAGCGCCAGTTCGCGCCGCTGCTGCGCTGGCTGCCCTCGCCGTTCGGCTGGCTGTTCGCGCTGGGCGTGCCGGGCCTGCTGTGGCTGCTCCGCGGGGACTCGCGCGGCTGGATTCCCCTCGCGGCCATTTCCGTCGGCCTGGCGACGGTGATGGTGTTCTTCGCCGAGGACCGGTTCCGGTTCAACGTCATCACGCCCTTTACCCTCGGCGCCGGCGTGCTTCTGGTGGAGGTGGCGGCGTGGTGGCGGGCGCGCGACCGGCGCAGGCTGGCGATCGCCGCGCTCGCCGTCGGCCTGCTGGGCGCGACCACGCTGTCGCTGGCCCGCAACAGCCTGAGGCCGCCGCTCAACTGGGAGCGCGTGGCCTGGGGCTACGTGGACATGGGCCGGCTCGACCTGGCCTCGCGCTTCATCGCGGAAACGGCGATCGAACGGCCCGATGCGGTCGGCCTGGACGAGTTCCGGGGCTACATCGCCCTGCAGCGCGGCCGGCCGGAGGAGGCCGTGGCGCTGTTCGACCAGGCACTGCTGCAGCGCGTGCGCCACGAGGTGCTGCACAACCGCAGCCTGGCGCTGGAGCAGCTGGGCGACCTGGACGGCGCACTCGCCTCCACCGCGCACGCCATCGCCGTGTCGCCGCTGCCCGAATATCGGTTCCGGCTGGCGCAGCTGCTCGATAAGCAGGGTCGCTATGAAGAAGCCGGGGCGATCTACTTCGGCCTCATCGAAGAGGCCGGACGCAAGCCATCGCTGGCTCCCTGGGCCGAGCGGGCCCGGAAGGCAATGCTTCCCGCGGCCTCAGCCCCCGGGGGCTGAGGCGGATTCCGCGTCCGTCGGTGCCGCGGGCAGTGCCGGCGCGGCCACGGGCGCCATCGCCGCCTGGGTGGCCAGGCAGGCGGGTACGCCGCTGTCGGCCCAGGCCAGCAGGTAGGCGCGGACCTGGGTGAGGAAGCCGGCGGTCCGGTCGGGGGCGCCGAACTGGTCTTCCAGCGCCGCCGCGGTGGCCGGTTCGCCGACGCCGATCGCGCCGAGCATGCCGATCACCAGGGCATGTTCGCGTGCCAGCGGGTGGATGCGGGCCTCGTCCATCGCCAGCAGCCGGCGCGAGGCCTCGAGCATCGCCCGCGGGTCGCGCGCGGCGGCCGCCTCGTAGGTGGCCAGCAGCGCAGCGGCGGCGGGATGGGCACGCACGCCCTCGCCGGCCCAGCTCGGCTGGCGCCAGAGGCCGATGTGTTCCTCGGCCGGGAGGTGGCTGAGGGTGGCGCCGGCGACCACGCCCGCGGAGTAGGACCACAGCTCCAGGGGCAGTTCGCCTTCCGGCAGCGCGGACAGCGCCAGGAGCGTCTGCACGGACTCGGCGCGGCCGAGGTTGCTGGCCGCCAGTTCCGCGCTGACTTCGCCCGCCGCGAGGCTGCGGGCCACCACGAGGGCATCGTGGTAGAACTCGGCGAAGGTGCTGAACTCGGTATTGCCGATGCCCTCGGCCAGGCGCGGCGGCAGGCGGCAATCGAGCACGTCCAGCACCGGCATGCCGTTGACCGCGATCGACTGCAGCAGGGACGAGGTGCGGTTGGTGAAGCGCGTGCGCGGGCCTTCCAGCGACACCTTGGGGAAGAAGTCCGAGTACGGGGGCGCGCCGGTCAGGCGGACGAAGTTGGCCAGCACCTGCGGGCCGCCGATGCGGCGGAAGCTGAGCTCGCGCGGCGAGCCCAGGCCGACGCGCGCCAGCTCGCGGCCCAGGACCTCCTCCTGCCAGGGTGCCAGCGACACCGGCGCCGCCGGCCCCTTGCGGGCGACGATCAGCAGGTCGGTGGAATTGGTGAGGTAGATCTCCGAGTTCGGGAATCGCTCGATCAGCGCCGCCAGCATCGTCGCCACCAGGGCGTCGTCGATCTCGTAGCTCTGCAGCCACTGCACCAGGATGCCGTCCTCTTCGAGGTGCTTGTCGAGGAAGGTGTAGAACTCGCGCGTGAACAGGGTGGCGACGCCGCTGACCCACGGGTTCGAGGGCTCGGAGATGATGACGTCGTAGGTGCGGCCGCCGGTGGCGAAGAAGGTGCGGGCGTCGTCGACGTGCAGCTTCGAGCGCGGATCCTCGTAGGCGCGCTCGACGCGTTCGCCGAACAGGCGGGCGCCGTCGTACATCGCCCGCTCGATCTCGATGTTGTCCACCACCTTCGGCACCGGGCTGCCCAGCACCGTGTGCGTGGTCAGGCCGGAGCCCCAGCCGATGATGGCGACGCGCTCGGGCGCGGGATGCAGGGCCAGCGGCAGCACGCCGGCCATCACCATGGTCACCTCGTCGTTGGTCGGCGCCTCGCGCAGCGGCGTGAGCGAGGCGTCGGGCTTGCCGTTGGTCGCGATGGAGTGGCTGCTGCCCTGGCTGCTGACCGACACCGTCGCGGTCTTGCCGTCCTTGAGGTAGCGAACCTCGGCGCCGACGTTCTCGACCCGGCCGGTGCGGAAGACGCCCGAGATCTGGGCCAGCGGGTCCGGCCGGCCGTAGGTGATGCTGATGGCGGAGCTGGCGGCGACCACCAGGCCGGCGACGGCGACGCCGGCGGTGAGCCGCGCCGGGCTGATGATGCGCAGCAGGTACAGGCCGAGCATGGCATCGGCCAGCGCCGCAAGCGTGACGGCCAGGCGAACGCCGAGCAGGGGGATCAGCAGGTGCACGGCGATGGCGACGCCGGCGATCGCGCCCAGGGTGTTGGCGGCGTAGATGCGGCCGATGCTCGATTCACCCGCACCGGCGCGCAGCAGCGCCATGGTGAACAGCGGCAGGGTCATGCCGGCGAAGAAGGCCGCCGGGAACATCACCAGCAGCGCGATCGTGGCGCTGCCCAGGCTGAAGAGCGTGTAGCCGCCGTCGGTGCGCGCAAGCGCGCCCATCAGCCAGCCGACCCAGCTGAAGCTCTGCGCGAACACCGGAATCGACAGCAGGGCCGCCACGCCCATCAGCACCTGCACGTAGCCGACGTAGCGCACGGCGTCGCGCACCTGGCTGCTGCGGCGGCGGATCCACAGGCCGCCGAAGGCCAGGCCGAGGATGAAGGCAGCAAGCATCAGTTCGAAGCTGTGGATGGTGGTGCCCAGCGCCTGGTTGAGCATGCGCACCCAGCCGATCTCGTACACGAACGAGGCCGCGCCGGAAATGAAGGTGGCCCAGAGCATCACCCGGGCCAGGCGGCGGACGTCGCCGTTGTCGTCCACCGGCGCGTCGGTGCCGGCCGCCGGGGTCGAGGCGACCATGGCGGGCGCCGGGACGCCGAGCAGCCCGCTGTCGCGCATGCGGCGCGCGACGGCCCAGGCGCCGATCGCCACCAGGATGTTGATGACGGCCGCGGTCAGCACCGTGCCGGGCATGCCCACCGCCGGCAGCAGCAGGAAGGTGGCGCCCAGCGCACCGGCCGCCGCGCCCAGGCTGTTGGTGAAGTACAGGCCGCCGAGCACGCGCCCGTCCTCGCCCGGCGCCGCGCGCAGGTAGCCCGAGCTCATCAGCGGGAAGGTGGCGCCGAGCAGCACGCTCTGCGGGGTGATCAGCAGGGCCGCCGACAGCCACTGGTAGGCCTGGGCCGTGCCCGGCGAGCCCATGGCGGGCAGCACGGTGTTGTGCGAGAAGGCCAGGTAGGCCTCGAACATCGGGTGGAAGACCAGGCCCAGCACGCCGATGACCAGCTCGATCACGGCGTAACCCATGATCAGGTCGCCGATCCGCCCGCTGTAGCGGCTTACGCCCCAGGCGCCCAGGGCCATGCCGCCCATGAAGATGGCCAGCACCAGGGTCTGGGCATAGGCCGCGTGTCCGAGGGTGAGGCCGAGGTAGTGGGACCAGATCGACTGGTAGACCAGGCCGGCGAAGCCAGAGGCGACGAACAGCAGCAGCAACACCGGACCAAACCACGGCCTTCTCATTCCACTTCTCCCGTTTGCCCCTTGCGCTGGCCTGCCTGGAAACCTACCGGACGGCGCTCGGCACGATTCTTGGAGCGTATCCAAACGCCTGTTGAATAGGAAGGGAGCGGAACATGGCCTACGAACGCCTTTCGCCGGGGTCCCAACGGGGCTTCACACTCATCGAACTGATGATCGTGGTGGCGATCATCGCCATCCTCGCGGCCATCGCCATACCGGCCTACCAGGTCTTCCTGATCCGCGCCCAGGTCTCGGAAGGCCTGTCGCTGGCGACGGGCGCGAAGACCTCGGTGGCCGAATACATCCTGGCCCGCGGCGGCCTGCCGGCGAACAACGCGACGGCCAGCCTCGCGCTCCCGAACCAGATCACCGGACGCTACGTCAGCCAGATCGCCGTGCTCAACGGCGACATCACGGTGACCTACGGCAACGACGCCAACGCCGCGCTCGCCGGCCGCACCATCGTGCTGCGGCCGACGGTGGGCACCGGCTCGATCACCTGGGCCTGCCAGGCGGGCTCGGTGGACAGCGTCTACCGGCCGAGCAGCTGCCGGTGACCGCGTCAATTACTGACGCGACGCGTCAGTATGTGACGCTATTCGCAGAATCCGCGAGACTGGCCGCACATCCGGCGAATTGTCGTATTCTGAGGGCGCGCGGCAGGATGACGGGGAGGGGAAGTCAAATCCTTGGCACGCATCATGCATTGCGGTAAACGACCCATGCGCCGGTGACCGGCGGCCACGGAAGGGAAGCAGTTCTCCGGGACATGGGTTAGGGTAATTCCATCCATCTAGAGGGATACATCATGAAGAAGACCATCCAGAAGGGCTTCACGCTCATCGAGCTGATGATCGTCGTCGCCATCATCGCCATCCTGGCCGCCATCGCCATCCCGGCCTACCAGGATTACCTGGTCCGCTCGCAGGTCTCCGAGGGCGCCTCGCTCGCCGCCGGCGCCAAGACCGCCGTGTCCGAGTACTACGCCAACTACGGCGTGGCCCCGGGGAACAACGCCACCGCTGGCATCGCCGCCGCCGCGGACATCAAGGGCACCTACGTCACCGGCGTGGGCATCTCCGGCGCCGGCCTCGTGACCGCCACCTTCGGCAACAAGGCCAACGCGGCGATCAACACCAAGACCCTGGTGTTCACCCCGGCCTTCAACGTCGGCTCGACCTCCTGGTCCTGCACGGCTTCGACCGTGGACCTGAAGTACCGTCCGTCGTCCTGCCGCAACTGATCCACGCTCCCGCGTGGCATCCGGAAGGCCCCGCCCACGCGGGGCCTTCTTTTTTGCGTCGTGCCCGCGTTCCGTGCATTCTGGCCCGGCCATCCCCCCGCATTCCCATCCATGGCCGCTTGGGCTATGTTAAGGCGTGTTAACGGGGGGGTTAACGCAGGGATAGGGGCAATCCGTAATGAATTCAGCGGCTTCGGCCAACCTGGTGGGAATCACGGGCATCGCCCGTCGCCTCGTGCTGGACGGCCTGTTGGGTGAGCCCGAGGCCCGCAAGGCGCTGGAGGAAGCCACCAAGGCCAAGCAGCCGATCCATCGCTACCTGCTCGAGAAGAAGCTGGCCACCGCCGCCAGCATCGCCGCGGCGCAGGCCATCGAGTTCGGCATGCCCCTGTTCGATGCCTCGGCCCTGGATCCCAACCAGTCGGCCGTGAAGCTGGTCAGCGAGGAGCTGATCAACAAGCACCAGGCCCTGCCGCTGGCCAAGCGCGGCAACCGACTGTTCGTCGGCATCGCCGACCCGACCAACACCCGGGCCCTGGACGACATCAAGTTCGCGGCCAACCTCACCGTCGAACCCATCCTCGTGGACGAGGAGCGGCTGCGCCGCGCCATCGAAGTGGCCCTGTCGGCCAGCGACTCGATGGACCAGGGCATGGGCGACGACGAGGGCCTCGAGAACCTCGAATCCTCGGGCGGCGACGACGACGGCCCCGACAACATCGCCGACACCAAGGGCAGCGACGACACCCCGGTGGTGCGTTTCGTCAACAAGGTGCTGCTGGACTCGATCAAGCGCGGCGCCTCGGACATCCATTTCGAGCCCTACGAGAACGACTACCGCGTCCGCCTGCGCATGGACGGCATCCTGCGCACCGTGGCCCGGGCGCCGGTGAAGCTGCACCCGCGCATCACGGCGCGCCTGAAGGTCATGGCCGCGCTGGACATCGCCGAGCGCCGCCTGCCGCAGGACGGCCGCATCAAGCTCAACATCAGCAAGACCAAGCAGATGGACTTCCGCGTGTCCACCTGCCCCACCCTTTTCGGCGAAAAGGTGGTGCTGCGACTGCTCGACGGCAGCGCGGCCAAGCTGGGCATCGACAAGCTCGGCTACGAGGACGACCAGAAGCAGCTCTACCTGGACGCCCTGGCCAAGCCCTACGGCATGATCCTGGTCACCGGCCCCACCGGCTCGGGCAAGACGGTGTCGCTGTACACCGGCCTGAACATCCTCAACACCGACGAGCGCAACATCTCCACCGCCGAGGACCCGGTCGAAATCCGCGTCCCGGGCATCAACCAGGTGCAGATGAACCCCAAGAAGGGCATGACCTTCGCGGCGGCCCTGCGCAGCTTCCTGCGCCAGGACCCGGACGTGATCATGGTCGGCGAGATCCGCGACCTCGAGACCGCCGAGATCGCCGTCAAGGCGGCCCAGACCGGCCACCTGGTGCTCAGCACCCTGCACACCAACGATGCGCCGCAGACGGTGTCGCGACTGATGAACATGGGCATCGCGCCCTACAACATCACCTCGTCGGTCACCCTGATCATCGCCCAGCGCCTCGCCCGGCGCCTGCACGACTGCAAGAAGCCGGTGCAGCTGCCCGACAATGCCCTGCTCGCCGAGGGCTTCACGGCCGACGAGATCAAGGCAGGCATCACGCTGTACGAGCCGGTCGGCTGCGACGACTGCAACGACGGCTACAAGGGCCGCGTCGGCATCTACCAGGTGATGCCGATGGCCGAGGCCATCCAGAAGATCATCCTCGAGGGCGGCAATGCCATGCAGATCGGCGAGGCCGCCAAGTCGGCGGGCGTGCGCGACCTGCGGCAATCGGCGCTCTGGAAGGCCAGGCAGGGCGTCACCAGCTTGGCTGAAGTCAACCGCGTGACCAAGGACTAAACCATGGCGACCACTGCTGCGAAAGCCCCCGCCCCGCGCACCTCGGACCTCAAGCAGTTCACGTGGGAGGGCACCGACAAGCGCGGCGTGAAGATGAAGGGCGAAACCGCCTCGAAGAACGCCAACCTGCTCAAGGCCGAGCTGCGTCGGCAAGGCATCAACCCGACCACGGTGCGCGCCAAGTCCAAGCCGCTGTTCGGTGGCTCCGGCAAGGCGATTTCGGCCCGCGATATCGCGGTCTTCAGCCGCCAGATCGCCACCATGCTGCAGTCGGGCGTGCCGATGGTGCAGGCCTTCGAGATCCTCGCCAACGGCCAGGCCAACCCGCGCATGCGCGACATGCTCAACGACGTGCGCGACCAGATCTCCGGCGGCTCCTCGCTGTCCGAGGCGATGGCCAAGCATCCGGTGCAGTTCGACACCCTCTTCCGGAACCTTACCCGCGCCGGCGAACAGGCGGGCGTGCTCGATACCGTGCTCGACACGGTGGCGACCTACAAGGAGCGGATGGAAACGCTCAAGGGCAAGATCAAGAAGGCCCTGTTCTACCCGATCGCGGTGATGGCGGTGGCGATCATCGTCAGCGCCGTGCTGCTGATCTACGTCGTCCCGCAGTTCGACGCCGTGTTCAAGAGCTTCGGCGCCGACCTGCCGGCCTTCACCAAGATGATCGTGTCGGCGTCCGAGTTCATGACGCAGTGGTGGTGGCTGATGCTCCTGGGCGTCATCGGCGCGGTCGTGGGCTTCATGTTCGCCTACAAGCGCTCGCCCTCGCTCGAGCGCACCGTCGACCGGCTCATGCTCAAGCTGCCGGTCATCGGCCAGATCCTGCACCAGTCGGCCATCGCCCGCTTCGGCCGCACCCTCGCCCTGACCTTCAAGGCGGGCGTGCCGCTGGTCGAGGCGCTGGAGACCGTCGGCGGCGCCACCGGCAGCATCATCTACAACGACGCGGTCAAGCGCATCCGCGAGGACGTGTCGGTCGGCTACCAGCTCAACGTCGCGATGAAGCAGGTGAACCTGTTCCCGCACATGGTGGTGCAGATGACCGCCATCGGCGAGGAGTCCGGCGCGCTCGACACCATGCTGCTCAAGGTCGCCGAGTTCTACGAGCAGGAGGTCAACAACGCCGTGGACGCCCTGGCCAGCCTGCTCGAGCCGTTCATCATGATCATCATCGGCGTGCTCGTCGGCGGCATGGTGATCGGCATGTACCTGCCCATCTTCAAGATCGCCGCCACGGTCTGATTCGATGCTCAACCTCCTGGCGGCGCAGCCGGGCCTCGCGGCCGGCGTGGCGCTGGTGTTCGGGCTGCTGGTCGGCAGCTTCCTCAACGTGGTCATCCTGCGCCTGCCGCCCCGCATGGAGTGGCAGTGGCGCCGCGACGCCCGCGAGATCCTCGGCCAGCCCGAGCAGTACGACCCGGCGCCGCCCGGCATCGTCGTGCAGCGCTCCGCTTGTCCCAAGTGCGGGCACAAGCTGGCGCCCTGGGAGAACATCCCACTGCTGAGCTACCTGCTGCTGCGCGGCCGCTGCCGCGGCTGCGGCACCGGCATCTCCTGGCAGTACCCGCTCGTCGAACTCGCCACCGGCCTGCTGTTCGCCGCCTGCGTGCTGCACTTCGGCGCCACGCCCGAGGCGCTGGCGGCGATGGTGTTCAGCGGCTTCCTGGTCGCGCTCACCGGCATCGACCTGCGCACGACCCTGCTTCCCGACGGCCTGACCTATCCCCTGCTCTGGCTCGGCCTGCTGCTGTCGACGACGACCCTGTTCGTCCCGCCGGTGCAGGCGATCACGGGCGCGGCCGTCGGCTACCTCAGCCTGTGGAGCGTGTACTGGGGCTTCAAGCTGCTCACCGGCAAGGAGGGCATGGGTCATGGCGACTTCAAGCTGCTGGCCGCGCTGGGCGCTTGGTGCGGCGTCGCCGGCATCCTGCCGATCGTGCTCATCTCCTCCTTCCTGGGCGCCGTGGTCGGCAGCCTGTGGCTCGGGCTGCGTGGCCGCGACCGGGCGACGCCGATCCCGTTCGGTCCCTACCTGGCCGTGGCCGGCTGGATCCAGCTGAATTTCGGCCCCCAGATCCTCCAGGCCTGGCAGGCCTGGACCGCCCTGGACTGAACGTGGCCACCCGGGTCATCGCGGTGACCGGCGGGGTGGCGTCCGGCAAGTCGGCCGCCACCGCCGCCTTCGAGGCGCTGGGCGTGCCCGTCGCCGACGCCGACGTGGCCGCCCGGGCGGTGGTCGAGCCGGGCCAGCCCGCATTCGAGGCCGTGCTCGGCGCCTTCGGGCCGGGCGTGCTGGGTAGTGACGGCCGCATCGACCGCCCGGCCCTGCGCCGCCTCGTCTTTTCGGACCCGGCCGCCAGGGCCCGGCTGGAGGGCCTGCTGCATCCGCCCATCCGCCGCTGGCTGCGCGAGGCCTGCGAGGCCGCGGCCGGCCCGTATGCCATCGTGGCCATCCCGCTGCTGGCCGAGGGTGGCGGGCGCCTGGCCTATCCCTGGCTGGAGCGCATCCTGGTGGTCGATGTGCCGCCGGCGATCCAGTCGGCGCGGCTGCAGGCGCGCGATGGCATCGATGCCGGCCTGGCCGCACGCATGGTCGCGGCGCAGGCGAGCCGGGCCGCGCGACTGGCCATCGCCGACGACGTGCTGGTGAACGATGGATCCCTGGCCGACCTGCGCCTCGCGGTCGGCAAGCTGCACGATCGTTACCTGGCCGATGGCCAGAGGCCCCGGATCGCCGCGACGCCCTGAGCGCCGTGCCGGCGCGCGGTCGCCACGTCGGCGGCGCGCATCCCGCCCAGGGCGTAGATCGGCAGCGAAACGTGTTCGCGCAGGGAATGGAAGCCCTCCCAGCCCAGCACCGGCGCGCCCGGATGGCTGTCGGTGGCGCGCACGGGGCCGAGCACGGCGAAGTCCAGGCCAAGGCGCTCGGCCTGCGCCAGCTCGCCGGCATCATGGCAGGACGCGGCCACCGGCAACTCCGGCGGCAGCGGCCGTTCTTCGAGCGCCATCAGCTGCGACGCCCGCAGGTGCAGCCCGACGCCCAGCTCGGCGGCCAGGGCCGGCTCGCCGTTGAGCAGCAGTTCGGCGCCGCGCTGGCGGCAACGCTGCGCCACGTCGCGGGCCAGGTCGGCGAGGGTCGCGGCCGGCCATCCGCGGGCGCGCAACTGGACGCGGCGGATGCCGGCTTCCAGCGCCTTGTCCAGGCGCGCGAGGAAGGCCGATCGTTCGGCCGGCACCGGCTCGGGCGTGATCAGGTAACGACCAGGCGCGGTCAGCACGCCCACCACCGGGCGGTCGGCCGGCGGCATGGGGTAGCTCGCCAGCTTGTCCAGCGGCGACCAGGCCAGGGCCTGCTTCTCGCGTCCGCGCGGCGTGCCTTCGAAGGCGTCGACCTCGTGCACGTCGAGCACGATGCGCTTGGTCGGATAGGCCTGCGGCACGGATACCAGCGGACGCGCCGACTTCACCCGGATGCCGAGTTCCTCGTGCAGTTCGCGGTCGAGGGCCTGGCGTGCGGTTTCGCCGGCTTCGACCTTGCCGCCGGGGAACTCCCAGGCGCCGGCCAGGTCGCGGCCCGCGGTGCGACGGGCCAGCAGGATGCGGCCGCGGGCGTCCCGGAGGACGGCCGCGACCACGTGCACCGGTTTGTCAGTTCGGTCGCTGGGCATCCGGCCCGGTCAGTCGAGCTTGCCGTGGCACTGCTTGTACTTCTTGCCGCTGCCGCAGGGGCAGGGATCGTTGCGGCCGACCTTGGGGCCCTCGCGGGTCAGGGTGCCGGCCAGCACGCCTTCGCCCTGCGCGGCCAGGGCCTGGGCCTGGGCGGCCTCCTCGTCGGCGCCATAGCCGCCCGTCTCCGGGTGCTGGAACTGCATCTTGCGGGCCTGGGCCTCGAGGCGCTGGCGCTCGGCGGCCTCCATCGCGGCCACCTCCTCCTCGGTGCGGATGCGCACGCGGGCCAGCAGCGAGGTGACCTGGTGCTTGACCTTGTCGAGCATCTCGCCGAAGAGCTCGAAGCTCTCGCGCTTGTACTCCTGCTTCGGCTGCTTCTGGGCGTAGCCGCGCAGGTGGATGCCCTGGCGCAGGTAGTCCATGCGCGCGAGGTGCTCCTTCCAGTTCTGGTCGAGCACGTTGAGCATCAGGTGGCGCTCGAGGTGGCGCATGTTCTCCACGCCCAGCTGAGCTTCCTTGTCGGTGAAGATGCGGTTGCCCGCCTCGAGCACCGCGGCCAGCACGCCGTCGGCGTCCAGCTCCTCGCGCCCGGCGGCCAGCCCGCGCAGGTCCATCTGCAGGGCGAAGTCCTCGGCCAGCGCGCGCTCCAGGCCCGGCAGGTCCCACTGCTCGTCGATCGAATCGGCCGGCACGTGCTTGCGCACGATGTCGGTGATGACGTCCTCGCGGATCGCCTCGACGGCGTCCTGCACGGACTCGGCCTCCAGCAGCTCGTTGCGCTGCTGGTAGACGACCTTGCGCTGGTCGTTGGCGACGTCGTCGAAGTCCAGCAGGTTCTTGCGGATGTCGAAGTTGTGGGCCTCGACCTTGCGTTGGGCGTTGGCGATCTGCTTGGTCACCAGGCCCGACTCGATGACGTCGTTCTCCTTCATGCCCATGCCGCGCATGGCCTTCTGCACCCAGTCGGAGGCGAAGATGCGCATCAGGTTGTCGTCGAGCGAGAGGTAGAAGCGCGAGCTGCCCGGGTCGCCCTGGCGGCCGGCGCGGCCGCGCAGCTGGTTGTCGATGCGGCGGGACTCGTGTCGCTCGGTGCCGATGATGTGCAGGCCGCCGAGCGCCTTCACCTCGTCATGGCGCTTCTGCCAGTCGGCCTTGGCCTTCGCCTTGTCGGCCTCGGTGGCGTCCGGGCCCAGCGCGTGCAGCTCGGCCTCGAGCGAACCGCCGAGCACGATGTCGGTGCCGCGGCCGGCCATGTTGGTGGCGATGGTGACGGCCTTCGGGCGGCCGGCGTTGGCGACGATCTGCGCCTCTCGCTCGTGCTGCTTGGCGTTGAGCACCTCGTGCGGGATGCCGGCCTCGCGCAGCTTCCCGGCCAGCAGCTCGGACGTCTCGATGGACGTGGTGCCGACCAGCACCGGCTGGCCGCGGCCGTAGCAGTCGCGGATGTCCTCGATCACCGCGTCGTACTTGGCCGGCTTGGCCAGGTACACCAGGTCCGGGTGGTCCTTGCGCACCATCGGGCGATGGGTCGGGATCACCACGACCTCGAGGCCGTAGATCGTCTGGAATTCGTAGGCTTCCGTGTCCGCCGTGCCGGTCATGCCCGACAGCTTCTGGTACATGCGGAAGTAGTTCTGGAAGGTGATCGAGGCCAGCGTCTGGTTCTCGCGCTGGATCGGCACGCCCTCCTTGGCCTCGACCGCCTGGTGCAGGCCATCGGACCAGCGGCGGCCCGGCAGGGTGCGGCCGGTGAACTCGTCGACGATGATCACCTCGCCATCGCGCACGATGTAGTCCACGTCGCGCTGGTAGATCGCGTGGGCGCGCAACGCGGCGTTGAGGTGGTGCACCACGGCCAGGTTCTGGCCCGAGTAGAGGCTGTCCTCGGCGGCGACGATGCCGGCGGCCTTGAGCAGCGCCTCGGCGTGCTCCATGCCCTGCTCGGACAGGTGGGCCTGCTTGCCCTTCTCGTCCACCCAGTAGTCGCCCTCGCCGTCCTCGTCCTGCTGGCGCACCAGCTTGGGCACGATCCGGTTGACCTTGACGTACAGCTCCGGCGACTCGTCGGCCGGGCCGGAGATGATCAGCGGGGTGCGGGCCTCGTCGATCAGGATCGAGTCGACCTCGTCGACGATGGCGAAGAACTGGCCACGCTGGAAGCGGTCGTCCTTCGACAGCGCCATGTTGTCGCGCAGGTAGTCGAAGCCGTATTCGTTGTTGGTGCCGTAGGTGATGTCGGCGGCGTAGGCGCCCTTCTTGTCCGAGTGCGGCATGCCCGGGTAGACCACGCCAACGCTCATGCCCAGGAAGGTGTAGAGCTTGCCCATCCAGGCCGCGTCGCGCTTGGCCAGGTAGTCGTTCACCGTCACCACGTGCACGCCCTTGCCGGCCAGCGCGTTGAGGTAGGTCGGCAGCGTGGCGACGAGGGTCTTGCCCTCGCCGGTGCGCATCTCGGCGATGCGGCCCGAGTGCAGCACCATGCCGCCGATCAGCTGCACGTCGTAGTGGCGCAGGCCGAGCACGCGGCGCGAGGCCTCGCGGCAGACCGCGAAGGCCTCCGGCAGGATCGCGTCGAGGGTCTCGCCCGCGGCGACGCGGGCGCGGAATTCGTCGGTCTTGGCGCGCAGGCCGGCGTCGTCGAGCTTCTCCATCTCGGGCTCGAGCGCATTGATCCGGGCGACGTTCTTCTGGAACTGGCGGAGCAGGCGTTCGTTGCGGCTGCCGAAGATGCGGGTGAGCAGGCGGTTGAGCATGGGGAGAGCCGGTTGGGGCGCAAGGCGCAGAAAATAGAAGGCCGCGGCGGCCCGGAAGGGCGTCGCGGCCGGCTAGTTTAACAACGTGGGGCCTCGGGGCGGGCGTTCAAGCCCCGGCGGGGTCAGCCGCGGACCTTGTCGAGGTACTGGCGCGGGTTGACCTGGCGGCCGTTGAGGATGACCTCGAAGTGCAGGTGCGAGCCGGTCGAGCGGCCCGTCGAACCCACCTTGGCGATCTGCTGGCCGGCCCGCACCACGTCCCCGGCCTTGACCAGGTTGGCGGAATTGTGGGCGTAGATCGTCCGGTAGCCGTTGCCATGGTCGATCTCGACCACGTTGCCATAGCCGTTGCGCACGCCGGAGAAGCTGACCACGCCCTCGGCGGCGGCGGTCACCGGATCGCCCGAATTGGCGTCGATGTCGATGCCGGCATGGTGGGCGCGGCCGCGCCCGAAGGGATCGCTGCGGGCGCCGTAGCGCGAGGAGATGTAGCCCGGGGCGGGCATGCCGGCCGGGGTGCGCTTGCTCTCGAGCTTCTGGTCGAACAGCAGGGCCTCGAGCACCGAGAGCTGGCGGCCGGAGCGGTCGAACTGGGCCTGCAGGTCCTCGAGGCCGGCCAGCAGGTCGCCGGCGGGCATGTCAGACGCGGACTCGGCGCCGCCCTGGCCCGGCGTCTCGCTGAAGTTGAATTCGCCGTCCTTGAGCTTGCCCACGCGCGTCAGGCGGTCGCCGAGCGCGTTGAGGCGGTTGGCCTGGGCCTGCAGCTCGCCGATGCGGGCGGCCAGGGCGTTGATTTCCAGCTGGGCCTCGTCGCGGGCCTGGTCGAGGTCGCGCTGCTGCGCGTCGAGCCGGGCCTGCAGCGCCGCGATCTGCTCGCGCGCCGCGCCGTCGGCGCCGCGGGCCAGGTAGCCCGCACCGAAGGCCGTGGCCAGGACCAGCAGCACGCTGCCGATCGCCACCGCCGCCACCTTCGGCTGGTCGAACGCCAGCTTCCTTGGCGTCCGGAGGAATTTTGCTGCGATGATGACGTTCATCATGTCGAACCCATTCAAACCCGTCCGCGGCGCCGCACCGCCCGTCCCGGCCCGCGAGGTGCTCAAGGCCCTCGAAGGCACCGGACTGGCCGGCCTGGTCGCGCGTGCCCAGTGGCTGGCCACGCTCGACCCGTTGCTGCGCCAGAGTCTCCCCGCCACCTTGGCCGGCCAGTGCCGGCTGGCCAATGTGGATGACAAACGCGTGGTGTTCCTCGTCAGCTCCCCGGTGTGGAAGGCCAAGCTGCGGCTGCATGCCGACGCCTTGCTGGGCGCGGCGGCCGCGGCCGGGCTGTCCGCCAGGTCGCTGGTGGTGAAGGTGGCGCCCCCCGAGCCTTCCGTCCCCACGGGAGGACACGGTCCGGCGAAACCACTTTCCGAGGCAGTCCGCGATTCACTGCGGGCCACCGCCCACGCGGTCTCCGACCCCGGCCTCAGGGACCAGCTGCTTCGGCTGGCGTCCTCCGGGCCGGCGAAAACCGACGGGGCATGATGCCCCGTGGAACGGAGCATGTCGTTAATTGGGAGTTAAAGGCGCGTTAAGAGCGGCGCAGAGGCGGGGGGTTCAGACCGCCTGGGCCGGGTGCGCGTAGGAGATCGGGGCCAGGGCCGGGTCCTCGAAGGTGACCTCTTCCCAGGCGCTGGCGTCGGCCAGCAGCTTGCGCAGCAGCAGGTTGTTGAGCGCGTGGCCGGACTTGTAGCCGTAGAAGGCGCCGATCAGGCTGTGGCCCAGCAGGTACAGGTCGCCGATCGCGTCGAGGATCTTGTGCTTCACGAACTCGTCCTCGTAGCGCAGGCCGTCCTCGTTGAGCACGCGGTAGTCGTCCAGGACGATGGCGTTGTCCATCGAGCCGCCCAGCGCCAGGTTGCGCTCGCGCAGGAACTCGATGTCCTTCATGAAGCCGAAGGTGCGCGCCCGGCTGACTTCCTTCACGAACGAGGTCGTGGAGAAGTCGATCTCGGTGCTCGAGGTCGCCTTGTTGAAGATCGGGTGCTGGAAGTCGATGGTGAAGCCGACCTTGAAGCCCTCGAAGGGTTCGAAGCGGGCCCACTTGTCGCCGTCCTCGACCTTGATCGGCTTCTTGATGCGGATGAAGCGCTTGGCCTTTTCCTGCTCCTCGATGCCCGCCGACTGCAGCAGGAACACGAAGGGACCGGCCGAGCCGTCCATGATCGGCACCTCGGCCGTGGACAGGTCCACGTACGCGTTGTCGATGCCGAGGCCGGCCATGGCCGAGAGCAGGTGCTCGATCGTCATGACCCGCACGCTGCCTTCGACGAGCGCGGTGCAGAGGCTGGTGTCACCGACCTTCTCGGCCTTGGCGAGGATCTCGACCGGCTGGTCGAAGTCCACGCGCCGGAACACGATGCCGGTGTCCGGGGCCGCCGGGCGCAAGGTCATGTAGACCTTCTCGCCGCTGTGCAGGCCGACGCCGGTGGCGCGGATGACGTTCTTTAGGGTTCGCTGTCTGATCATTTTTCTGGCGGTCTCCGGGGCGGGAGCGCGCGAAACGGGGCGACCATAACACACGAGGCTCTGAACGAAAACCTAACATTCGGCCCGTGTCTCATTTTTGCAACGAAAATCCCGGAACCTGGCCCATCGTCCTTCGGGCTTTCGGGGGGCCGGACCGGCAAAACGGCCCGCCGGACAGGCCGGCGGGCCAAAGCCTTGCGATCCCCCTGGGGATCCGCCCCCGGCGAGAGGGGCGCCGGGGTCCCACGCGACCGGCCGTCCTGGCCAGCCGCCGGTCCGGACCCTTCCCTGGCCCGGACCGGGTGTTTCAGTCGGCCTGGCGTCGCAGGAAGGCCGGGATGTCCAGGTAGCTGGTGTCGCCGTGGTCGCCCAGGGCGGTGGCCGGGGCCGAGGCGCCGTCGCTGCCGCCGCGGGCGCGCAGGCCCAGGTGGCCGCCCGCCGCGGGGGTGGCCGCCATGCCGCGGTCGACCGCGTCCACGTCCACGAAGCCGCCGGTGCCGGTCCGCACCAGCTTGACCGGGGCGCGCTGGGTCTCCTTCTCCGGCACGCGCACCGGCTGGCGCACGACGCCGCGGTTGAGGCCGGTGGCCACCACGGTCACGCGCACCTCGTCCTGCATGTCGGCGTCCAGCGAGGTGCCGATGACGACGGTGGCGTCCTCGGAGGCGAACTCCTCGATGGTGCGGCCGATTTCGTCGAACTCGGCCATCGTGAAGTCCGGGCCGGCGGTGATGTTGACCAGCACGCCGTTGGCGCCCGACAGGTTGACCTCGTCCAGCAGCGGGTTGGAGATCGCGGCTTCGGCGGCGGCCTGGGCGCGGTCGTCGCCGCGGGCCACGCCGGTGCCCATCATCGCCAGGCCCATCTCGGACATGACGGTGCGCACGTCGGCGAAGTCGACGTTGATCAGGCCCGGGCTGACGATCAGGTCGGCGATACCCTTCACGGCGCCCAGCAGCACGTCGTTGGCGGCGCGGAAGGCCTGGATCATCGTGGCCTGGCGGCCGAGCACGGTGATCAGCTTTTCGTTCGGGATGGTGATGAGCGAGTCGCAGTGGTGGCTCAGCTCCTCGATGCCCTTGAGCGCCACCTGCATGCGGCGGCGGCCCTCGAACGGGAAGGGCTTGGTGACCACGGCGACGGTCAGGATGCCCATCTCCTTGGCCAGCTGCGCCACGACCGGCGCGGCGCCGGTGCCCGTGCCGCCGCCCATGCCGGCGGTGATGAACACCATGTCGGCGCCTTCCAGCGCGTCGACGATCCGCTCGCGGTCCTCGAGCGCGGCCTGGCGGCCGACCTCGGGGTTGGCGCCGGCGCCCAGGCCCTTGGTGACGTTGCCGCCGAGCTGCAGCTGCAGCTTGGCGCCGCACTGCTTGATGGCCTGCGCATCGGTGTTGGCGGTGATGAACTCCACGCCCTCCACGCCCGCGTTGACCATGTGCGCCACGGCGTTGCCGCCGCCGCCGCCCACGCCCACGACCTT
>VFQN01001971.1_pt1 | contig 32845 bp, 48 predicted proteins | sample 3512371 | NCBI WGS metagenome assembly VFQN01 (sample SAMN10412370, study PRJNA504923) | tailings metagenome | isolation source: Replicate 2 from Balatoc abandoned mine | place: Philippines: Itogon, Benguet | collected 2017-08-28 | reverse complement strand
GGCTCTGTGTGGGCAGAAGGTCCCATTCTGGGCACTCAGCCCCCCTGTACGGCAGCTGCTGTACGGCCGGTCAAATACCAAAAACCAAGGATTTGACACACACAGCCTGCTAGTACACGTCAAGAGCTACGCGGTGATGTGCGTGGTATCCTTGGTTTTTGGTATTTGGAGGGGTTTATTGCACCTGGCAGGTGGCCCAGAATCTGTGCTCAGGGGGGCGGGAGAGTGGTACCCGCTTGGCCACAGCAGGCTGCGCCCATGTCGGCATATATGAGCTGCCAATGTTGCTGAACGGCTGCGGCACACGGCAGTGGATTAACCAGGGAAAGCAGGAGCAAGCAACCGAAAGCAACCAGCCTGCCACTTGTAACTGTGCCTGCTGCCGTGGTACGGTGCCCGCTTGCGCCCAGTTACCACTTTTATTGCGACGTGCTGTCATGTTTGTACAGCCTCATGGCCAGTGTTCACTTGTTACCAGGCAATACGGATCCAAAGGTGCTTCGCCGTTCCCATGCCGCAAACGGCGTAACGGCCCATCATGGGGGCAGAAGCACGGAATGCCTCTGGGGAGACGCGGGGCTGTAACGCATTAGCGTGCTGTACATGCTCGCCAATGGCACAGCAAGGTCGGGCGAATACAAGGTCACCTATTCCTTCCGTTACTTGTGTGTCACCTGGTGCCGCCAGCTCATTATGGCTGTGGGCCTGTTGCCGTTGCACATACCGCCAAAGCCGTGCGCATTGCCATGCAGGGGAGCCCTGTTGCCATGTGGCTGTAGTGCAAGTAAGCCTGACCACTACGGTAGCAAGCTACCAGACCAAGACAGGAGGCCATACGCCCGCGCTACACGTGCAGGTGGCCAAGTATGGGCACCCTGTGTCCTTTGCCTGTTTCTTTTCTCTCGGTTTCCCCTGGTCTCTTGGTCTCTTTCGGCCTGTTCCCTGCCTGCCGTTCCGTCTAAGGACTTGGTCACAGGCTGAAAGATCGAACTACTGCACATTGTACGTTTACATGTACGCAATACGTACGTCACATGTACGGAATGCCGTAAGGCTTGACGACGCCCTTTTCCCAGTCTTGTGCGGGGACAGTGCAACACGTTCACAATTCATTAGCTTTGATTACAACCAGCGGGCTCAGAGCTACGGACCGTAGCAGTATACCAGGCCTACGTGGTGGGGCATGTCCACACATGTCGCCCAAAGCTGCATGCCAAGGCCATACCTCATACGGTACCCAAAGCTGCTGCGTCCCAAACCCACGAGCACCACACTGGGCTTCAAACCAAACTACGTCTTGCTGACATCTCTCTGCCCTCCCCTCCCCTGCTGTCCAAGACTCAGCCGAGCTTTATACCTGCAGGTCCCTGCCGTCCCAGCCCCACACGGTCCAGTTTGCCCGCCCATTCGTTCGTCCATCGACACCCCTTGGCCCCCTCGCGCTCCTGTGGCCCAGCCGGCCCCCCAATACCCGCTCCTCCGATGCACCGGTCTCCCGGCTGTTTCCCCATCAACCCACTTCACCCTCCCCTCTTCATGTTCCCCTCAGCGCCGCCACCGCCTCCAGCTGCCCCTGCAGCTCCATACCGCACACACGGTCGTGGCCTGATGGCGACTGTGACCTCCAACACCCGGTAGCCTGGCCTATGCCCCCCTCAGTGCCGCCACCGCCTCCAGCCGCCCCTGCAGTGCCACGTGCCGTTGCAGCAGGGCCTGGGGGAAAAGGTAGTGGCAAGGGTGTGATGACATGATGGTAGAAACGTTCCGCATGTCGGTGGGATGGGACTGGGCGTGGATTTACAGCGTACGCCCTACTTATGCTCGGTTGAAGACTCGGTCCCTTTGTGCACGCTGGTTGGACGGTTGGTTGCCAACTCCATCCCCCCTGCCGTCAGTGCCTTACTGCCCCTTCGTCCTCTCAGCCCAGCAACACCGCAGCCCCCCTGCATCACTGTTCACGCGGGTGAGCGACAGCGCCCGTCTTCATGCCCCACCGGCCTTGCCCCCTTCCCTATCCCCCGATCCCCTTCCCCTTTACCTCCTCCCCCCCTTCCCCGGTCCCTCCCATCCCTTGCCCCATCCCGCACCTGCACACGGCGCATGGCGGGGATCGCCTCCTCCGCTCCCGCCTCCTGCGCCCGCCTGCAACGCATCAATAACGCACGGCAACCGTTGGGTGCGAAGCCACCAGTTGCTCAATTCGCAGCCGCTTAGCCTCCCACCCATCTGCACACGGCTCCTTCCACACCCTGGCCCCCAACCCAAAGCCCCACCACCCCACTCACAGGTAGTACCGGGCCGCCGCCGCCAGGTCCGGCCCCCTCGCCGCCTGGCCGTCCGCCGCCGCCTGGCCCGCCTCCGCCAGCTGCCCCAGCGCCATCAGCGCCGGGCCGTGCCCCGCCGCCCCCGCCGCCTCCCACAGCGCCGCCGCCGCCACCCGCTGCCCCACCGCCCACTGCCATCCCGCCAGCCAGTGCTGCGCCGCCGGGTGGCCCCGCGCTGCCGCCGCCGCCATCAGGTCCGCCGCCGCCCGCCGTGCCGCCGCCGCCCGCTCCGCTGCCGGCTTCAGCTGCAGGTCCAACCGGGCCAGGGCCGACGCCACGGCGGCGTTGCCGCCGCCACCGCCGCCGCTGCTTGCCTCGCTGGTGTTACCGTCGATCTGATGCTCCGTACGGCCACCGCCGCCGCCCGCCGCCGCCAGCATCTCCCTCGCCTGGCGGCGAAGCCGTTTCAGCCCGTACACCCGCATACGGTCGGCGTCCGCACCCTCCCGTGGTGCTCCTCCGCCCTTGGCAGTGCCGCGGCCGCCTTTGGAAGCGGCGGCGGCGGCGCCACCGGGCAGCAGCGCCCCCAGCGGCAGCGGCCCCGCCGGCCTGCAGCACACGCCGAAGTCCAGCCTGCTCAGCTGGTTGGCGAACGCCACCGCGGCAGCGTCCCGCGGGTCGATGCTGAACAGCTCCCCGTTGGCCAACACACCACCCCTGCCACCTCCCCCTCCCCCAACCCCACCTCCTCCCTTGCCGGCGTCTGCCAGCGATGCCAACAGCTGCCGCACCATGCGAGCCTCCTCACCACCACCAACACCACCACCCGCTTCCGCCCCACTGCCAGGCATGCCCTTGCCGCTGCCGCTGCCGTCGCTGCGCACGCCCTGCTCACCGCTGCCGCCGCCGTCGACAAACGCCGCCGCCAGGTCGTTCTTGGGCTCCAGCCCCATGCGCTTCCTGCTCCTGCCGTTGCCGCTGCCAAACAGCCCGCTGCCGCCGCGCATTACCCGCCGGTCCTCCGACCCGTCACCACTCCCCCTGCCCCCCACACCCTCCTGCTCCTCCTCCCTCCTCCCTCCCCTACCACCACCGCCCTCCAGACCAGCCACCACGGCCCGCTCCTCAAGCAGCCCCGCCTGCCGCTCCGCCAGCTGTGCTAGGCACCTCAGCGCCTCGCTCTCCGCATCCCTCCCGCCACCGCCACCACCGCCCGCCGCGGCATCCTTCGCACCCGCGCCGCCCTCCCCCGCCGCCGCCGCATTGAGCGCCGCCGTCACAAACGCGTCCACTGCCGCCGCCGCCGCCGCCCGCTGCAAATGCAGCTGGCCCGCCTTCAGCGCCGCCCTTGCATGACCCTTCGCCGCCGCCTCCCCAAACCACCTCAACGCTTCCCGCTCATCGTACGGCACCTCACCATCCGCCGCACCAACGCCAGTGCCATCACCCTTACTCTGCTGCTGCTGCTTTCTGAGCTGCTGCAGGTGGCACATGCCTAGGTTAAAGGCAGCTGCCGCAGAGCCGCTGCGAGCCGAGCGCTTGAACAGCGCCATGGCCAGAGCAGCGGGGCTCCCCGCGCCCTCCCCGTTCCGCCCCTCGTGCGCCGCCGCCCTGCTGCTGCTACTGATGCTACCGGTGCCCGGTGCAGTGGCGGCGGCGGCTGCGATGCCGCCCCTTCCGTCCAGTATCATCTTGGCCAGGTTGTTGGCGGCGGTGGGGCAGCCGCGCTGAGCCGCGGCGGCGTACAGCTGGGCGGCGCGGGGCTCGTCGCGGGACACGCCCAGGCCGCGCTCCTGTGCGGGTGAATGGTCAGGCAGCATGTGCATATCGCTTTTAAACAGAAGACAGTGCCACTATGCTCAATAATTGGACAAGATATGGTTACATTCTGTGGTCTATTATCATGCTGTTGCTGTAAACCCGGGGTGGTTAACGTGCGCGTGCAGACCTCCCGGACCTCCTCCAGGCCACTCCCAAGCCACTCCAAGCGCCCCTCAAAACAGGCAGGCATACGCAGTGGTGGCGGGGCGTAACAAGTGGCTACCAACTCGGTACCACAGCCCCGAAGAGTACTACCTCCCAGCACCCATCTCCCTCATCTTCCGTTCCACACAGCCCCTCGTCCCTTGCTCCCTCACCAGCAGGTAGGCGTAGGCCGTTGTGGCGTCCCTGTGTCCGCCCGCCGCCGCCGCCGCGTAGTGCCGCGCAGCTGCCGCCGGGTCCGGCCGGCCGCCCGGGAGGCCCTCCCCCGCCTCAGCCATCTCGCCCAGCGCCGCGTGAGCGTCCAGGGAGCCGCCTGCAGGCATACATGGACCCAGGCCAAAATATGATGATACGGTTTGTTGCATATGTTGATGTGTGCAGGCAACAGCGCTGTGGTACTAGCGCCTGCCCCTGGCCCCGCTATCCACGCCAGGAACCGTGTCAGGATGCGGATCTGCCAGCGTGTCAGCCGAAGCCAACTCCGCCAGTCAACACCGTGCCAAGAGTATCAAGCACCCACCCATTGTACTCAGCCACTTTGCGCCCATCCCCCTTCTCCCTTACCCTCCTCGCCCTCCCCTCAACCCACCCATCCACCCTCCCACGACCCACCCGACATGGCAGCCTGCATCAGCAGCCCCCGCGCCACCGCCGCATCCCTGCCGTCGCCCCACCACCCCCGCCGCACACTGCCCGCCAGCTCCACCACCGCGGCCCACTCCCCCGCCTCCGCCGCCGCCACCAGCTCCTCCGCCCGCCGCAGCCTCGTCTCGTCCGGCAGCACGAACCCCTTCGCCCCCGCTGCCGTACCCGTGCCCGTACCGCCCTTGCGGTCAAGGCCCGCCAGGGACGCGAGCCGCTCGTACGACAGGGTACCGGGCTGTACGGTTACGTGCTCCGTTACCCCGGGGGCGGCGGCGGAGTAGAGTACGTCAGGGGCGGCCCGGGGTGCCAAGGCAGCCGCTGCAGATAGCGCCCCACCGGCCTCCCCCATGTACGTGTACGGCTCCTCCTCCTCGTCGCCGTCCGCCCACGAGACGCCCTGCCGTACGTCGGCTGACGTCATGCTACGGAGCTGACTCAGCAGCTGGGCTGTACCGCCCCCGCTTTGCGGCCGACGGGAGCTCCTAGCCCTGCCCCCCGACCGCCGGCCAATTGACGCAGCGCTGGAGGGACGTAACGCCTCCGCCCCGTCGCCTTCTTGCAGGCCGCCGCTGCCGTACATGGCTGCCGTACTGCCAGGCGCCGTGTACGGCGTCAAGAACGCTGCGGTACCGCTATTCACTGTACGGATCCGGCGCGGCTCGGACTGGCTCGCGACGTACGTGTACGTCGAGTGCTGGCCGAGGGTGGTGTCTGCACCGTTGCCGTATGCCGTACCTGCAGGGTACGACACCGCTGCCGTAGCAGCTGCTGACAGGGACTGAGCACCGTACGCCGGCTGCGTGACCTGCATGATGAGCGGTTGGGGCTGCTGCGGCTGCGGCTGCAGCACGATCTCGCCTGTTGGCGTTGACCGCATGGTGAACGGTTGTACGACAACCACATCCGTACCATCCGAACCAGCGTGAGTAAGGGTCGCAGTCGGGGACAAGAGGCCTGGGGAGCCCGGCGGGGAGCCCATGGGGGATGTGGCTGCGGGCCAGGGTACGGCGCCGCTGGACAAGCCCATGCCCATGCCCCCACCACTGAAGCTCCGGGCGGGCGAGAGGTACGAGCTGAGGTCCACGGGCGGAGGGGAGGAGGAGCGTATTGGGGCAGCGCCCGCGAAGGGTGAAGGCGTGGCGTAGGTAGGGGCGGCCGGTTGCCATGCGATGGGTCCAGAAGACGGCGGTGTGAATGTGGGCGGCGGGTACAGCAGAGGCGAGGTCGCAAAGCTTGGGGCCGGCGGCGGCGGTGGCGGCGGCCCCGTGTAGTACTTGTACGACGGAGGTGCCGTGCTCGGCCCGTGGGGCATGCTGCCGCTGCGGCTGTACGAGGCGTACGGCGGGGTGACGGGCGCGTGGGACGTGTTGCGCAGGATGCCGCCGCTTGCCATATGTGCAGGGTCATAGGCGCCGGAAGCAAGACCCCGGCCGATCGCGCTGCCGCCGCCGGATGAGCGCTTGGCGCCGCCCAGGGAGCTCCGGAACCCAACGCCTGTCGTATTGTTGCCGCCGTACGGAGACTGCCACGTGGCATGCGACGCCGTTTGGCGCAGCGGGTTGGCAAAGTGCACCGACGACCCATGGGTCGGTTGGGGGATTGCATGCGGTACGGAGGAGGTCGCCATCAGCCCGGCGAGGCTACTGGCGCTGGGGCCAGCGCCTCCGGAGGAGGGCGCGGGGGTGGCCGGCGCAGGCTGCAGGGAGGCCGACGGGACCAGGATGGCCCGCGGCCCGCCCTTCGGACCCTCTGGCAGGTACAACACCACGTACTGCTGGTCACCGCCGCCACCCGGAGCCGCCGCCGCCGCCGCCGCCACCGCCGCCGGCGCTGGCATTGTTGCTGCCGGGGTGGCGGGTGTCACCGCCGCTTGCTGGGGCGTCGCGGAGGCAGGCACCGAGCGTGCGGCGGTGGCGGGGGCAGGCGCTACTGCTGCTGCAACAGAAACAGTACCAGCCCCGCCGCCGGAGCTCCACCGCTGAGCTGTGCTCATCCCCCCACCGCCGGATCCGCCCCTCCCTACTGTTCCATCCAGGTTGTCAAAGTCCAGGCGCGAGGGCGCTATGGAAGATGGCGGCGCCTGGGGCGGCGGCGGCGGCAGGCCCCTCGAGCGCACCACTACGCCGCCGCCGCCCCCGGCGCCGCCACGGCTGGAGGCGCCGCCGCCGGTCGTGTCCGCCGCCAGGGACATGGTCCGCGCGGACTGGGTGTTCGTCAGTGAGCTGGGTGACTGCAGTGCGGCGCGGGCGGCGGCGGCGCCGTTGCGGAGCGTGGCGGTGCCGTTGGTCTCCTGGTGGCGGTTGACAGGGGGTGCACATTGACGGATGGCAGCGGCTTCGGTGTTTGGTCTTCGCCTCGGCTGCCCCAATTTGTCAATACTTTGGCTACAAACGCAGATCCATGAGTTCTCTTTATCCAACCCCCTCACCCTGAGGCTGGCGTACAGCGCCAGCTCGAAGGCGTAGTGGAAGGCGGCGTGCACCTCCTGCACCCCCTGCAGGATGGACAGCACCTTGTCCGCCGCCTTGCGCGTGGACCTGCGAGGGGGCGTGGGTTGGGGAGACAGGCGGTGGGCAGGTGGGGTGAGCTGCGGCCAAGGCGAGCGAGCATCTTTTTAGGCAGCGGGAGGTGGCACCGTACCCCCACACCCGCACCAGCTTTCACCCATTGCGCTCTGCCGCAAACGGCTACAACTAATGCATCGCCGCCCTGCAGCTTGGGCCGTCGCCTTCCGTGGTACTTCCATGCGAGGCCCAGCCGGCAAAGTGTGTAAACGCAGCGTCCCTGTCTGCCCCTGTTGGAAGTCCCGTGCCCCGGCCACCTGCAGATGAGCCGCTTCTCTGCCAGCGTCCCCAGGTCGTACTTGTACCTGGGGCGGGTGGGGCATTGTACCGGCATTGTACCGGCATTGTACGGAGAGGAGGTTCGGTCCAGGGCAAGGTCAGGCGGGTGGGCGAGCAGCAGTAACGCAGAGCACCCAGAGCACCCTCGCCCGGGGAGCCGCCTCGCGTTTGTGCTGACGTCGCCTTCGGCCTAGGCCCCTCCCCGCCTGCCACGATAACACTCACAAGCCCTCGGGACAACCGACAATTGGTTTTCCCCCCGCCTGCCCACCCCTCCAGCGCATCCAGGGCTGTATGTAGGCAATCTCAACAACAAATGAGGTGCATGCACAGGCATCCAACTGCTGGCTCTCTCCCGGCCGGCTGCTCATCCCTCCGGAGCGTCCACGGGTTTGTGCAGGCGATCTGTGCGCCACGTTCGTCGCGCTCACACACACCCATGCATATATCGGCTAAAACGGTTATTTTTTCCCACTTGCTCATTTCTCCAGCGCGTCCAGGGCCTCATGCAGACATTTGGACAACCAATACACATGTATCCAGATGTTGGTTCCTTCCCGGCCGCCTGCTCACCCCTCCAGTGCATCCAGGGCTTTGTGGAGCTCCGTTGCCAGCTGCACCAGGTGGGAGCCCCGCAGCGACTCGAAGTCGCCCTCAAACACCTCCCACTGCTGGGGCAGCCGCTGCAGGGGTGGGGTGAGGTGGGGGCGGTGCGGGTGAGGGAGGGGAGGCAGGAGGGCAGGAGGTGTGAGTGTGGGACTGTGGGTGTCGGCCGGCTGCGGGAGGCGCGTGAGGCGCATGGGGGCGCTGAGGCCAGGTGTCTGTTGTGGTGGGTGGGTGGATGCTGGTAAATAGTTCGAAGACAATTGCTCGGCTGTGGTGGCGTGGCTTCAGCGGGGCATCTCTGTTCCGCGGTAGCCTTAAGGCAGCAAGCGCTGACAGACAGCTCAAGACTCTCAACGGGTGCCAGGCCAGGCCAGGGGCAGCGTGTTGACTGAGGTACCGGGAGGTACGCTGTACAGAGTCCCTTTCGTCACAGTGATAAGGGTACGACCATCCCTTAGCCCAATCTCGCACCTGTACTTCGGCAACCTTATCAAGGACGGGAAAGGCATGCTGCTGCAAGTGCTGTGTCGCGTAGGTGGTCGCGATTCCGCATATCTGCGCTCACGGCGATATGGGTTTGCACAGCCAAGTTACATTTTATCACTCGACAACATACTACACGAGTCGGCTCCCAAACTGGGGAGAATGGGCGCATGGTGACTCCCTTTGGGCAGTAGCCTACGCCTCTACACAGAACGGGTTGCGTGTGAGGAAACACACCTGGTCGATTAAGCGGAATGCGTTCAGGGCTTCTGGCCACGGCAGCGGCTGGAAGGCGTATAACTGCCTTGACTGCTTCGCTCCCATGGCGCGTCCTCAACACTCCCGCAATGAGAAGAAGGGATGCAACTCCGTGCTTTCGACAATCCTTTCTAGAGCAAGTCTGCCTCCTGTGTCACTATCGGTTATTGAAGCTGAACCTGTTCGGCTCCTCCATCGCCATCGTCCTGAGCTCTGCTACGCTGGGAAATGATACGTATGATATGTCATACTATGTGATACGAAATTGAGTTACAAAATCGCATGGGCCGACACCCATACCAAAGTCGCAGCGGTTACGAACTCGCGACGCCTGCTCATGCAGGCAGGTGGCACTGGGAGCCGCAGGTACGGTACATTGGCGCTTGGCAGCCTCCAGCCGCACACGCACAGTCTTGTTGCAGCATGCAGCCACACACCTTCATCCAGAGGTTAACCAGATGGCAGCCGTAAAGCACTTGCATGGCTGTCTTGGCCAGAGGAAGTCTGTTCGGTGTCAGCAAATGGTCACGAGCGAAGTTCACGTTCAAGGCCGCAATACGGGTGCCTGAGCCCAACGAGCCCCTCCCTCCTCCGGTCACAATCCGTCCGCTTCTCGACATGCGGCACCTCAACGACTACGAGCTGCCATTGCGATGCATCACCCTGTCCGGTTCCCACCATCTCTCTTCATTCCACCCCCGCCCTGCCCCCCAACACCCCCAACCCCACTCCTCCCAACACCCCCCAACTGAGCCAGCCCCACCACCACCGCAGCGCCACCGCCGCTGCTGCTACCCGCACCCCTCCCACTGCCCGGCTCGCTACCCCTTCCCCCGGCCTCCTTGTTACCAGCCCCCACACCCTCCCGAACCCTACCCACCACCGCCGCCCTGGGCCCCCGCTCCGCCTGCATCCCCACCCCCGCGAGCGACGCCTGCGACGCCGCCGAGCTCAGATCCGACAGGCTCAGCGACACACCCAGCGCGGGCGGCGCCGCTGCGGCCCCACCCTCGCCGGTGCTCGCCACCGACGTCCCGGACACCCTTCGCGGCAGGGCCTGCTGCTGCTGCTGCAGCTGCAGGACCGGCAGCCCATCCGCGCTCCGGCTCACCGCCGCCGCCCGGGTAGCCCCATGCCCAGCACCCCCAACACCCCCACCGCCGCCGCCGACGCTGCCGCTGCCACCTGCAACCGTGCCTCCGCTGGCGGCGGCGGCAGCGGCCGCCAGCCTGCCGCTGCGCAGGGCGTGCAGCGCCGCCTCGTGGTGGGAGGCGGCGGACGCCAGCTGCGCCGCCAGCGCCTCCTGCTCCAGGCTGCGGTGGCGGTGGTGCCGCGAGGTGGCCAGCGCGCCGCCCAGCACCGACTCCAGCATGGCGCCGCCGCCGCCGCCGGGTCCCGAGGCCCCGCCTGTTCCGGACGCAGAGGTGCTGCCGGACAGGGATGGCCGGCCGGCAGCGCTGCCCCTGGCGGCACCTGCGTCGAGCGAGGTGCTGGTGCTGCCGCTGCGGATGCTGGCGAGGAAGGGGACGGCGGCGAGGGAAGGTACGGCGGAGAGAGCGGTTCCAGCGGCGTGGTCCTGGGAGGAGGAGGCCAAGGCAGCGGGCGGGCGTGTGGGGCCGCGGGAGGGGCCGGACGGGGGCAGCTGGCTGGTGCGGTGCTGGGGCAGGTGAAGGGATTGGTACATTTGTGATGGCGGTGGTGCTGCTGCGGTAGGGCGTGGCGGCTGCGACGAGCGCAGCGCCAGCACGGGGTGGGCCATGAGGAAAGAGGGGGGCGCGAAGGAGGAGGAGGTTGTGGAGGATGAGGGCGGAGGAAGGGAGCTGCGCGCGATCGGCTGCTGGGCAGGGGCCGCGGTGACAGCGTTATGGCTCTGTGGTTGTTGCTGCAGCTGTGGCTGCTGCTGCTGCTGCTGCCTGTGCTTCTCGTGCCTATGCCTCCGCGGCGGGCTGAGGAGCGGTGGCGAGGTGCAAGGCTCGGGCGGAGCCAGCTGGTGGGAGAGCTCGCCACCTGCCGCCATGCTACTGTCGTACTGCCGTACTGCTCGCTGGTCGCGGGTCGCCGGTGGAAGCAGGTCGTCCGGCAAGCCAGCCGGCGCAACGCCTCCGCCAGGGCGGGTGGCGAGCATCCCCTGCTGCTGCTGGTGCTGTTGTACATTGGTCCTGTCCCCTAGCGGCCAGCCCACAGGCCCTCCGCTCGCCGCATCCCCCGCGCCCTTGCCCCCAACGCGCGCTGCATCCTCCTGCTGCCGCTGCCGCGCCGCCACCGTCTCCGCCAGCGCCGCCGCCACCCGCTCCGCCACCGCCGCCTCCGCCTCCGCCGCCAGCTGCTCCCGCAGCGCCGCCGCCGCCGCCGCCGTCTCGCTGCCCATGGCCGCCGCCACCCGGCGGAGCTCCCCCTGGTGGGCGTCTCGCAGCGCCGCCGCCGCTTCCGCCAGCCGCTGCCTGCGGGCACAACCAATGTGTCATCGAGGCAGCGTTGGCGTGCGGCGCGGGTGTGTTGTGGAAAGGGGCAGCAAGTCAGCGGCGCATGGGTCGTGACTTAAGACTCGTGCCTTACAGTGCGCAACACGCAAACGTACGCCAGGCCCATAACAATGTAGTACAGGCATGGTAGAGCCATTGCTGCCCGCGCCGCCATAGACAACACGTATTCATGCGCCCACCTGTATGTCTCCTCGTACCGCCCCGCCAGCGCCTCAACCTCCGCCGCGTGCGCCTCCGCCGCCGCCGCGGCCTCCTCCCGCTGCCTCGCCTCGGCCTCCGCCAGCGCCGCCCCGTGCCGCGCCTCCGCCTCCGCCAGCCGCCCCCTCAGCGCCTGCAGCTCGGCCTCCTGCCGCTGCAGCAGCCGCAGGTAGCGCTGCTCCTGCTCCTCGACCTGCTGCTGCTGCTGCTGTTGCAGGTGGGCTACCACTGCCCCGTGCTGCTGTGCTGTACCATCCTGTGCGTCCTGTGGCGGCGGCGGCAAGAGCAGCAACGGCGCCTGTCCCTGGCCCCGGTCGTGCCCCTGTCCCTCCTGCTCTTCCGCCACGGTGCTCAGCAGCTGTTGCTCCAGCTGCCTCACCGCCGCCCGCAGGGAATCGCACTCGGCCTCCAGGGACTCACGCAGGGCCTGCAGGCCCAAAAGGATGTCAAGGGGCTTCAAGGCGGTTCGTGGGACAGATAGGGGATACGTTGGAAAGGCAAAACCTACAGCGCTTCTGCGCTTGCCACATGCCGACGCTGCTTTAACGAGGGTCTTTATACCCACACTAAAGACGTCCTGAAGCACGTCCAGACGTTTTGTGAGCAGTAGGATGCATCCCTGCTGCCCTGAGCACAGGTGCCCCGAACCCCCCACCCCTCATCGCCTTTCCCCTCCCCTCATTTTCCCCACCTGCACCTCCTCCGCGTGCCGCCTCTGCAGGTCCGCCGCCGCCTCCGCCGCCTCCCCTTCCAGCCGCCCCTGTAGCTCCCGCAGCGCCGCCTCGTGCGCCGCACACAGCTCTGAAACCACCCGCTCAGCCCCACACCCGCGATCCGCCTCCGCCTCGCCCTTCGCCCCGGCCCCGCCACCGCCCACCTGGACACCTACGGTAACCCCTTTCACTTGCTGCTGCTGCCGCCGCTGCTGCTCCTCCTGCTCCAGCAGCTGCTGTCGCAGCCGCGTCTCGGCCTCCTCCCTCGCCCGCACCTCCCTCTCCAGCTCCCCTACCCTCGCCTCCAGCTCCCTCCTCGCCCCCTCCACCGCCCTCTCATGCGCCCGACGCAGCTCCCCCACCTCCATCTGGTGCCTCGCCTCCGCCTCCGCCACCGCCTCCCTCACAGCGGCCTGCACCTCCTCCGCCGCCACTCCCAGCCCAGGCCCCTCTTTGCTCTCCCCTGGCCGCTCCTCCCGTGCCGCCGCAGCGTCCACTGCCCGCCGTTCCGCCTCTTCCCCTACCCGTTTCAGCTCTTCGTCGTGCTGTTCCTTCAAGGCCACGACCTCGGCCTGGTGCTGCTGCTCCAGGGCCGCCATGGCCGCCTCGTGCTCCGACCGCAGCGCGGCCGCCGCCGCCTCGCCATCCGCCCGCGCCGCCGCTAGCTGACGGCGCGAGGTCTCTGCGGCTTCCGCTGCGGCGGCGCTGGCGGCGGCGTGGGCCTCAAAGAGCGCAGCCGCGGCGTCGGCCTCCGCCTCCTCGCGCACCTGATCAAGGAAAACAATGAACATGACTACCCCTTTCACAGCTGCTGGTTCGGCTGCTGGGGCGTGGCTGTCAGTCCTAGTAAGATAGCCCACAAGGAAACGTACGCTCGTTATCAGCCAGTTTGGTAAGAAATCAGCCGCCATCCTCCCCGTTGCCCGTCAGCCCCGTTTCCGTCCACGGTATTGCCCGCACACAAGTACAGTCGCATGTACAGCACATATACAAGGAATGCCTCTATACACGCTTCGCTATCGCCCGCATCGCATCTTATCACACACAGGAATGCAGCTCACCTGGACGATGAGTTCCTCCAAGCGTTCTATGCGCTCCTGCGCCGCCGCCAGCTGACTCGTCACTTCCTCCACCTGGGCGTGCAGGGCAGCCTGGGGGAGGCCCGAGGGACAAACATACTGGTCAGGATGCACGTTTCAAACTCATGAAAAAGAATATATGGTAGATAGGAATATGGTGGTTGCTTTGCATCGCAGGGGGCGGGCATATGCAGCTGCGCACACGGGTATGAAGCGTTGGAGGCTGAAAGTTCCAGGTTGACGACCATGTCCTGTGCAGCTGCGCATGCCGGCCTTCTCTGTGAGGTGACGACCACAAATGACCAACGTCCAAGGCCTGCTCGGACCCACCAACACCACACCGTACCACGAGCACCACCCCGTCCCGTGCCCTACCGTACACCCCTCCCGCGCCTCCGCCACCTCCGCCCGCAGCCTGCCCCGCAGCGTCTATCACTGATACACCGTTCCGGCCGACACCCGCCCCGTGTCTCACCGTGCTTCCCTCCCGTGCCTCCTCCGCCTCCCGCAGCTTGCCCCGCAGCGCCCCCGCCTCCGCCGCCAGCGCAGCGTGCGCCGCCGCCAGCGCCTCGTGGCGGGCAGCGGCGGCGGCGGTGGCCGCTGCGACGGCCTCGTCAGCCTGGTGGGCAGCAGCCACACAGTGGGTTTGCTTGCGGTGTGCTTGCTCGCTGCTGGTGGTGCGGGCGCCTAGGTCGGCTCTCACTCCCGGCCCATGTGCACCTGCTTGGCTTGCCCTGCCTGCTGCCCTGATGCCCTGCCGTGCCCAGCCCCGCCGCCCCCATCCTGGGTCTTTCCTCGCATTGTTGTCGAGGAGACATAGTGAACCGCCATAGGTGCTAGTAATCGTTCGTACACTCGTTTGGGTAGCTGCGTGTCACCTTTTTTTCGTCCCCCGCCCCTTGCCGCCCACCTGCTTCCGTGCCGCCTCCCGCACCTCCGCCAGCGCGCTGCGCACGTCCTCCACCGCCACGTAGCGACGAGGGTCTGAGGGCAGGGGAGCATCGGGGGCAAGGTTGCAGGCAAGTTGCAGGGAAAAACTCGTTCAGTTCAACAGTTGACAATCCAACATTTGCTAGTTGGTGGGCATCGTCCACAGCCACGTGGCGCCGCGGATCTGGGGGCCAGGGCAGTATCAGGGTTAAGGGGGTACAACGGGGCACCCATGACAGGTGTTGAACTGGGCCCGATGAGGGCCAGGGGTGAGGCTTAGGACGGGTGCACGGGAGCACCAGGGTATAAAACACGGCGTGTAAGCGGTGTAGCGCTGAGGGCCTTGAAGGCAGGCCATCCTGAAGGACTATCCTTGTGGAATTGTTTACTGTGTACGCAGGTGGTGTACGCTGTGGTTTTGTGAGGTCTGCGGACCAGCAATGCAAAGCATACGGCGACGCAGGGACGTCCCTACTCCTGCACTCCCATGAGGCCTTGATAGCAACAAGCGAGAAGGCTGCGGCTGGCCCTACATGTTGCCATCCATCCTCACCCTTTGCCGCCGCCAGCCGCTCATTCAGCGCCCGCAGCCGCTCGATCTCCTCCCGGGCAGCCGCCAGCAGCTGCTGCTGCTGCCGTAGCTGCTGCTCCTGCTGGTGCAGGTGTTGCTGCTGTTGCTGCTGCACCTGTTGCTGCTGCACCTGCTGCTGCTGCAACTGGTGGTGGTGGAGCTGCTGCTGCTGCTGCTGCTGCTGCTGCTGCAGTGACAGCTGGGACATGGACGAGGAGGACGAGGCGGGCCACGCCGACGCGTCGGCACCGCACGTGGCACAGGTGGAGGCGGAACCCGTGGGCGAGCCTGGACCTGCTGCTGCTGCTCTTAGGCCTTGAGCCCCAAACTCACGGCCAGTGGCCAGTGTGTCGTCCGTCTGTGCTTCCGCATCGGCTCGCTCCACCATGGGGCCTCCCACACCAAAACCGCCGCCCCAGCCCGCCTGTGACTGTCCCTGCTCCTGCTGAGGCTGCTGTGAGAAGCCTTGGGCGGACCAGCCGTCAGTGACGCCGCCGCCGAAGCCCCCGGCCGCATGCGCCTCGGTAAAGCCGAAGGGCGCATCAGCGCACATAGAGCCGCCGAACCCAGACGATGCCTCCCGGCCTTGCTGCTGCTGCTGCTGCCACTCGGCCCTACGCACCCCCTCTGCCCCACCCTCGCCCCTGCCATCCTCCTCATCGTCGCTGAACAGCGCATGGGCCAGGGAACGCGCCACATCCTCCCCGCCCGCCGCACCCTCAAAGCCATGCCCTTCCCCGTCCCCACCACCGGCGCCACCGTTACCGCCGCCCCCATACGCCCCCCACGCGCCCTGCCCCTGCTGGTGCTGCTGTTGCTGCTGGTGCCTCTCCCTCTGCTCCTGCGACCAAGACGACAACCCGCCGCCACCCCTCGCCCGCCCCGCCTCCCCGCTGGCTCCGGAACCGCCGCCGCTGCCTCCGGAACCGCTGCCGTACACCGACCCCTGGTTTCGCCACGTGGGCATTGACACCAGCGACGGCGTCGGCGTGAACTGCTTCCCGCCTCCTTCCGCCCCATCCCCCATCCCGCTAGCGCCGCATCTGCCATCCGCAGCCCAACCGTCCCCGCCGCCGCCTCCGCCAGAGCCGCCTCCCAGCGCCTCCGCCAGCTGCTCCTGAAGCGCCGCCACCAGCCGCGCCAGGCCCTCCGCGCGCTCCCCCTCCGCCGCCAGCTGCTCCTCCAGACCCTGCGCAAGCAAAAAAGGAGCGCTCTTGATTGTAGTAGCGGTGGTATCATCTCCCTAACGCCGCGTTGCATCAAGATACCAGCGCACAATGGCAGCTGCTCCACAAGGCCTTGCGCAGGCGCGGCAGCACCAGTACTCAACATCACACTTGCGCAGTACAAGAGTATCATGTTCCAGCGCTGCAACGTAACATTTAAACGGATTCGCGCACATACACGAACGGATGTCGGAATTCCTGACCGTCCCCCACCTCCGTACCTGCACCCGCACCATCAGCTCCGCCACGCGCGCCGGCCAGCGGCCCTGCTGCGCCTCGCCCTCCGTCGCGACAGAGGCGGCGGCGGAGGCGGTTGAGCAGCGGAGTGGGTCGTCGTGGGACGGGGCCTGGGCCTGGGGCGCGGCGGCGTGGCCGGGCCCGACGGTGGCTCCAAGAGGGTGGCTGTGGGCTGCGTGGGTGGTGCCGGCGGAGGGTCCAGCGGCCGGCGGGAAAGGGGCGCCAAGAGCCTGTACGATTGTTTTTAACGTTGGGTTGGGTTGGGACTCAGGAGGGAAGCAGGGGACGAGGTCAGCACTTCACTCGCCATGACATGACTGCGCTGCAATGACACAAACCCCAGGCCGTCGGTTGGGTGCATGCAAGCGCACGGAAGGGTCCTCGCTACAACTCCGGGCCCGATGCCGGTGTGATAGCAGGACCGGGGCCCCCTGCCGTCATTTCCCCATAGGAAGCCCTACCACCGATCCGGGTAGCCCCACTGTCTTGCCCACCTGCAACTCCCGTAGGTAATCCATTTGGTGGCTTAGGGTGCGCGCCTCCGCCTGGGCCCGGGCCAGTGCCTCCTGCGGTAGGGGCCGGGGGGACGTATTGGGAGCGGGATGCGGCAAGGGTCGGAGTGTCATACGACCAGTACAGCGCAACAGCAGCAGTTCGTGCCTTTCTTCGTGGTCCGATGCGTGCTGCAGCCAGGCTGCCCGAGCAGCTGGCAAGCTGTTCCGCTTTAGGCTGCAGGGCGAGTTCGCCTGCGGCGAGCGCAGCGTGTGCAGTTGAAAGGGCAGGAGGGCTGGCCTTGCAGCAACGCTTGTGCGGTACGGCGAGTGCCCGGCTGGCCGTGCAAGCACCACCGCAGCGCAGGCACGAGGGGCTACGTCTGCGCACCTGAAGAGAGCGCCGCTCCGCCGCCCCCTCGGTCTGCGGAGCGGTAATGAGAGCGAGGGATCAGTGCCGGGACGCTAAGGCACAGGGCACATTGGGCTGAAGGCAGGCTCAGAGGCAGCATTTCCTTGCCGTCGCCGATGCCTCGAGACTGAGAGTCACGCCCAGGTGCATGAAGCTCGCGCCCTGCGCCCTACTCGAGCTCGCTGTTGAGGCCCATGTCCCAGACACTCCCCCGCCTTTTGATTACCTTCACCCCAACCCCTCCGCTGCCGCTTTGCGGCCACCCCACCTGCACCCCACCCCCACGTTGTTGCTTTGCGGCCACCCCACCTGCACCCCGCCCCCGTCGCTGCCGCTTTGCGGTCACCCCACCTGCAACCGGTGCAGCTCCTGCTGCAGAAGCGCCAGACCGCCCCCGCCGCCCCAGCCTCCTCCCCCGCCCCCATGTCCATGCAGGCCCCCCTCCAGCTCGTCCAGCGCCGCACGCAGCACGTCGTTGGCGGACTGCAAGTCGCGCGCGTCGCAGCGCAGAGCCTCCAGCTCCTAAAAGGTCAGAGGGGCAAGCTCATGTCATAGCGTGGGAAAGACAGAAGCAAGTAGCAAGGATTGGCTGCCGTAGGATTTCACTGCCTGCTGCGTCAGCGCTTGCTTAGCTGACCTCACTGCTGGGCAGCTCGAGCCCCACTTCCAGCCCCATGCCACAATGCCTCCCTGCACTGCCGTGCTTCAAAAGAGTGCAACCCACCGCCTCCGCCGCCGCCCGCGCCTCCTCCTCCCGCCTCAGCGCGCCCCGTAGCGCCGCCGCCTCCTCCCGCTGCGCCGCCGCCGCGGCTTCCGTCGCCGCCAGCGCCTCCCGGGTCGCCGCCGCCGCGGCCTCCGCCTCCTCGGCGCGGCGGCGCAACGCGGCCACCTCCTCCGCGTGTGCCGCCTGGACCTGAGGGTCGTGCATGTGCTCTTGTTGGTGAAGCTCGGACGTCCATGGGGAGTAAGGCACCAAAGCCAGCAAGCAAACCCCGATACCCACCGCCACGCCGCACGCACCTTCTTCCGACACCGGGCATGCGTGCAGCCCTCAGCTAGTCCTCTGTACTCCCTTCTGCTGCCCTACCTGCGTCTGCAGCGCCTCGCAGCCCCCGCCCCCACCCCCCGGCCTCACTCCCTTCCCCTCCCCCACCCCCGATCGCGGCCCCACCTGCGCCACACACTCCCACCAGCCCATTCCTCCCCCGTTGCGCAGTCCCCACTCCCCGCTGCCCCGCCGTTCGTCATACCCTTTTCCTCACGGCATCAACCCCTCTTCCCCACCTGCGCCAGCTGAGCTCCCACCCGCACCAAACGCCCCGGTCCTGGTCCCGCCCTCAACCCCCGCCCCCGGTCTTCTGTTCCCATTCCCCGCTGGCCGACCTTGGCCAGCTGCGCATGCAGCGCTTCGCCGCCCCGCCCCCGAGCCGCCGCCATCAGCCGCGCCGCCCCCAGCTCAGCCGCCAGCCGCTCGCGCTCCGCGGCAGAGGCGGCGGAGGCGGCCGCGGCGTCGCGCTCCGCCGCCGCCAGCTGCCCCACAAGCGCCCCGACCTGTAGTGTGGATATGTTGGGACGTGGGCCATGATGAAAGGCATGGCTGGCCCAGGTCCCATCCCATGGCGCCTGGCCCCGTTGAGAACGCCGCTCAGCACCCATTTGCCCCCTTGCGCTCATGCCAGCTGCCGAAGATCCGCCTGCGGGCCCTGTCCTCAATCGAGTTTCGGTAATGCCCTCAGGGTACTTTCCATCCGGCGGCTTGTAAGCCGTGGGCTTTAAGCAGCCCCACTCCACCCTTCCTGGAGCCACCAGCCACCAGCCACCATCCCCAACAGGGTTCTCGTAACCCTGTCTCCGTGCCCCCAACCCCCACCCCACCATGTCCGGCCGCAAATGCAGCTGCACCGGCTCTTCCGGCCTGCAAGGCGCCGGTTCACCCCAGGATCCATGGAACACACATGCAGACAACCCTCCCGCACACGCACCTCCTCCGCCAGCGCCCCGCACTGCGCGCTGCGTGCCGCCAGCTCCAACTGCAGCTCTGACACCACGGAGCCCTGGGGCACAGCAGGCCATGGGCGCAGCGCGGGCAAGGGTAAGGACAGAGGGGTGCTCCGTGGCACTGATAGCAGACAGCAGCCCCACGGATGGCATTCCCATGAGGGTTCGTAGCAACCCAAAGTATAATGATCTCGCAAAGGGCATTTGCGCCAGCGCCACGCGGCCCTGTGTCAGCAACCCCCTTCCACCTGTGCAGCCCCAAGGTCCCACAGAGGATTTCCTCTACGTGGTGTTGATTAAAGATGCCATTCCCCATGCGGACCTGCGCCAGCGCCAGGCGGCCCTGCAGGTCGCCCCCCAGCAACGCCACATGCTGCCGCAGCGCCACCACCTGGCCCCCCAGCTCCGCGTTCTCACGCTGCAGCGCGGCCGCATGCAGCACAGCGCCCTCCACCTGAGCCGCACACGGACAGGGGAGGTGATAATCTGGCCGAGCGCGTAAGATGGCGACGGGGCGGGTGTGCGCAGCGCTGGAAGCAGTAGCTGCCTGCCCAACGGCACTAGGCAACGCAGCGACCCACCTGCTGCCGGTCAGCTTGCGCCCTGCGCTGGCATGCATCGTGAGCCTCCCGAAGTTCTGCGTATTTGCGCTGTAGCCGCTCGAAGTCGGTTCCAGGTGGCACAAGCTGCAGCGCCATGCCTGAGCCATCGGCCCCGTCCGCGGTTGGGTAGACGCTGCTGGCTTCCCTTGTGGGGCGTTCTTCTTCATTGTAACTGTACGAGCAGTGGAGATTGTGCTTTGCGTCGTCGAGGTGGGGTCTGTCGGTCGACCAATTTGTCGTTGGCACGCCCGAAAAGCTCGGCGAGGCAGCGCATAGTCCCTGTGGCCTGTAGGTCCAATCTATTTGGTTTGGTATTGTTAGCTGTTCCATATGTTAGTAACCGGGGTGCCAAGGCAACAGCGACGAGGGTTCAAGTGACGAAACAGCGAGCCATTTTGTTGTCCAATGCTAGATGCAAAAAGATAGTTAAACTGCTGCACCAGTAGTAGCCGCGTATGCCAATTTCGCTCGTGCTGTGACACTCAGTGAAAATGGCGGGAGAGTTGGCATCACCGACTTCGGCAGGGGCTCCCCTGGTCAAGGCTCCCTGCCTGTCGAGCCAGCATGCAACTTTCGACCTAGCCGCCAGCATGCACAGTGTGGCACAGCAGCCTCACAAGATTAATACGCAATGTGCACGGGACACGCGAGCAGCGTAAGACATGCATGTTACAACCAAGGTCGAGCTGTGCTTCCCCCACCCGTGCAACTGTGAAAGCAACTTTGCCTGCACGCAACACACCCCTCAACACTCAAGCCACTATAGCCTGCAAAGGTGGATGCGCTTGTAGTCAAAGTATCCCCTTGCTCACCCCTTCAGTTCGCCCTTAAATGGCGCACGCACTCCCTTGCCTGCGCTAGCCTGCGGCCCCCAGCATGCCTTGTTCGATTGTCAGTCGTAACGCATATACTCGAACACCACGGGCCGTCGACACGCGCGCTATCGCATAGCCGCACTACCGTACTGCCACAATGTCATAGTTCTCTGTACTGCTGCACCTCTCCACATTTCCCGAATTCCCCTCCCCTTTGCCCCGCTCCACTCGCGCAGCCAGCGACAGGGCCCACCAGCCACAGCACACCCGCAACACCCCTGCCCTGTTGCGCCTGCAGCGTCTGGCTGCAACCATCAACTCCCATCCCCGCATACAGTGTCACTCCCTGCCAGGCCCTGTAGTTCGCCAATGCAAAGCTCTGCCTTTCCCGCAGCCCTTGCGCACCCCGCCACCCGCCAGCCGCAAAACTGCTCCCCTCCTAAGGGGGACAGCTGCTCCTTCCCCTCGCCCCTCTTGGCGCTCCCGAGTGGGTGCCTGTACTTCGCTGGCCCTCCGTACCGTTCGACGTACGGTGTCGTACAGGTCGCTGCACCTCACGGCCCCTGCAGGTTCACCGTGGAGTACCTGCAACCAGGCTGCACTGCCGTACTGCCCATGCCGTACACTGCCTTTGCGCCTCACCCGCACAGCTCCACCAGGTCCCACCTGGCTGGCCCTCCCACTCCCGCTCTTGCCCAACGCTCACGGCTCCGGAATGCCCTGCTCGGTCGCCGCGCCCCTAAAAGCTCCAGCAAGTTCAGCACGCAGTACCGCTGCCCCTACACATTGCCGCTGCGCCTCACAGCTGCGGCAGGTCCTACCCAGTCAGCCGCCATGCTCACGGCCCCGGCAGGTTCGCTGTGGGATGCCCCCACCCACAACACTGCCGTACTGCCAGTTCGGTGCCGTACTGACCCGGCGCTGCCGCCTCGCGCTCACGGCTCCGGCAGGTCCCTCTCCCGCGGCAGCGCCACCTGCTCGGCGCTCCACCGCCACAGCCACGCAGCGGCAGCGTCGTCCCTGCGGATGACGGGGTAATTCGTGTTCAGCAAGGAGCTCGGTATCAAATATGGGTATATAGCTGTTCCACCGCCACAGCCACGCAGCGGCAGCGTCGTCCCTGCGGATGACGGGGTAATTCGTGTTCAGCAAGGAGCTCGGTATCAAATGTGGGTACATAGCTGTTCCACCGCCACAGCCACGCAGCGGCAGTGTCGTCCCTGCCGGCCGAAGGTGTGTCGCTGTTGCGCCAGCCCCACGGGAGAAGCGGCTTGCGGGCAATGCGGCAGCTGGGTGCAGTCGGCGACAAACCGGCATTAGGTGCGTGCGATGTCTACTTGGTTTGCGACACAGCGCAGCGCGATCACGGATGATCAGTGCATACGGCACCCCTGACATAGCTGCAGGGGGGATCAGTTACCGTCAAAGCCGCAAAGAGCTCGCCAGGAGTTATCTACCAAGTACGTATTGGAAATGCCAAGATACAGTTGTGTTAGGCGCCCCACCTGGCTGGCGCGGAGGGCTGCAGGGGTGTGCAGTTTGCGTCGAAGTACCCCCCGGTGGGGGCGGCCTCGGCGGGGGCGGAGGGCGACGTGGCGGCGTAGACGGAGGCGCGGGCGCCTGGGGCGGGGGAGGAGGAGGGAGGGGACATGCGTTGCCAGTAAAAGTGGATTGAGTGCGTTCTGTTTGGAGGGCGGCGTGGCGGCTGAGGCAGCGGCGCGGGCGATTAAAAGGGGACAGGAACTAGGGGGTAGGGGTCCAAGAAACACAGGGGTTACAAGCAGGTTACCTATCCAGGTAGAGGTACCGAGAGTATGGCGGCGTGCAAGGACGCGCAGGCGCCTTGCCCATCCATCGAACACGCAAGGCACACCTGCCCCACGCACCCTGCATGCTGGTGAGCAGGATGCGGCCCATGATGATCTGGTAGGCCACCTGCAGATGGAACGCCGCACAGCAAACGCTTTCAGCCGAATTCCAATCGCGTGCGCGCTTGCCAGCGGAAGCGGACGCGATGGCGGAAACTGCAAATGCTGCAGGAACGTGCTACGCCCCCAAACAACGTTTGAGCTCCAACTGTCACGGTCCACAACTGCATACGGGCGCACCTTAACGCACACACGCAGACACCTGCATCCATGCCGGCAGCCCCCGCGCCACCCCCGTGCACACCAGCCCCGGGTGCAAGGCCAGCACACCCTGCGCCAACTGCCCGCCTAACCCTTACCCACGCATCGCCTAACCCACACCCACCTGCATCCAGGCGGGCAGCCCCCGCGCCACCCCGGTGCACACAAGCCCCGGGTGCACGGCCAGCACCCCGGGGGCCAGCGCCTCATGGTCCTCAGGGAGGGGCGAGGCGGCCAGGCGGCGCCGCAGCTCGCGGGTGAACAGGATCTGGGGGCAGAGGCAGGCAGGGGGCAGGATACGTGTAACGCAACAAATACGGTATAATGCGCGATTACTGAACAACGATATTTGTACCCCGCCCGCCCGACCCCACACGAGGTTACCGACTGCTTGGTCGATCCAGGTACCCATTCGGGAAACAGGGCTGGTCCCGGCCATCGGGGACATGAAATGCCCCAGCCCTCTCGCTGCACGTTTGCCCTCACACGGCAAAGACACACCCACAGAACACAAGCAGCAACCCCTGTCCTGGCCCCATCCACCCTTCTCCCCACGAGGAGCCTGATCCTCCCGCGTTCTTCCTATTAGCACAACTACCGGTCATGGTTGTGCCTTGTCCTCGAGGCGGGGCAGAAGGCGGTGGGTCTGGGGCGACAGCTGCCACGCGCAATCTCAGCCAGGTCACCACGGGATCCAGCCGAACCCCAGCAGGCGGGCTTATCGGCAGCAGCGCGGAGGACAACGCGGTGTGCGAACGCGGGTATCACACGCAGCCCTTGCACGCAAGGCCGTGTTCAGGTCTCAGCAGGTGGGTGATTCCAACGTGATCCCCTCCACCTTAAAGGTTCACGGCCGAACTCCCTGCTGCAGCCTGGCAGCGTGCAGCAGTTGCTTGGGGCGCCCAAGGGCTACAAGGTCCTGTCGGTAGGGCCGGACATGAACTGGGCCCTTATGGACAGGGTGGCAGGGCGTGGGCGGCTGGACTTCCACCATGGAGATGGCGTGCAGGCACAAGCCGGTGACGTGCCGGGTACATGCCTACGCGCTTTCCAAGGTGGAAATCCAGCCGCCCGCGCCTGCCAGCCTCTCCATAAGGGCCCAGCCCACGTCCGCCCCTACCGATGGGACCCCTCGGGTGCTCCGAACAACTGGTGCGCGCTGCCCGGCTCCAGCGGGGGTGCTCGGCCGTGAACTCTCGTGCACCCAAGGCAGAGTGTGTCATGTTGGAACCCCCGCCCCCGAACATTTCCCACGTTTGCTATCTTGCTCTGCGCGTAGGCCAGTACCACTGTTCATGACAACCACCCAGTAACGGTGCCCTGCGCCGCCCCATGCATCGCCCCTGTAGTGCCCCTCGGTGTCTCTCACGTTTGCCAGCTTGCTCTGCGCGTAGGCCAGGTCGGAGTTGTAGCTGCCCGGGCGGGTCAGTTGCGGGTCAGTTAGGTTGATGCCTGGGGAATGAGAGACATGGGCGGGGGGCACGGCAGCATTGCAATCTCTTGGTTGTTGGGTGCATCATATGAACAATCGTTGGCGCGGAAAGTTCATTGTGGCCGCGCAGATGCACGGAATGCGCAGCAGTGTGGTGAGTAAGCTTGGACGGTTAACGACAGACTGACAACGCAGCTCTACAGCCCAGCCACATGCCCAGTGCAACAGCCGACGGCGGTTGAGAGACAGCTACTGGCACGCTGCCGTTACCTTTGCGCGCCAGCGCGTGGAAGGACGAGCTAACAGTCACGACGCGCACCAGCGGCCAGCGGTTGGTGGCGGTTGGCGGTTGGTGACCGTTGACGGCGGAGCCGTTGGCTGCGGGCGGCGGCGGGGCCTTGGCTCCGCGTCGCAGCGCGGGCAGCAGCAGCAGCGTGAGCAGGAAGTGGCCCAGGTGGTTGGAGCCCAGGTGCATCTCGAAGCCGTCCGAGGTCTCGGAGCGGGGCGCTGTGGATCAAGGAACAGGGTGTTGCACAGTGCATAAGGATGCGGGGACAAAGGAAGTGTGGAAACGGGTTGGAGCCCAGATGCACTATCAGCCCACCCGAGGTCTCCTAGCCGGCCTCTGGGTTATGTGGTTGCACCCCACCGCACCCCGTTAGTTACTTTGCCGCTCCGCAGTTACCCACCCCACCTCCGATGGTGAACACGCCGGCGTTGTTGACCAGCAAGTGCAGCGGGCGACCCTCCGCCTCCCAGCCAGCAGCAAAGCGCCGCACAGAGGCCAGCGAGGCAAGGTCCAGCTCGCGCACCTGCAGGGGTGTGAGGACATGGCGGGTAAACTGAATGCTAGGAAATAAAGGTGTCAACTCCTGCACTTCCTGGCCTCCACCAGCTGAGCCCCTTACATCCAGCTCAACACTCTCCCCGCACCGCGTCATGTAAGCACATACCGGTAACTGCATCGCTACATACCAGTACACGTATGCCCCCACCTCCAGCTCCGGCTCAGGCTGCCACGCCTTCCAGGCTGCTTCAATCAGTTGCGCCCCGCAATACCCAGCCCCAACCCTCGTCCAGCTGCGTCATCCACGCACGCAATGTTTAGACGTTCGCTAAACCCCGCCTCCGCCCTGCCTTCCTAGCCTCCTCCACCAGCCGAGCCCCTTACCCAGCTCCAGCTCTCCGCCCCACCGCACCACCTACACAACTATGCTACAAACTCACCTCCAGCTCCGGCTCCGGTCGTCCCGCCTTCCTGGCCTCCTCCAGCAGCCTCGCCTTGAGCGCCTCACCGCGAGACAGGCTGCGGCACGCCAGCACCACTGCAGGGGGTGGGGGGCAGGGAGCGGGGTGTGTGGAGGTAGGGACGTGATACGACAGACGGCGTCCGCAGACGGACGTGGTGAACGTGGGCCAGGAACCCAAGAGGCCAAGAACGGGCAGGGCCGCTGGGCGCAGGACAGCAAGGAAGGCGAAAGATTGAGCGCATGGCAAGCCTAGTATACGAGCCCTTTCAAGCCAAAAGCCAAGGGCTCATTGCCCTTGTCGAGTTCCTGCCTCCTGCCCCTGGCCCTCGTGACACCCTCCGCTGTGTGGAGCTTGACCCCTCCGCCCCGGCCCCGTCGCCCCACCCTTGGCGCCGCGGCGTGCCAGCGTTGCCGCCGTCTCCTCGCCGATGCCACTGCGAGAGAAAACACAGAGACGGGCAGGTGGGCGCACGGCAGGGCAGGCAGGGAGGACGGAATGGGATGGGAAGATGGATGGACACGGTGGAAGGCACAACTGCAATGCGCCGACAGCCGCGGGCGCCCGCGCGTGATATGGGAGAGTGCTGCACGGAGATCAGGAAGTGCCCTCCTGGGCGGGGCACACGGCACCCTGCTGTACCCTGCGCAAGCCCAACCCCTTAACCTTATGTACCGTATCCTTGTAGCGTACGGTATAGCGTACGGTACGAGACGGAACGTCCCTCCCAAGGTCCACACCACCAGTGCTACGTGTGTGTCTCTTAAGGCACCATATGACCTGCCCACAACTCCACCTGGTTGGGCCCGTGACGATGGCTGTGAGGCCTGCCACAGGTCCGCCCACATTGTCAATGTGCGCAGGGAGGTGCCGCATACCCCAGGTCTGTTGCAAGGAGATGCGGGAGGGGTCAGGAGGGGCCGGGCCGAGTGGCAGGCGTCAGGTACGGTTGCGGTTGGATCGTGCGGCACCTTCTAAAGGCCAATCATGCATCAAGCAATCGATCGATAGCAAGAATGCTCTTGGTGCACCCCTGCCTCAAAAGGCACGCAGAGCAGTCTGCTCGCGCCAAAACAGCGCATATTTGCTGGCGAAACAGAACGGCACTCTTGCCTGGAATAGGATGTCATACATGTAGATCGCTGTATTGAGCAACCCGGCCTGCAGCCAGGTCACCCAGTTCGTGGCTTCCCCCATCGCCGCGATAACAAGCTCCGCGTCCGTCAGGCAAGCCCTGTTTCTTGTCTTTGAATTGTAGTCGTGGCTGCAAGTGTAAAATGAGGTAATAGCTCTTATAGCCCAGCGCAAGAAGGTGTATGTGTCGGCTTTCGCCCGCCTGTAACGCTCACGCGTGAGCTTGGGCCCCTATCTGCAGATTGTGCAAACAGCTCATGAATGGTGGGGCGCTTTTAGCCAAGGTCCAACGTTCCACGCTCATCGCAAGTCAAGGGAGCCCCCTGATGGCCCTTGGGCCCCGCGGGAGCTCCCTTGCACTGTGCGTCCCAGTGCCTCTGCGTGACGGCGGCTGTGGCACGACGGGCAGCTCCTCACGGCCTTTAGCTTGCACTCACTTTAGTCATCGTATACACATACTATTGCCCGCTGCTTTGCATATGTGTCAACTGAACGAGACGGCGCAGGCTGGCCCAGGGAACTGAAACTTCCATGCATGGGGGTAGCACGGACGACAGGCTGCTGGGGATCCCTTGCTCCCATGCGTCGGCCAGCCCTGGTTGGTGTTTTTGCGTTGGTGCGTCAGTGATAGGCGTAGAGAACTCTGCGCACATGTGCAGCACCAGCACCAGGCGTGTAACGCGCCAACGTCTCGGACAACCACACAAGCAAGCACCGCCAAAAGCAAGTAAGCAGCATGTCCCCTGGGTTGGCCATTTGTAAGAACGCTGCGTACCGTGTCAACAGAAGTGCATTACATGGGTTTATTTCCCCCAGTTTCCCCCTTACCGTACCGCTGCAGGGCGCACCGTACCGTATGCCCTGCAGGGTCTTTGTAGCCCCGCCCTGCTCTCGCCCTCGCACCTCTCCAGGGCACTCCAACGTCACGTGCACTGAAGCGCCGGTGGATCCACGGATGCAGCGCAGGTAGGTCACTGAAGATGCAACGGACATGAGAAATGACTCCTGGCCAAGGTGTGAGGAGATTTGGGCTGCGTGCTGGTTGCGGCTCGAGACCCACGGGTCAGCCACAAGGCACGCATGCTAGCTGCCGAAAAAGGGCAACGTCACTGTACAGACAGCTGAAGTACTAGAAAGATATTTATATTTCATGAGCTGGCAGGCTGCTTTGACCTGGCCCAATCCATCATGCACTTCGCGTTGACCAAATCGCCGGGCGCCAGATCCCCCCGAGTTTTCGACTGGCCTCATAAGCAAATGCCACCTCTTGCACAAAGGTCCGACGAAGGAACTTCACTTCGTTGCATGATACTGATTTTATTTTGGCGGTAGGCTGGTGCAATGCCTCGAAAAGGCAGCACGCCCCGCCAAGGGCAAAATGACCTTCCCAACCCTGCCGCTGCAAAACCGGCGCATCAGAATGAATCATCTGCCTCAAGGGAAGCCCTGACGTCCAAGTCAGGCAGCTTGGGCAACAGCATCCAGGACACTGACAACCTTCTTCCGGCCCGTAGCGGAGAGCGCCGGCAGCCCATTCCCGGCGCTGTAAGTGGCCTGCTGCCTCCTGCAACTTCTGCTTTGCAGCAGACAGCAGCATGTTTGAACAGGAAGCACCAGCCGGCGCGAGGCTGTGGCGCTGAGGTGGCGATCGTTGCCGAGGACTGCAACATACCCAGCTCTTCGCATCTAGCCGACGGTTCTGCCTTCGCCATCGCCGGCGAGCCGCACAGCGCGCCTAAGGACGACCACCTCCCCAGCACCCCAGCTCTTCCACCTCCACCCCACGCCACCCCACCACAACCCACAGCTCCCTGCCCCACGCCTCCCAACACCCCCGCCCCACCTCCCGCCCCTCCCCGCCCCGCTCTCCCACCCCCAAAGCCCGCCCCCGCCTCCGCCGCTCCTCCCCTCCGCCTCCCTGCTGCTCCCAAACCCTCCCGGCCCCCCGCCCGCGCCCCTGCACCCGCTCCACGCGGGGCATGGCTGACGGGCGCCGACGCCTTCACCCTAATGCGACGCAGCAACGCCACCGCCGCCCTCCGCAAGCTCCTCCGCTCCGGCCTGGACGCCAACCAGCCCCTCTGCGACTGCCACGCCCTGGACGCAGCCGCCGCCGCCGCCTGTCTCTCACGCGCCGCCAGCTCCGACGCGTCGGCACACGGCACGTGGCCGCTGCTGTGCCTGGCGGCGCACGCGGGCGGCCTCGGGCCTGTGGAGCTGCTGCTCAAGGCGGGCGCAGATCCCACGTGGCGGTCCCCCATGGGCTTCAGTGCGATCACGTTTGCGGTGGAGAGCCCTTACCTTGGCCCGGGAGATCAGCTGGCGGTGGTGGAGGCGTTGCTAAGCCGCTGCGGCGATGTGGGTCGGGCGGGGGGAGCCGGGAGGGACGCGGCCGGCCCGACCCAGATCGCGGGGAGCGGCTGTGGTGCTATTACCACTGCGGACCTGGTGTCCGCGTGGCCTCCGCTACCCCTGCCTGTGCTGCGGCCGCCGGGGACGCGACCTGGGGCTGCGGACGACGAGGCGGAGGCTCGCTCTGGGGCTGAGGGCACGGGTGCGAGAACAGCGCCTCAGGGGTGGACCGACGTGCTGCCGCCTGTGGCACGGGTACTCATCTCCATTGCGACGGCGAGCGCGTCCGACGCATCGTCCGCAGAGGCAAGGGACGGGACGGCGGGGGCCCTGGAGCCGGCGGCCGACGGGGCCATCGTGACCCACTCCGCATGCACCAGCAGAGGCGCAACTCTGCGTGCTGGGCACACGGCGGCTGCAGCGCAGTCCCACAAGGAGGAGGGTATTGATCCTGCGTCGGCGGGCGGTCGGCAGTGGCAGCTGGCGCAGCTGCTGGTCCGCCACGGTGGCCTGAGCCCCGCCCGCCTGCGCATCACCAGCCTGATGTCACTGGCGGGCGCCGTACAGGGCGGCGGGTCGGGCGGGATGGGGGGGGGGGGTGCGGTGATGGCGGCGCGGCCCTGGGAGTGGGGGTAAGAGGGGTGTTGGGGGCGGGAGAGGGGCATGGAGACGGGGAGTGACGTCACCGTTGGCAGGTGCGCAGGGTTGGCACGCAGCGCACTACTCTGTCCAGGACCCCGAAACAGTGTGCAAGAGCCGCCACACCGCTTTCTCGTCCCCAACGAGCCCATGCGGACTGTACCCGCTGCAATCGTGTGTTTTGCCCCCAACAAACTCACACACCGTGCGCTTGCAGCTGATGTCCACGCCCGTCCGCGCACCACTACATGCACCTTCCAGGGGGTTGGCCGAGCACTAACGCACCGTGCGAATTTCAGCTGATGCCCATGCCCGTCCCTGCATCGCATTCCAGGGTGTTGGCCGAGGTGGTGTACGCGGCGCTGGGCCAGCAGCCAAGGGCGGCGCCCGGCGGCGGAGTTGGAGCTACCCCCGGCAGCAAGGCCTCCGCGACGCCCGGCCCACCGCGCCCCGGTCCGCTGCGGCTGGTGGACGGACTGCTACGCCGCGGCCTTGACCCGACGGCGCCGCTGTGGCCCGGTGGGTGGGCGGGTCGGTGGGTTAGCTACCGGGTGCGGCTTGTTGCTGTGAGCACACGCACGTAACACTGCTGTGGTAACGGGGCCGCTGTGGCACGGTGGGCGGGCGGGTCAATGACGAATCGCGTGGGGCCGCTTATGTATCGCTGTTGGCACGCGCATGCAGCGCAGCTGTGGTATTTATTAGCTTGTATCTTCGAGCGCGTGCCTGGTTGGCATAAATTACCGGCACCCGAGCTGACCGTAACACAAGTTTGGTGGGTTGGGACGTGGGTGACCGGGCGAGCGGCAGTGTTGAGAGGCAGGGCCGGCGGCCTGCGCACGATGGCGCGTAACAGCCATGCCGGCAGTGCACGCGCTCCTCCTTGCAGCCCCATGCACCCGTACCCTTGAATCCGCAGTCCCTGCCCCACTTTTAGCCCCCATGCCCCCTTCTCCTCACCTCCGCCCCCGCTCCCCAGGCGGCGGCTCCCTGCCAGACGGTTGCATAACCACACCGGTAGTGCACAGGCCCCTGCTTGCTATTGAGGAACTGCAATTGTACCGTTGTAGCCTGTGGGAGCTGACGCCCCTGGCCCCATGCCCCATTCCCGTCACCTCCGTCCTCGCTCCCCAGGCGGCCGATCCCTGGCAGACGTCATCGTGGAGGTCTGCTGCCCCGCCGGCGTCGGAGCCTTCCTGGGGGCCGGGCCCGTCCACACAGCCGCTGTCACCTCTCCGGGCACCGTTCTGGCCGCCTTCGCCCGGCGCCCCGCCATGTCCGTCCCTGCGCCGCGCGCTGGACCACCCTCCGCAGCCAATCCCGCGCTACTCCGGCCTCCGGGCGCAAGCCACGGCCCCCCGCTGCCCCCTACGCCGCCGCCACAGCCGGAGCTGCCCATGCTGCTACGCTTGTTGCTGCTAGGCGGTAGCGGTAGCGGCAGCGGCAGCGGGGTGGGGGCAGCGGCACCCGGCAGCAACGGGGGGACCACAGGACGGCAGCACCAGCAGCAGCAGCAGCAGCCGCTGCTGCACGGCCAGGCGAGGAGGGGCATGCCGGTCGGAGCTTTGGCGGCGGCCGGGGGCGGCTACAAGCCCGTCGGCGTATGCATCGGGCCGCCCTCTCAGCCGCCGCCTCCTCTGTTGGTGCGCCTGGCGTCTCAGGCCGGTTCGCAGGTGGCCCTGACAGGTGCGGGGTGTGCGATTACCTGCCGGCCTTCGTGGGCGTGGGCGTGGGTTACCACTGGCGTACCTGTGCGTATAGCAAGGACTGCCACGGGCACTAGCGTGCTTCTGCCCCGCACGCAGACCAATAGCTGGAGTTAAGGACCGCTGACAACTCTTGCCGCGCCTGCTGGTGCGTCCTTGCCGTGCCCTCGACAAGCGACCCGCTGCCCGTACCCCGCTTGCCCCTACCTCGCCTCCCAACTGCCCCGCACGCTCACCACCTGCCTTTCTCCCTCCCTGCGCCCTTGTTTCCGCAGCCCTCCGATTGCTGCTGACCGAGTCGACCCGCGCCGCCCTGCCGCCCGCGGAGGACCTGCTGCCCCCTCCAGGCAGCCCCGGGAGCACCAACAACAACAGCACCACCACCGGCACCAGCGGCTCATCCACCCACCAATACACCCAGCCCTGCGGTGACTCCGCTCGCGAGGCCCTCGAGGGGCCCATCCCTAGAGAGCTGCTGGACGCGGCGCGGGCGGCCGCCGATGAGGTGCCCAACCTGGCCGCCTTTGAGCGGCTGACGGCGTACATTGCGGCGTGCCCCAGCCCCGTGCAGGGTGCCTGATTGGCTTGGTGCCCCGCCCCCGGATGTCTGACCGGGGGCCCGGACTTGTGACACTGTGTCGTACACTACGGCAACCCATACCAGGTCCTTTGCTGGATTCTAAGGAACGCTTGTCAGTGAAGTCGGATACGGTAGACCACGTGACCGAGGTTATGGCTTATGGAGGCGAAGGGCCACAGGGTGACGACATGGGCCAAGGGCGCGCAGAGTTCCCCACGCGGCCGCCATTGGAAGGGCACGTGGCGTGTATCATTTTAGGCCTCCAGCCTTCGGAGGCTTTGCTGGAGCAGGACGGAGACTAGGGAAGTGGCTTACAGGGGGCGTTAGTTTTGAAGTTTTTTTCTGACTGAAGAACGGTCGAGGTCCAAATTTTTCGCTCCGCCTGAGGCTGTGCCGTGTGGTGTTGCACACTACCGGCACATGCATGAACGCCGCAAGGTACCGAGGCGTAAGCGGACAGGATGTAGCTGGATGTAGAATGCGCAGGTAGCAGGGGGCAGGGAGCTTCTTGGAGGAGTGCAGTCCAGAAGCCGCGTTGCCGCCGAGTAGGACTTTGGGTAGGAACAAGGGTTGGAGGCCCGTGGCATGACGGTCGCAACTCATAATTCAGGCCAGGACGGCATGGCAACCCTTGAGTCAGGCGGCGGCACAGGCGGCGGCGGCCTGCAGTCCTGTACATGTGCCTTGTGCTCCCTGTTGGCGTGCCTCCCTGGCCACGCCTATAGTGGTCACGTCCTGGCTATTTCAGACGCTAACTCTACAGGCCGTTCCACTGGATGAATATGGTA
>VFQN01001970.1_pt1 | contig 32855 bp, 26 predicted proteins | sample 3512371 | NCBI WGS metagenome assembly VFQN01 (sample SAMN10412370, study PRJNA504923) | tailings metagenome | isolation source: Replicate 2 from Balatoc abandoned mine | place: Philippines: Itogon, Benguet | collected 2017-08-28 | reverse complement strand
GTGTTAACGAAGAAGCGAGAAGGATTTGGCAACTTAGTACAGAGTCATACTGGTGCATCCAACAAGGCTAGTAATGACGTCGATGTTGTCCTATAATTTCATTCTCTTGGCGTAGATTCATCACACTCTGTAGTGTGTAGTTTTGATCCTTCAGTCTTACGAGGAAGGAACCCTAATAGATTGTTTTTGTCTCTCCCTCTCTCTCTCATTCTCTCTTTGTGCTTTATTATTTGGTTCGGATTGTATTAATGAAGAACTGGAAACAAAAGGAGAAAAAGAATTTTTTTTTTTTCATGTTCTTTATGAAATCCAATTACCTCACACTCCTCCTGTTCCAACCTCCTCATATCGAAGTTTCCCTCTCTAACAAGCTCCCCAAAAATAGTATAGGATAGTCTACGTCTTCTATCTATATAATAAGTTGATGATGGGTATTCAGTAGATAAATAATATAATCATCTTTTTTGTTTCTTTTTTTGATTTGATTTCTCTTCATCACGGCTACTTCTCTCTACACATTGATGGCTATTTCTTTATGCTGTTCTGGTTTTTTTTGTTGAGAGGAGAAGAAATAAAGAAATCATACAAGAAGGTTCACAATGTTGATGATTGTTTGTTATCCATGCCTTACTTGTTTGTTTTTCTCTTTTTCCTTATTCTTTTCTTCTTCTTCTTTTTTTTTTTTCCTTTCTTTCTATGGATTTGGAGGAGTTTCAATTTTTGGTTAGTTTTTTTGAAATTTAAAAAGAATACATCATAATTGTTTATTTTTTTATTTTACATAATCGAGAGGAACTCACTATGGATCGTATTGGGTTAGTGGTGATGATCGTGTGAATGCTCTCCAGTAACTTCATGATTGTGATCTGAAGAACAACAACGATCAGAATGCTCGTGATGTTCACAATCACTATGATCATGATGGCCAGCTTCTTTCTGGTCTTCATGCACATCATGGTCATGTGAATGGTCATGATCATCATGTTTCTTCTTACTATGTTTCACTTCAATGATAACATCTTTCTCGTTAGCAAATGGTGCATGGGACTCTTCAACCACACGATCTTGTAAATGATTGGTTTCATCAAATACAGGACGAAAATTTTTATTTAATTGATTACCAAAACTTTCATAGACAGGGATTAATTTACCAGTATTTTCATCCATTTTCATATATTGTATCTGTATACCTAAATCTCTTAATAATACATAAGATTCATCTTTTACTGTTGATAATTTCCCTGAGATTGTTTGTAAATATTCATCAATATGATAATCTAATAGAATTGTTTTATATTCTGGACAACGATTAATAATATTATGTAACATTAAACATATTTGACGATGTAATGAATCTTGGGTATTATATTTTTGCATATAGGTAATCATAATTGGTACAAAGGTAATATATTGTTGATTTGGTGATAAGATTAATTGTGAATTTTTTGGTGATCTTAAAGTAAATTGTGCAAAACAACCAAATATATGTTCGATGAGATAATAGTCATTCGTAATATTCCATTCATTTGATAAATTAGAAGAAAGAGTTGTTGATGATTCTTCTTCTTTAGTCGTATTAGTAGAGGATGACAAGGCAGAGATCTTCTGAGAGTGTAAGAAGAGAATAATCAAGGATTGTAAAGCTCCTAACACTACGAATTGTTCTTTCTTTGCGTCATCTGCAATAATATTACGAATTAATGCAACGCATGATCTTAATAGTAATAATGGTGAAGTTTTCTTTTTTGTATTCACAACAGCTTCAATCTCTCCTTCTTCTGTCACCTCTTCGGTCGAAATCACATCAGCCTTCTCTGCAGTTGCACTTTGAATATTGCCTTGTCCTGCCTGCACTAATTGGATAATTAAGTTCGTGTATGAAGATAAAATATTACTTAATAACTCAATAATACCATGAAGAGAGATAATTTGAACGGCCTCATTCGTTGTAACCATAGCTTTCATTGCTAATAGTGTGTTAGAAGCTAGTTGAGGACTTGACTCATAGGTTTTAATCATCGAAATGAAAGTAGGAATGAGATCAGTTTGTTTAATGAAAAATTTACCGTTATCAAAAGCTGAAGACATTTCAGATCGGTAATCGTTATGGATACATAATTCACGGAGAAGAGCGGTTGTCTTCTCTAACAGACTCAAGGCGGAGGGATTCACTGACGGAACTGCGTAAAGTTGAAAAATCTGAATAATACTGGTACCTAAACCATTTTTCATTAATGCGGCTATAGTGGGAGAAAAGTGTGTGAAATTGAGATGCATCCTGAGCTGAAAAGATACTTACTTTTGTTTTTTTCGCTTTTAGCAACAATTCTACAAAGATTAATGGCCGATTCTAGTAAAGCATACTCAGTAGCAGATTCGGAAGGTATTAAAGGAGTTGAAAGTAATTTCGTAATTATTCCATTAATCTTCGCAGATCCACCAGGTTCAAAGAAATCTCTAATTTCAATGTTTACAACACTAAGATCAGAAATCAATTTAATAATAATCCCTTGAATTGATATATCTTCCTTTACATCAAGGTGAGCATGGAGAGCGTTTAAGCCTCCTTGATGATACATTAACATGATGTTTCTGCGGTAGTGAGGATGCTGCTTTTGTAGGGACTGCGCGATGAGTTGAAGTTGTGTCAGAGCAGTAGGAACATCAGGAACAGGACATAAAGAGTTATTTAATGACTGAAATACCTGCAGCAGCTCCTTTCTCCCTTCCCCGGTGCTAGTATCAATGTTTGAAAGATCAATACCTTGTTTACTGAACTGTTGCAAAGCATCTTGCACCGCCTCTTCACGAGTCATATCAAATTCATCAATGTTCTCTTGAACAACTTCATCAAAAGTTTCTTGTGTAATTCTCTTTTGGATGTTCATTTTTTTGTCAAACGTTCTAGATCAAATCAAAACAGTTTCAAAAAATAAAAAACTTCTTCTAAAACGACTAGATTTCACAACAAGGCGCTGCATCAACCACTTCATTTTTCAAATCCGCGAAAAAGAGTTGCTGTTTCGAATCGAAATACATTTTTTTCATTTTCTCTTGCGATATTAAATATCTTTAGATCATCCGGTGTGAAAAAAAAATGAAGCAATATATCTTATGTGGTTTCTTCCTTCTTGTATTGCTTTTTCAGTTCCTAGAGGCAAGATTAGCTGGAGAATGTGTTCAATTATGCAATGACTTACGAACAGAAGTATTAACAATGGAAATGTGTAGAGAAGCAAAACGAACTTTACCAAGACCTAAAGTTGGTGATTTTTGTTCGACTGCAATGGAGCAAGGATTTTCTGATGCTTGTGTTCCTTTATGTATGGATCAAATTCCTGTGAACCGTGTTGCTCAAACTTGCCGTGCAGCAGCGATTGAAATGCCACGACCTACTGTTAGAAGATGGTGTGAACATGGATATAGTGTTGCTTATCAGAAAACGATTGAAGACCTAGTCGCTTATTTCAAACCTGATTTAATTAAAGAGTCCAGACGTTTACCTGCCGATGCTCCAGATGATGCTGAAGAAGAGCCAACACCAGCACAATCCACCCCAACCACCACCTCATCGGAAAATCTTCCATCAGAAGAAAATATTAATGTGTACAAGGAATCTATTAATGAGGCTCGTCCTGTCTTGGCAACAATCCCCGTAACCTTAGATGATACAACAACTAAAGATCTTGTTGTTCATGAGGGACAAAATGCTGAGGAGGCTGTAGTTGAATTCTGTCGTGAAAATATGTCAACAGAAGTTTCTACTTGCATCAGACAATTGTTGAATGTTGTGATTGAAAGACTCGCTGAATTATCAGTGAACGCTTAAGTGTAATTTACCATCGACTTTCTGAGGTTGTTTGTGTGTCGTCTTACTTTCTGTTTTAATAATAGATTATGACCATTGCCAACTCAGATATGGATCATACGAAGAGAAAGTTCTTTATTTTTCCTATTCTTCTTTATTATACAAGTTAATATAATAAAAATTCCTTTTGAAGTTCAAAATCTTCATAATGTATTTATGCTCGAACAGATCTGCATCAGTTTAGAATATGTTATCACTTTGTCTTTTTGACACATAAACACAACAAAATAAAATAAAGGAAAGTTCGATTTAATACGATCGTCTATTTTATCGTTTAGGAAATCTACAACAATCACCCGCTCAGTTGAAGCCGTTACTTGTTCAGGAAGTGCATCACCATAATTTATCATAGTGAATCTCATTCTCGAAATACATTCAAAATGCTCTCAAAAATTACCTCTTTCAAAACTGTTGTCCCTCTCACTACCGCTGCTCGAGCTTTTTCTGCAGCAAGCAAACTAACGCCAATTGTAAACTCTCACAATGAGTTCGATCCTCTGGAAGAAGTAATTGTTGGACGTGTAGAAGGTGCCACAATTCCAGAATGGCATGTTTCTGGAAAGGCTGTTTGGCCAGAGAAATGGTGGGAAATGTACAAGACTAAAGCAGGTCAACCATTCCCAAAGGAATTAATGGAAAAAGGTATGATTTACTTGTATTCTTTCCAGTTTTCCCTTTGCTAAATCTCTTCTTTACTATTTCTCCCTTTCATTAGCTAAGTGGGAGTTAGATAACTTTGCAAAGATCTTAGAAGCTGAAGGTGTGAAAGTTCGTCGTCCAGAGGTAACACCACAAGACTTTTCCCAACCTTATGAAACACCAGATTTTAAAAGTTTAAATGGTTTATATGCTGCAATGCCACGTGATATCTTAATTGTTGTTGGTAATGAAATTATTGAAGCACCAATGGCATGGAGATCAAGATTCTTTGAATATCGTCCATATCGTAAATTAATTAAAGAATATTTCCATCAAGGTGCAAAATGGACAGCTGCGCCAAAACCATTAATGTCAGATGAATTATATGTATCAGAAGATAAATTTAAAGTATCAACTGCTAATGAATTTGTGACCACAGAATATGAACCAGTATTTGATGCAGCAGAATTTACACGTATTGGTAAAGATATTTTTGTACAACGTAGTCAAGTCACAAATATGTTTGGTATTGAATGGATGAAACGTCATTTAGGTGATCAATATAATATTCATTTATTAGATTTTCAAGATAAAAATGCTATGCATATTGATGGTACTTTCATTCCATTAGGACCAGGTAAATTATTAGTCAATCCTAAACGACCATGTATTACTGGTGAAACAATGAAATGGTTTACATATCAAGGTACCGAGAAAGAATATAAATTACCTAAGATGTTTAAAGGATGGGATATCTTTGTTGCTCAAACACCACAATTACCTGATACACATCCTTTATTTTTCACTTCACCATGGACTGCATCATGCAATATTATTATGCTTGATCATAAACGTGTTGTTGTTGAAGCTAGTGAGGAAACTACTTATAAAGCATTCAAGGATTGGGGATTTACTCCTATTCGTGTTCCTTTCCGTCATTTCTTACCATTTGGCAAGTTCTTCTTCTCTTATTACCAATTCTTATATCTAATCATCTTCATCTTATCTTAGGCGGTTCTTTCCACTGCGCTACCTGTGACATTCGTCGTAAGGGAGAGTTACAATCCTACTTCTAAGCTTCCTTCTAAGCGAATAGATCTCGTGATTGATTGACTTTTAACTGAAGTGAAGGTTAAAAGATTTTGTTTTTAGTTTCTATTCTCTTCTAGTAAGATTTTATGTGTCTGATATACTGTGTTTTTTTTGTTTTGTTGTGAGATGATGATTGAGAGAATGAGATTGTACTAAGAATGAGTTCATTGACTTACTTGGTAATCTTAAAATTTAAACAAATTGAGAAATGTAATTTACATATTTACTAATCTTACTTTCATAGATCTTTCAAAATCAGATCATATCCTTCTTTCTTATCTTTGATCACATATCCTAGTTCCAATATCTTCTGTCTTAATACATCGCTTTCCGAGTATTTCTTCTCTGATTTTAATTGAAATCTTTGTTGTGCGAGTGAAATAACTTCTTCTGGTATGTCAACTAATAGTGATGAAGATGATGTCTTTCCTGCAGTAGATTCCGAACAATTGCAATCCGTCGAATGATTCGATGATAATTTCTGTGGAAATAAAAATCCAAAGATTCCATCAAACCTCTCTAACTTCTTTAAAAAATATTGTAACGTATTTAAATGCTTCGCTTCAACAATAATATTATTGGTAACATGATTGAATTGTTTTAAATATTTTTCTATTATTGAAATCATTTGAAAGAATGATGCCATGGCTCGAGGTGTATTTAAATCATCACAAAGAAATAATTCCATTTCTTCTTGATATTGTTCGATTTTACTTCTAATCTCATCATTATTATGAGGAATAACTGCTTCGTCATCTCTCATCGGAGTTGAGTGATTATTCTGAGTTATTAAGTGGATAATACGATGAATCACTTTATCGATTCTTTTTAAACTATTCTTTGCAGCAGGAAATGTTTCTTCATTGAAATTTAAAGGATTTCGGTATTGTGATGTAATCACAAGATATCGAAATGCTCGAGCATCAAATTCTGATTGAACAATATCTCTGAAAAGGGATAGTTTCGTATCATCAATCAATATGGACAAACAACTCTCCTCTTACCTCAAGGTTTTGAAGTTTTTTAAACTTTTTGACATTTTCTCATTATTAATAATAACAAAACCATTATGAACCCAATAATTACAAAATTTCTTCCCTATGACAAATATCAGATGAGAGAAAGAGAAAAAGGCTGACTGTGGAGGATACCTGTGTATGCCTCGGTTTGAGCGATCTCATTCGTATGATGAGGGAAGACAAGATCGATTCCTCCTCCATGAATATCGATCGTATCCCCTAATAGGCTATGACACATTGCACTACACTCGATATGCCAACCTTGGATTCATTTAGGTAAGACAATACTAATGAAACAATATTTGCATCAGCTAACCTGGTCTACCTTCTCCTATTGAAGTTTGCCATTTGACATCTCCATCCTGAAAGGTAAATGCTTTCCAGAGAGCAAAGTCTCTAGGATCTCGTTTATCTGTTTCCCCTCGCCTATCATTGGGTCCGCTGTCACCAGCACCTGTAACCATCATCTCGTCCAACTCAGATCCCTCTAGTTGAGCTAACTGCCCGTAATTCTTCGATTTCTTAACATTAAAATATATAGATCCATTCTCTTCATATGCATATCCATCTTTCAGCAACTGCGAGATCATATCAATCATCTTTTGAATGTATTCAGTGGCTCGAGGATAGTGATTAGCTCTCTCAATACGAAGTATCTGAAGGAGAATAGAATGAGATCGTTTGATTTTTGCAAGAGTAATAGGTTGACCTCTAGATCTTCGAAGAAAGCTTTCGAGTATTTATTGGTGATTTCTTGGAGACTTTTGCCCTCTTTAGCCATCTTTATGATAATCTTATCATCCACGTCCGTGAGATTGCAGATATGAGTGACATCATAGCCACAATACTTTAACCAGCGCTTAATTAGATCGTATGTCAGGAAAGCCCGAAAGTTTCCGATGTGAGCATAATCATAAACAGTTGGACCGCAACTACAAAGAAGACGAAGGTAAGTCGTTTACTCAATTAAACAATGGTGAAACAAACCTATAGAAAGAAACCTTATCTTTCACAAGCGGTTCAAATTTCTCTTTTTGACGGGTGATAGTGTTGTACAAACATGTTCTAACTTGGAGATCTTGTTTGGAAAGCTTGAGAGGTAAAAGTTTGCTGTGTTGATTGTATCCCAATCTGAAACCAACTTGCGATACTTTCAAAGTAAATCCATACAATACATGCTGAACAAGGAATAGAAACAAGAAAATCCAAATAATTCCCTTTAAACGAACCATTTTAAAGGGAATGAACAAAGCGACGCACTTTCTTGAATTTTAGCGGTAGAACATTGGAAATATCGGTATGTTGATAATATTTTATCGGTGGCTCACCAATTTTCGGTAGAGAGAGAAAAGTTTAATCAGAAATCAAGAGGAATGTGTTCATTTTAATCTCTTCCATTTTTATCAAGAAATTTACATGTAAACCATGGAGACATCAACGCCATTAGAAATTATTACCATACGAAAAAAGCAGGATAGTTCAATAATTAAAGATAACTCAGCTATACCAGAAGAATTTCGCGGAAATAAATCAGAAGCTACTCATCAAAAAGAGAATCTATTTACTGGAATTATTTCATATTTTCAAATTATCTGGAAAGATTTAAACTCTTTGCTTTTGTTCTTAATTGTAAATCCATATTTACTCTGTTTTATTGTTGTCACCTTGTGGGTGTCTTGTGGCATCGTCTTCTATCAGTTTCATGACCGTTGGACCACTGCAACCGCCTTCTACTACGCGATTGAGGCAGGTCTGAGTATAGGATTCTGCTATCCTGCAGAGATCGATGACAAGTCGAGAGTGTACACCATCTTCTACGTCATGATCGCCAGTTCCTTCGTGTCTGGTACAGTAGGGATCTTTCTGACACATTTGTTTCGTCAGAACATTCATCTGGTCCCCGCAGAGCACGGTATCAATGCCATCAAGATCCGCAATCGGCACGACGAGATCACAGTGGAGAGTGTGGCTCGCTATGTGTGGTATCACCTGAAGTATTTCATCGGATGGTACCACAATCGCTTCCTCACAATCATGACGCTGTTGTTTGTATTTTGGATGGCAGTAGGTACAGTGTATGGAGTATATAAGGAAGGGTACACCTTCATCACGGGATTGTATTGGGCCGTGACGTCTTGTGCGACAGGAGGATTGCAGACGCCGCCATGTCTAGGTCCAGGAACAGATGATGGGACGACTTGTAATATGGGAGACTTTCGCGGAACAGTGATGGGAGTGTATTTTCTGATCGGTGTTCCCATCTATGCAATCACAATCGCTCAGTATGCTCGTCGATTGTTCGGTCCGTTGGCGGTGGAGAGAGAGCTGCGGCTGATGGACAGACCCATTGAAGATTCGCAGTTCTTGTATGCAGCGAATGTCTTGTCTCCAGAGGGTTCAGAGACTCTGGTGATGGGAGAGTACATCATTTTGGAGCTGTTGAGGTTGGGTCTGGTGGATCAAGCGCGCATCGAGCAGTTCAAGCAGAAGTTCTATGAGTTAGACGTACATAATAAGGGTGAGCTGGAGTTCTCGGACTTGCATGCGATCGGGAAGATCGTTCCTCGTAAGATGCATTCAGTAGATGTTGCGAGGAGGATTCGCAATCGTTCTTTGGAATTCTTATATCGAAATCTTTCTTCACCTGCAAAGCCTTCTCAAACGACTGATGGTAGTGGAAGCGCTACCAGAATCCCACGTGTTAACTCTGCTCGCGAGTTTTTTCTTTCTCTCTCTGGTCGCGGCAGCGCTTCGAAACCTGAGAGAGAAGATTCAACCATTCTTATACAACTTCCCCCGAAGCATAGAAAAGCTACAAAGAAGGCCTTTCGTAAAAGTATTCGCAAGTCTATTACCGAAACGGTTGAAGAAATTCCTACGTTAATCAGAGATCGGGCGAATGCAATGGATAAACGAGGGAAATCTCGTGGAGAAAGTATCAGAATGGAAGGCAACGAGAAAGAGAACAACGATGTCACAAATGAGCGATTACATTTATTTGCGTCGCAAGCATCTCCAATTCCGGTTGGAGGGGAGCCAGATGTGAGATCGAAGAATGCGAGATATCGCGAATTAATGAATAGTTTATTCGAAGACTTCGATTACAACAAAGATGCTGAGGAAATAGGAGAGCAAAGTCAGTTCAAAGAGAAATCAGATCTTGAAAGACAGTTGGAGAGTAGTTCGGAAGATGAGGATGTTGAATCAAGATCCAATACAATACAGTTTAGACAAAGAAGTCTTAGAGTGATGTTTGAATCTTTTCATGAAGGAAACGAATCAGAGGAAGAAAAAGAGAATCAAGAAAATTGGAATTTTTCTCTGTCAAGGTTCGAAGGCTCTAAACTTGCGGAGCCAATGCGACCTCCCCGATCTCCATACTTACGTGCGTCTAATGATGGCGGAAATACTGGAGATGATGATATTCCGCCTCCCTATGATTTCCAAAAAGTTACTTCGTTAGATATTTAACGCGTCGCTTCCCTGTTCTTCTTTTGAGACCTTTTCATGTTCGTTGTAAGGGTTTTAAATTATGTGCATTCGAAACTCCGAAAATTCGAAATTCCACATAAAATCGGTGTAAAGACCATTTTCTTGTCACCTGCACAGCGGAAGGGATTCGCTCGCCTCGATTTCAAGATTAAAGCCAGATCATCCCAAGGGAGAAGAAGACAGGAAAAAAGCAATTTTGTGAATGGAGAAATTTGAAGTTCAAGTCGAGACCAGCGGGGCTAATCATCGCAGGAAAGAAGAAACAACAGGGGAAAACGCAGAAAACTCAGTACTAAAGGATGTCTATGATGATGTGGGCCACATAATTCAAGATGTTATCGGAAGTCCATATTTACTCTGTTTTATTGTTGTCGGCTTGTGGGTGTCTTGTGGCATCGTCTTCTATCAGTTTCATGACCGTTGGACCACTGCAACCGCCTTCTACTACGCGATTGAGGCAGGTCTGAGTATAGGATTCTGCTATCCTGCAGAGATCGATGACAAGTCGAGAGTGTACACCATCTTCTACGTCATGATCGCCAGTTCCTTCGTGTCTGGTACAGTAGGGATCTTTCTGACACATTTGTTTCGTCAGAACATTCATCTGGTCCCCGCAGAGCACGGTATCAATGCCATCAAGATCCGCAATCGGCACGACGAGATCACAGTGGAGAGTGTGGCTCGCTATGTGTGGTATCACCTGAAGTATTTCATCGGATGGTACCACAATCGCTTCCTCACAATCATGACGCTGTTGTTTGTATTTTGGATGGCAGTAGGTACAGTGTATGGAGTATATAAGGAAGGGTACACCTTCATCACGGGATTGTATTGGGCCGTGACGTCTTGTGCGACAGGAGGATTGCAGACGCCGCCATGTCTAGGTCCAGGAACAGATGATGGGACGACTTGTAATATGGGAGACTTTCGCGGAACAGTGATGGGAGTGTATTTTCTGATCGGTGTTCCCATCTATGCAATCACAATCGCTCAGTATGCTCGTCGATTGTTCGGTCCGTTGGCGGTGGAGAGAGAGCTGCGGCTGATGGACAGACCCATTGAAGATTCGCAGTTCTTGTATGCAGCGAATGTCTTGTCTCCAGAGGGTTCAGAGACTCTGGTGATGGGAGAGTACATCATTTTGGAGCTGTTGAGGTTGGGTCTGGTGGATCAAGCGCGCATCGAGCAGTTCAAGCAGAAGTTCTATGAGTTAGACGTACATAATAAGGGTGAGCTGGAGTTCTCGGACTTGCATGCGATCGGGAAGATCGTTCCTCGTAAGATGCATTCAGTAGATGTTGCGAGGAGGATTCGCAATCGTTCTTTGGAATTCTTATATCGAACTATTCCTTCTCCAACAAAGCGTAATTCCTCAGGAAATTTGAATCATCTTGACGGTGGGAATGTTCAAGTGAGTCGAGAGAGTAGCACTGGGAAAATAACAGTACCAAGATCACCTTCTGCGAGTGAGTTCTTCCATCATCTCTATGGCAGTATCAGTGGGACGAATAATACAACCACTGCAAGTAGTGGGAAGAATGAACCACCACGTCGTTATCGACCAACAAAGAGAGCCTTTAGAAAGCGAATCCATCGTTCTGTTATCGAGGATATTGATGACATCCCTCGTCTCATACGTGTACAAAATCATGATCAAGATCCTCATGGAAGTGTGAATGGTTATGATGATGTCAATACTTTAACTGGATTTGTTTTAGATCATTCACAAGATCACATGAATATTGAATTAACGAATAAAAGAAACCATGAATTTATGAATACTATGTTTGATGACTTCGATTATAATATTGATGAGGAGAATGGAAGAGAAGAAATGAGCAATAACAATGACATTGACAATAACAAAGATGATGATGAAGAGGTAGTGGATGATAATCAGAGACTTTTAAGACAATCATACCCAGTGAGTCAATCAGAGAGCTTAAGCGATGATAGCAATGCTGAAAATCTGTAAAGTTTAATTAAGAGAAGATATTAGTAATAGTGGGAAATCATCAGATTATATTTACAAACAAAGAAAGGAAAGATAAAAAGTATTTGATTTGAAGTTGTTTGTCTGTTAATAGTTGATTCTAAACGATCTATTAGACAATAAGATTATTATTCGACGTCATCAAGGTCAGTGATACCAACACTACTTCTCTTCTCCTTTGATTGGAAGGAATTCTCATCGTCTTCTACCACTTTCTCTTTCTCTTTCTTACTCTCCTCAATCTGTTGTTGGAATTTCTGACGTAGGTTGCTTAGATCTTGCTTAATTGTCTCGTTGTGAGGATCTAACGTCTGTAGTCTCTCATACACTTCAATGGCTTCCTCATATCTCTGACTTTGAATCAGCGCCACCGCTTTCTTCAACGAGATATTTAACAGCCATTGCTTATGCTTGTCAGTCGCAGGCAGAGGAATAATCGCATGTAACATCGCTCGAAGCACTTGAAAGTTCGATGAAGAAGGTGATGACGATGATATAGTCTTGGTTGAAAAATTAATCACAGCAGGTCCACTTGATCTCGATGATGACGATGAAGACTGTTGATAATGCTGATTTAATAACTCTTCATCTTCTTTTAATGTTAATATATCTAATGCAAAATTACAATCAGAAATACTTAAATCTAATTCATTCTTCATTAAATAACATGCTGAACGATTTGAATAAGCACTAACATAGATTGGTATTAATTCTATCGCATGTGAATATTGTTCAATTGCATTATCTATGGCACGATCAGCAAAGAGAATATCTCCTTTCTTCTTAGCATTCTCTGCAGTGATAATCATCTTTAAACGATTAATATCCGATTGAATCGTCTCTATGGTGATGTGGTAGTTATGAGAGAGTTGTTCGAGGTAGTACGTGCTGAGTTGTTGTTGCATGATGACGTGTGCTTGAGTATAATCAGCTAATGAATCAGTGTATTTCCCTAATTGGCAATGTACTAAACCACGTCGCAATAATAGCTTGATTGACGTCATCCATAATTTCATTCGTTCTGCTTGATTGGGATCCATCACACCAGCAGCATCAGTGGATGAAGCGGAAGGAGGAGGAGGAAGGTCAGAGAGTTGTAATTGCACTGACTTGACGATGATGTCACAGTCTATCTTACAGTCTTGTGAAAGATTTAGCTTCAAATAGCACAAAGAACGATTTGACAAACATGCGATGAGATTTGCTTCTAATCGAGGGAGAGTAGTGTTGGTAGTGGTAGAGGTGGTGGTGAAGAGAGTAAAGTCGACGTCATAGGCATCGATGGCCGCTGAATACGCATTAAGAGCAGATCTGATGTCACCATTACGAAAGAAATCGTCTCCTTTCGCTTTTAACCAGACTGGATCTTCCTCACTGACATCAGCTGTGGTCGCTCCTCCCTTCTTATTCAATCCTTTGCCTAAGACACCATGTCTCTTTAGATGACGTCGATTCTTTGCGATCCAATCCTCTTCTTCTGCTGCTTTTGATTCTCTCATAGGAGTAGGAAAGAGACGTGGTGTGAAATTGATCTTCACTTTCGAAGATTCAGCATTAGTATCAAGTGTTTGATGACGTGGAGGTGGGATATACTTGATATCATCAGCTTCAGTCTCAATAACTTCCCGTTCCTTTGCTTCTTCCTCCTCCTCCAGATCATCCTCATTCGGCTCAGAAACATCTCGATGACTTTGCTTCTCGTCTGCTGAGGTGTTAGAGGGAGGAGACTTCTGATGCTTCTGAGGGGAGAGAGCTTCATCTTCGTCGAGATCATCGATCATATCATACGACTCCAACAACACATCCTCGTGAATCAATCTCTTTGAAACTTCTTTATCTTTAATCAACGTGGAATCTTGCTTCGTGGAAGCGGTTTTAGTCAGAGGGGAATCATCAGTGGTAGTGGTCGAAGGTCCAGCGAAGTTTTGGTTGTTTTGCTGTAATGCAGCAAAAGTACGATAAACTTCTTCTTCTGCAGCTTTCTTCTCATCAGCTTTTAACTGATCGAGTCGATTTCTAAATTCTTCGTCAAGAGCCATCTGTTGTTTGACAGCATGTCTCTCTTCTGTGATCTTTCTGTCTGTGGCCTCTGCGGCGAGTTTTTGCTCTAATGCAGTCCTTTGCTCGAGAGCTTCCTGTTTTTTCTTCAGTAAATGCTCTTTCTTTTGATCTCTTTCGTATTCTGCGAGAGAGATTTCGAGGGTTCCCCAATGTTCTGGAATCTTCTTCATTAAGGTAATAGTTAAAACTCCATCTTTCACGGTTGCTTTATGCTTTACTGCATCAACCTCTTTCAAAAGGAAGATTTCGACAAGGTATGGAGAATAATTAATCTTTAAAACACTTGTTGAAACAAAGATATCGACCTTCTTCGGAGAAACACCTTTGAGTGGAATCTCAATCCTCAAGGAATCATTCGTTTCATTCCATCTATATTCACCACGAACTGGCATTATGTAAAACAAAACAGAAAAAACTTCAGAAGATGACAATGAAGGTGAAAGTGGTTACTAATCGTTATTTGTTTGATAAAAGTCGGTCTGATGATTCAAAAATGAAAAACTTTCTTCACCAATACGGTAAAACGCTTGACAAACGATCGTACAGACATTTTATTCGATTTCTTTTAATTTACGTTATAATAATTAGTATGATGTTTACAAGTGTTAGAAGCAAGAGAGAGAGAAAAGAAAATGAAAAATGAATGATGATGAAGACTACAAACTGGGGAAAGAAACTAAAAAGTAAAGAGAAAAAATCAATATTTCTTTGTTTTTATTCGGAAAGGAAGGACACACAACCACTTTCGTCACTAAAATGTGTCGACCCCTAGGTTAACTTTCAATTTTCAAACAACAAATTCGAGAGATTGTTGAGATAACAAAACTGATGACATCTCTTGGCAGTAATCATATAAATGTTCTTTTTCTTTTTTCTTTGCTTTTGTTCTCTATTGATGAATATGGATCTGACGATGTGAGAAGGCACTACTAAAAACTCCTTTTACAACATCTGTTGCTAAATCCCTTTCAACTCGTTCATTTCTTGCTAAAATTCTCATTCCTGCGAGACTGTCATCTAGAGGATCAACGGACTCTGAAACGTCATCCATCGATGTTTTAAGTCGCTCATACTCTCGTGAACTTCGTCGGAAGATGGTAACTGCTGCAGGTCCTTGATCATCATTTATAGGTAATGTTCTTGCGAATAGATTGGTAGGGGACAATGCCTCAGTGCTGCTAAATTCTAAATCAGCCTGTCGATGTCTGTGATCTGAAGTAGGTGAATTTTCTCTCGATCGATAAGTCGACTGAGGTGAAAGCAATGGACTTTCATTCCCTTCCGTCATAGCAATACCAGCAATCCTAGCAGAAGACGATGAGATAAGATCTCGGTCGCCTCTCGATCGACTTGAAAGATTGTGACTTTCTTCCACCTGAATCGATAATCGAGGCACCGGATTCGTAGTAGAAGCTGGATTTAAATCAGTAGAATTACAACTCATACTATTAGAATGAGATAATACTTTAAATGGGATCATTTTTCTCTTTAATTCTTCAAATGATTCTCCTACTCTTATCGGTGATGGTTGTGCATGACCTGTGGAATAAGATCCTTCGAAAGGCAATCTCATCGAATAATCACGAACTTTCTCGCTCGATGTTACATGATTAATATGAAAACCATGTGTAAAACAATGAGGGCAGGCAATTTCATTTAATAATATATTATTTTTAATATCTTCAAAGAAGTTTGGTGCAACATTTTCATTATTCCCGTTCTGATGACTATGGTAATGATAATGATTCGCAGACGAGGATGAAGAAGAAGGTGGAACAATTAATGGATTCCATTGATTTTTATCATATACATGTTTTGTATGCAAATAATCTTTTGTACATAGAAAACAAATATAATTCCCACAACATTTACTCTTTAAGATGGATTTAAAATATAACATACATAATGGACAATAATATTTATAAATCTCTGCTTCTTCACCAGTTGGAGTATATGGAATGTTGGCTTCATAGGATGCGTGGAAGTCGTCAGAGGAATTCGTTTTTGGCGATTTTAAACGATCTTTCGGTGTGTGTAACTCATATACTGTGGAGATTGGCGCGAGAGATAATGGTGTGGAGCTTAAAGGAGGAACATAAGGGGAGTTTCGTTGACTTGTGCGGGAGCTACCACCCTCGGGTACTAGAGGGATCGAGGGTTCCTCAGAAGTGGGATAGATCACTGGATGTGAAAGACTTTGATGAGGATTGTTCGTATATTGAGCTGATGAAGACTCGATATGAAGGCTTGGTGGGAGATCGTTAGCCTGTCGGAATCATAAGAGGGAAGTTTAAAAGAGAGTTACCTCAGAGTTTTAAAAGGAAATTTACCTCAGAGGTATGCGATTGTGCCACAGAAGCGATCGACACGGTATGGGTTAATTGACTAGGAAGATAAGCATTTGGTCCTTGTGGCGGAGCTGCAGGTCTTCTCCTACTTAAACCTCCACCCATTCTCAAAAAATTTGTTTCTCAGACCGTTAAAACAAAGTTAATTTTTCTGTTAAAATAGGCGATATCCGAGGTGCGTATCTGTAAAATCTTACGGATAGAATCCTACTAACTCAAGAGAGTTCTTTTTTCGTTTATTCAGTGAGTCTTAGGTGTTGAAATCTTGTTTTTAAACTTGTTTCAACTGATGAAATCGAAATTTTATAAATTTTATTGAGTCAACCGTCTTCCAACAATCCGGTAAACAGAAATCCCCCATAATTCCTCCATAAATCCTTTCAAAATCCACTAGAAATCCGTTTTATGACGCACTCTAATTGTTACAAACTTCAGAGGGAAAAAATCACAAATTGAAAAAGTGAAAAAAGGGAATCATCTAATTAATGATTACTTGTATTCATATTGCTATGATAGTTTCTAATTGGTTGAAAGTAAGGGTGTGCCATCGCTTCTTGCGCTGTCAATCTTTCTTGATGGTCATACCTTTACAAAGAAAAAGATAAGGATGATAATCTACAGAAAAGAAATTGATCAATTCATTACCTGAGTAGATTGTGGAGGAAATCAATGGCTTCCTCTGAAACTAGATGATGATTCTCTGATGTAATAAATCGATGCCATGGCTTCTTTGTATGGGCTGAAAGAATTCCATCAAATCTAGAATCCAGTTCTAAATCATACTTATCCAGATAATCGTACAACTCATCAGTGCCAAGAACCTGAAATAGTGACTGAAAGTTAGAAAGTTAGTAAATTAACTATGAATATCTCACCTTAGCTATCTTCACTAATTGATCATAGTTATCATGTCCATGAAAGAATGGTTCCTTCATAAAGATCATACCAGCAAACATACATCCCAAAGACCACATATCTAATGCATAGTCATACAATTGGAAGTCAACGAGTAATTCAGGTCCTTTGAAGTATCTTGACGCAACACGAACATTATACTCCTGTCCAGGATGATAAAACTCTGCTAATCCCCAATCAATTAATCTTAATATTTTTCTTTCATGATCTATCATCACATTATGTGGCTTCACATCGCGATGCATAATACCATTACTATGACAGTATTCTAATGCTTTTAATAATTCATAGATATAATATCTTATATCATAATCAGTAAAATTAGGATATAATACTTTAAAATCAATATTATTAACATATTCAAAGACTAATGCAGGTGTTTTCGAGATTGGATCACGTGTAATATCCAGTAATTGTATAATATTTGTACCACCAGATAAATTTTGTAAAATCTTAATTTCACGTTTTATTTTCTTCTTTTTCACAGGTTTTAATATTTTTACTACACATTTGCATCCATTTTTAATGCTATATCCAGCAAATACTTCACTATATTTGCCTCTTCCAATTTTTCGTACGACTTCATAATCATCTTGATCACTACAAAGTACAGAGAAAATAAGGTTAAAAATGGAACATACAAAGATCATAACTAACCCCCAATCAACACTAATATTCTCATAATCCCAATACGATGGCGGACGTGAACTATTTACATCCGCATAAACCCTAAGAAGAAAGATCCATCATATACCTTATTCTACATAGTTGATGCTTCTTACCGAGCTATCGACATTATAATCTTCACCAATCCATAAAAATAAACACAACCAGATGGACAAAAAGCACCAAATCGAATCAAACTAGGTGCAATCTAAAAGACAATCGTAACCCAAAACCAATTTCCACTAAGAAATTATTATCTTTTTTGAGATGCCGAAAATCCGAATCTCCGAAATACTTCAAGGGGTACTGTGCCTTAAAAGAAAAATAACAAAACTAGATTGATAAAAGGGGATGGCCTATCAACGATGGATATTGGTGCTTTTGATTTTGTTTGTCACTCGACTTTGCTATTTCCATTGGGAAAACACTCACTCATCGCGGAAACTGGAAGAGAATGAGGCTCCTAAGAAGAGAGATCGGGCAAAAAAAGGTCGAATCAAACGAGCAAGAGCTTTCCAGAATGTAGAAAGGGTTCTCAATCGAAGCGGGAGCTTCGATCGTGCGAATTTTATGCCTATTCCAGTGAACTCTGATCAAATCTTCTTATTTCAAGCTTTACGATTTGTGGAATCTGCTCAACAGCTTGTATTCTTTAATGGCCCAAGAGCCAAACAAATCTTTGATACTCAAAATCTAAAGCCTCATATCTTACTAAACCGAAGATTTGGCGCAGTAAACTGGGATCAATTTGTTCTAAAGCTTTCCCAATATTTTAATCTTACTGATTCTACGTCTTCGAACCTTAAAGCAGTTCATATTCATAACGAAGAGAAGATCGGTGATCTACTCTTATTAATAGTTGAAATTTATAAAAAACAAAATAAGCTACGATATCCAAAGCCTGAAACTTCCTTAAAAATCGATCGTAAATCAATTCAAGACATTGTAAATACATCACCTGTTAGGTTAGCCTTCACTAATACCATTGATGAGAACTGGGGATTCTTATCTTCCAGTAAGTTGATTTTTGGGAATTTATAATTGTTTTTTCATTAAGAATCGTATATTTTCTTTATAGTGGTAGGGACAAGAACGACGAAATGGATTAATATGACAAATCATCTTCGCATTCATTATTCAGATTATACGATGCTCAGAGACTTCCTTGATTCTGATAAGGTATCCACCTCCTCCTCCTTTCACTTCTCCTCCTGTTATTGTCTGTCTTCCTGATACTATCTATATTCTAGGTCTTATTATTGACAACGAATACCCATGTGGATCCTCAAATAGGCTTCCATGAGAAAGTAAGATGCACCTTTCTTATTACCATCTGATATCATCGCTGATCTTTGATAACAGGTGATTTGCTTACCGCTTGGTATTAGAGCCAGAGAAGAGATTTTTCGGCAGGCAAAACACTTACTAACCTTAAATGTGACAAAAACTAAAATTTTAACCATCAATAATTCTGGTTGGGGTGATAGGTAAGCGAAGCAATCGTTTCCGCTTCACATCCAATATAATGACATCTGATAGGAAAATGATTAATGAAATGGTTTCAAAAGCATTTAATGAAACAGTAAAGAATTCTTATCAATTAAAAAGAAAAAGAGAATATTCTAAAGATCTATCGTCAGAGTTAATTAAGAATTTAAAAGAGAATTATATAGATAATCATATCTATGAGATTGCAACATCAAAATTTGTTTTATGTCCATCAGGATTAGGTATGGATACATATCGTTTATGGGAAACACTTTTACTTGGATCAATCCCAATTGTTGAAAGTAATAAAGGTTTCGATCGTACTTATTCAATGTTACCAGTATTCGTGATACCTGACTTCTCTCTATTAACACCACAATTATTAGATGAGGTTTATACTTGTTTTCAAAAATATATTCTAAAGTTTCATTATCATTATCTTTTAGAAGGATATTGGTTAGAATTAATAGATTCAATGATTCAAGATAATTCTATTGATTTATTAACAACGAATCATCCTCCAAAGAATCCCTATTGTAGCTTCTTCTAATTAGGAACCATAGATCGGACGGTCTGGTGTGATTGATATGAATACTATCCATATTCTCACACTCGCCTGGTGTCTGAGGAGAATTTGATAGGACTAGATAATTTGCTTATTTTAGATTTATTATTAAGATTTATCCATGAAAAGAGGAAGGGATACAAAAGAAAATAAAAGAAAGTTACTCCTGTTTCGTTTTTCGAGAGACTATTTTTTTGTGTTTACATTCTTAGGTGATATTATCAGTGATTGTCTTCTTTAATTTTTTGCTTTCTTGAACAGTTTTTTCATCTCTCGTTTATTTTTTTGTATAATTTTTATTCTATCAGTTTCTTAATAGTCTTTCTTCTTCTTTCTTTTTATATCTCTTCGCGTGGATATTGTAGGGGTAGTTTCTCCTGAACTTTAACTTTGACATAAGTGAATCAAATCCAGAATGAAAAAACAAGGAATAATAAAAGAAAAGAAAAAGGAGGATGAAAGCAACGTTGGTTGATGTACAATACATTACTCACAAGAAAAGTAAACAGCAATACACAACAGTTGTCTCTTTATTATTCAGATAATTCTTTTCTCTTTGATTCCTCAACACCTTTACTCAAAAAGGAAAGCGAACAGAGAGGGAAGGGAGTATTTCAATTGAAAAAGATTTGAATGCTGCGAAAGACATAAAACAAAAACAAAACAAAAGCAAGGAAGGGGGAAGTCGATCAACAAAGATCACCAAGCCAAGTAAAGCAACTTCATCTTTACTACTTGGATAAATACTATATTACGTCCAGCTTACTTTGCTAAACAATCGGGGTTATCAAAAATATTCCATGTTGGTTGGTGGGTAAATGGGCTATGAGAGGTTGGATGAGGGGTAAAAAGCGTTTGAGAGAACAACAAAATAAGAGCGACACAGAGCCAAACAATCTGTGGTTGAAAAAACGAAAGGTTCATCGTACTCACATAAAACCCGAAAAGATTATACAACTATTATTCCCTTGTTTAATAACGAAAATTGCGAAGCAAATTATGCTTCTTCATTTGTTTTCTCGACTTGAGTATTATTCTTTTTTTCAACATTTTCCTCAATTTTTTGTTTTTCTTCTTTAGCCTTTTCTTCTTTTGCTTCGTTTCGAACTACAGCACTGTCCTCCTCTACCTTATTAGATACTGCTTCACTAATAGGAGTATCGTCAACCTTTGGTGTAGTACTACTACTATCATCTTCTGTTGTAATGGGAGAAATACGAATACTATTCATACGACTTGATTGGCGTCTTAACTTTCTTAATTTAAAATCATGTTGTATCTCTCGATTGGATATAAATACCATTTGAATAATTGCACCTAATAAATCAGTATCAATATTATGTGCAATATCATCTTGTTTAAAGAAAAAACATTTTGTACCATCTTCATGTGCAATACAATTCATCGAATATAAACCATTAGGTTGTAATGCTTCAGAACCAATAAATTTAGTAGAGAAAGCAACACATTCTTCTGTCGAACTAATCAATGCAACAGTACTATTATCTTGCTGTGGTTGTGGTTGTTGTGGTCGACTTAATACAACAGCACCTTTATTTAATAAGATTAATACTCTTGCTCGATCATTAATCTCATAGATAACATCACCTTTATTAAATGTCTTTTCTTCATGGATACCTAAATCATGTAATGATTTAATAATACTAATCTCCCAATTCATGTCTTTATGATTACGATGGGATTCATTATAAAATTTCATTAAATCAATATTCGAATATTTCTGACATGATGATAATTCATCTAAATTAAAACCATATTGATTCGATCCACCACCTTTATCATCTTGTGCAATAAAATGTCGAACATCAGAACTTTGAAAAGATGATAATTTGATATTTTTAAAATTTAATGGTGGTTTAGATGATTGTGCACCACTCGTAGCACTTCTCATCACACGTCTTAATCTTGCTTGATCGATAATCTTTGTAAATAATAAATCTAATTTCTTTTTATTACCATCACGCTCTTTCTTTGATTTCATATCTAAGACATTGGAATGCAAGTCAATAATGATTGATAATGCAATATTGGACACTGTTAATGATGAGATTAAGAAAGTAACAAAGTATGACACAGCAATAGCAGGATGTACTGATGTCATTGCTTCTTCCATCGATGATAAGAATGAAACCATAAAAGTTAATTGTTGTGCTTTCACAATCGATAATAAAGGTGTTTTCCACGCATCCAATGTATTACCAAAGATAATATTACCTAAAGTACCAAACATATACGATACAATGAAAGTAAAGATGAAAGTCTCGGTTAATGTTGGTAATATATCTAATAATGCCGCATTAAAATCACGTAATTCTTCACTATAATTAGCAATACGTAAACCACGTAATAAACGGAAAAACATTAATATTTTATAATAAGTGATAGCAAATTCTGTTATTGGGAAAGTAAATAATATATGATTCAGTACAAGATCATTCGTGAAATAGAAGGAGAAAAAGGAAGTAATAATATAATAAACAATACAACCAATACAACCAACAACATATAATGTTGATATAGTATTATTACTATTACTAACTTGTGAGATTTTACCTTTCTCTTGTAATAATTTTAATATAAATTCAATACAATGTATACCTAATAAGAATTGACATACTGTTAATAATGTAATCTCTTTGACCTTTATTAATGGATAATCAGATAATTCTAATGACAATATAATTAAATCAATACTATTCAAACGTTCCCAGACACTGTATTCTTCACATTTCTCTAATACTTTCACTGCTACGGCGGATGTTTTCTCAGTAACATTAATTTGATATTGTTGATAATATTCAATGACCTTATTATATATATTACGTATAAAGGACAAGATAATATTCGTACTATCTTTTGAATAAGATAAATTAAATGATAATACACTACGTAATGATAAAAATTGTAAAATGGTAATATTAGGATTACCACCTGATATTAACTCAAAATATAATGCTAATGCTTCTTCTGATAATTCGGGGTACAACTTTGATATTAATGCATTCCATTGGGTATCGGAGATTTTACCACGTTTTTCTATATCTAATACACTAAATGCCTTAGTTAAACCTTGTAATTCTTTTAATTTTTCTTTTTTTAATTGTTTTTTCACATATGAACGAAAGGTATCATAGGTATCACCAATAATTAAATTAAATAAAAATCTTTGTCCAACATAAATGGCTGGAAAGAAAAACATCAAATATGTTAAATTAAAAAATAAATTTTCTGGTAATAAACGATCAAATGTATCATTTGTTAATACTAAAAATAACCAATTATAAAATGTATAGGCAGTTGATTTAAATTCTAATACATGGGTATCAAAGAATATGGAACATAATATCATAACAATAACAACAAAGAATAATACTGGTATTAAATTTTGTATCATCCCTGGTATCATTTTTTTCAAGATTTCAAAAAATTTTCGACCACGTCGTGCACGTAATACACCTGCTAATGGTCTTAAAGGGTTGGAATAGTTTGTGCAACCACAAATTAATAAATCTAATACACCAAAGATTAAATTTGCTACATATAATTGTTGCCAATCATGTCGGAAATATTCCTAGAGAGAGGGAAGAGGATAAGTTCAAAGAAGTGGTGATATACTGTAGTTACTTACGTGAACACCTTCATAACCCATTTTTAATGCAATATCTGTAGCATAAATTAACATAACAATCCATTGAAATAATTTAAATAATATTGAATTTGGACAAACATTAGCAGGTTCAAAAAAAATACTAAAAGTATGTAAAGTAGTAGCAATTACCACAGATTTAAACATGAAATCACTTGTTTGAATACAAAAAATTTGATAAATCCATTTTGCTTTTTTACTATTATTTGCTAATCCATTACTCAATCTCCCTTGAAATGCATCTAATACACATAATTTAGCAAATTCTGCATTTTTCTCAGTTAATTGACGTTTTTCTTTTGCAATTTGTTTAATTGATTTTCTTAAGACTTTAAAAATTTGTGCACGACGTTCAACTGACATTTTTGGTAGTTCACCTTTTGGGATAATCTGACTACTAGTCCAGCTACCTTCTTTGGGAATTTCATTTTCGTTAAAAGTGACGGAAGTCATTGCCAATCAAAAGTATTCTCAAGCACACTACTGACAATCACAAAAGTCGTTTAAAGGAGAAGTTTGTGATACTTCAATACAACAAATCTTCAGTAAAAGTGGAAAGGAAGAAGCAATTCAATGTGGAAAGGGTGTTGTTCGCTTTGCTGAGTTGATTGACCGGATCAAATTTTAAGACAGCGGCGGAAAAACATTGACCTGGTTCAGCGGAAAAACGCTTTTTAACCCAGGCGATTTTCCAATTTCCGATTTTCGCTCAAAAGAAAAGGCCCATGGAAAATCGCTGCATGATAGTATTACGAAAGATTTAGAGGATTCATTTTTCTTAAGAATGGAAATAGAAAAAGAACTCTCAATCCCTTCTCATTAAGCTCGAAAAAAATTATTACAAATATGAGTTCTGAACACTCTTGAAGGTTTCAACTAACTCTGCTATTATTAGAATTTACATCACTATTATCGACGAAAAGGAGATTTCTAAGAGTTTTTAGCATTGATAATCTGATTGATAAATCTGTCAGTTAAATCTGTCAGTTAACTCTGTCAGTTAACTTAACTCTGTATGTCTTTTCAGAAAAACTTTGCCGATCGCCGATATGCCGGGTTTAGAAGCCGGTAACGATTTTTTATTTGATGGAATCAAAATGTCGAAGAAAAAACCACCATCTACTCGAGGTTTAAGGAGCTATCAAGCTGCTGGAGTTGAGTGGTTATCTTTATTGTACCGAAAAAAGAGAAATGGAATCCTTGCCGATGAAATGGGGTTAGGAAAAACGATTCAAGTCTTATCTTTCTTGAAATGGTTAAAGGATGAATGCAATATTTATGGTCCACATTTGATTGTTTTACCATTATCTGTGATTAGTAGTTGGGTTAGTGAAATAGAAAGATGCTCTATAGAAGGGATGGATGATTTTGGCACTTATATTCATTATGGAGATACAACAAGTCGAGAAGAAAATTTCCAAAAAATAACAAAATTATGGAAAAAATCAATCTCCTATAAGACAAAAGATTCGAAAGAAAATCGAAAGATTTTCCTTCTTTTCTTTACTTTTGAGATGATTATAAAGGATATTGATCTTTTATTAAGGTTTAATCGTCAATATGACTTCTTTTACCTGATAGTAGATGAAGCGCATCGATTAAAAAATAATCAATCTGTTCTTTATCATCGTTTGTTAAATCTTCGCGTTCGAAGGAAAATTTTATTAACTGGCACACCTCTACAAAATACAGTGAAAGAGTTAATATCGCTGCTATACTTTATAAAGACAACGGGAACCTTTGAGAAGTGGAAACGATTTGTTGAAGATGATGAAGTCATTGACGAAGAACTTCGTTCAAAATTAGAAGAGTTTGAGACTTCTATTATGAATGGTAAGAGCTATTTTGGTCTTTCTTTATGATTTCTTATTGGGGGAAATATATGCAGAGGATGACTTTTTTTTAAAACATGATCTTCTTCGAAATGAAAAGAAAAGGCTTCGATCACCATCGAAATTGCTTATGAATAGCACTAACGATGACGGGAATTTGGTTCTTAAACTGCAGGAAGCTTTGAAACCTTTTATACTTCGAAGAAAGAAAGAGGAGGTTTGTCTCGATCTACCACCAAAGGTATTATTTCCACCTATTCCGTTCGAATCTTACTAACTGTCTATCCTATAGGTTGAAAAGATTGTCTACTGCCCCCAGTCACCTTTACAACGGAAAATCTATGAGACATTAGGTGCCAAAGTTCTTAATGAAAGACAAAATCAGAAAATGAAAAAAACCATTCCACGAGAGTTGCTGCTAGAAGATTGTGGCGAGGAGTATTCATTTCACAACATTATTATGCAACTACGGAAGATATGTGATCATAGTTTTCTATTTCTTGAAGATATTAAAACTATTCCTGATGATATATATTTCAACTTTCTCTTGCATGCCAGTGGGAAGTTGAATGTGTTAGATCGATTATTAAACTCGTTGATGAAACAGGATAGCAAGGTAGATATTGTATGGTGAGTTTCATCCTGTGTCTTCTAACTCTTTTCTTTGAATTAGGTTTTATTATTCTCCCAGTTTACGACAATGCTTACGATCCTAGAAGGATATTTACAACTAAAGAAAATCAACTATCTTCGATTTGATGGGAGCACTGATCGATTTGAACGCGAAATTTCCATTCAAGAGTTTCAAACTAACCGTGGTGAAGATGCCGCGAGGGTTTTCCTCCTTTCCACTCGAGCAGGAGGGGTGGGAATCAACTTGCAACAAGCGGATACTGTCATTTTATACGATTCCGATTGGAATCCACAGCAAGATATCCAAGCTATCTCTCGTGCACATCGAATAGGACAAGTAAAGCCAGTGTTAGTACTAAGGCTAGTCTCTCTTGGACCAGATTCTGAAACCTTGTCCATTGATGAGTTCATGATATTAAAAGCTCAGAAAAAGTTAGTTGCGGAACAGAAAATATTTACTGAGGGAAAATTTAGTAGTCTCTCTGAACAGAAAGGTTCTACAACTTCAGTCATGACAGAATACGAGAACGATTTCGATTGGTGGTTTCAAGAAGATGATGAAACTGAAATGTCTTCAGTAAAATCATCTGACTCTTTAGAAAAGTTAGTTTCGACGCTCTTTACTAAAAGAGAAGGACTTGATCATCAGCAGGACCTTGTATTTGAAGAACCATCTCTTGTGGAAAGCAAGCTATTGGAACGAGAATCCCAAACGGCAGATTCTTTTACAATGCCTCTCTCCAACGATAACATTGACTTATCCTGTTGGGATTCTTGGTTAGATCTCTTGCTTCCTCGACGTTCAACTCCCAATTTGAGTACAGGCGCTAATCTTGTCCGGTCCTCCCCACGAAAGAGAAATGCGGTTATTTCAAAAGCGGAGGTTGATTACTTGGTAAGTGCATTTGTTTGTGATGGTAATTTAATGACACTTCGAAAGGATGATGATTTGCCATTAGATATGACATCTGAATTCGATGACGATGAATTTTTCCCTATCAAGAAAATAAAAGCAGGGAGAAGGAAGAAGCCATCCTCGCCAGCAACTCACGCCTTGAGAAACAAAAGAAAACGATCAAAAAGGTTTGATGGAGCGAATGCAGAAGAAATAGAAAGTGATGATGCAGAAGATGTTTGTTGTGTTTGTGGTCAGTTGTGGATTTCAAAAGAAGATTTTGCTCAGCTGCCCGCTTTTGTTCGTCATTGTCATGAAAGCGAAACGGACCAATTTTCATTATGTGATACGTTGATTTTATGCGATGGATGTGAAGGCTGCTTCCATGTGCTTTGTGTAGGTAAGAAGTTCTCCTCTATTCTTGATTTTGTTTTATTTCTCTTAGGACTGAATTCTATTCCTGAAGAAGATTGGTTTTGCAACTTTTGTTCTGTCCTTGAAGAAGAATGTATTCAAAGTAAACTGCTTTAGATTCCAACTTCTATTGACTGTTATAGTTTTCAATTTTCATTTTCAACATTTTATTTGAAATTTTTATGACTCAGAGTACCACCATTCGCAAAAGTCTCAAGGCGGCCGAATGATGTTAGACTACGGCCGCCCGTGTAAAAAGTCGATTTTGCCATCAAAAATCGCGTTTATTTGACGTTTCAAGATGCGCAAACTGGATTTCATACAGCAGAAACCTCCGCTCCTCCACACCATGTGATTGTATGAGAGAGATTTCTTCTTCGATGATTCTAACTTCACACAAAACAAAAGCAACAACTCCTCCCCACAACCACAACAGCTACATTTTTTCAGAATAGTTTTTCATAGAAAACTTTCTATTTTATAACCTTTTTAAATCTCCTATCGTGTATTTGATTGATCTTTTAACACTAGTTGTTAAGTTAATGGAAGAGGGAAATGTCGTTCAAGGATACAGCATTGAAGTGAGTCCTACCTCCATGGTGGACCGTGAATTCCGTTTTGTTGATGATTTATTATTTGAAAAAGTGAAGTCCTTTGATAAGGATGAGAAATTGAGTATCGAGTACCATTCAGATGGGGAAACCTCAGTATCTGCTGACACTGACTTGTCCAACTCTGTAATGTCCACAGAGTCACCAGTTTCTGTGGAAAAAATCCACGAATTGAATATTGAAGAGGATTTATCAAGAGTTGTTGGAGTGGAGATCCATGATTTACGCGGCCACTGCAGTATGGCAGAGTTCATTAACACCCGTATTGAATCTGGTTATGAGCAAGGCTCCTTCCTGGTGACGAACCTGGCTTCAGTTGTTCGTCAGTTAGAGCAATGGAAGTATGAGTTACCTATGGTCGAACCATTTTACGCTGTTAAATGCAACCCTGATCGCGCGATTGTCCGCCTTTTAGCTTCACTCGGTTGTAACTTTGATTGTGCAACAATGGGAGAGATTGATCTTGTGTTGAATCACCTTGGTGATAAATTGTCCTTTGGTTCAAAGGGCAAAGCAGGTACTTCCATTGTCTATGCCAATCCAGCTAAGATGCAACACATGCTCGAATTTGCAATTAACAATGGTGTGCGTATGACTGTGATTGATGGTGAAGATGAATTAATCAAAATCGCTGAAACTCCTGGTCATGAGAATGTACAGATTCTTTTGCGTTTGACGACTGATGATAAAGCCTCCATTTGCCGCTTCTCGAAGAAGTTCGGTTGTCCAGTTGCTGAAGCGCCCAAGTTATTGGACCTCGCTAAAGAGCTTGGTTTACATATGGCTGGTGTTTCTTTCCATGTTGGATCCGGTTGTGGGGACTCTGCCGCATATTCGACTGCTCTGGAACATGCTAGAATTGTCTTTGAAGAGGCTGCTAAGAGAAATTTGACACCAATGCATATTGTTGATATTGGTGGAGGATTTCCTGGTGATAATGGAGGCTATGGCGGCCCTGGAATGCCTACTTTCCAAGATTTGGCTGCTGCCATTCGTTCATCTATTGATGCTTTCTTGGTCACCTTGGGTCGTCCTGCTTCGGAAATCCGTTTTATCGCTGAACCTGGTCGATACTTTGTTAGCGCATCCACCGTTATTTCTACAAAGGTGTATGCTCGCAAGGGTGGTAAGAATAAGTACCAGGCTCTTTACGTGGATGATGGTGTTTACGGATCGTTCAACAATGTTGTTTACGATCATGCATTGCCTATTCCAAAGCGTTTGGCTTCTATTATTTCTCCTGTGGGTGAGGAGGAACTTATTCCATCCGCAGTATTTGGTCCTACTTGTGATGGACTTGATCAGATGTGTTCTCTGGAAACTACCAAATTACCTCGCACAGAAACCGGCGAATGGTTAATCTGGGAAGATCAAGGCGCATATACGCACACCGCATCATTTGTCTTCAATGGTTATACCCACATTCCAAAGAAAACCTACTGCTATATGTAATCACTGATTTAAATTTACTTTTTCATACTAGATACTATTTACAATTGTAAGACCTAAGATAAGAAGCAGATGAATTACTATTTCTTCTTTTTCTTCCCGGCTGATTTCTTTTTCGTTTTCTTCAGCGTTGGTAAAGTAAATCTCGGATTCCGCTGCAATAGAAGTTGCAGATATTCTTCTGCTGTTGGTGTGTGAACAGGAGGAAGATTCAATTCTCGTATGAGTATATCATGCTGGTATTTATACGCCCAAAACGAGGCATTATTTCCAAAATTATCTACAGTTGATACAGATGCTCCAGCAGTGAGTAGTATTCGTGCACAATCCAAGTGCCCTAATTTACAACAAATCATTAAAGGTGTTTCTCCTATGGAAGAGTTGCATTTGATGTTAGGATTTGCACCCGCTCTTAACAAAAGATCCACAGCTCTTCTTTGATTCGACTGACAGGCTAAGTGCAAAGCAGAAGATCCACCAATAGCTGAGGCTTCTAAGGCGTTCAGATTAATCCTTTGAAACGATAAGAGTCGCTCGAGCATTGCATTGTCTTCTTTTTTCACTGCAATATGGAGTAAGGTAGATCCATTTATATCGACGGTCGTTAAATCTTTATCATAATCGTAATGTACAACTAATCTTTGAAGAGATGAAAGATCTTCAGTAATTACAGCAGCTTGGAGAGTTGCTGTTCTGATGCTGGTGATAGGAGGCAGATGAACTTCAGAGGTTGCTTTCTTCGCTAACTCAGCGACTGACGGCTTCTTTGTTTTCTTTTTCTTGCTAGTCTTAACCTTTTTTGCCATTTCGACAAATTCGACAAATTATTCCAAAACCGTTTCATAACGAAAATCGAGATTTCAGAATCTCGATTTATTTCAGTGGAACACCAACGGTTACCGGTTACGTTAACACTTCCTTTTCCAACCAAAAAGATCTCGTCCTTCACTCCCAACCTTATCAATCATCAACAACATCACGATTCCTGGTCAAAGGTACTGATCGAGATTGGATACGAAGGGTTGCAATGAACAGTAGCCGAAATCGAACCCCAAGCACTGCCAGAAAGTCCACTAACCTCTCTGCTAGTAAACGCAACTTCGCATCTAGCGATAAAAGAAGCAGTTATGAAGGTGCAACAAACTCAAGAATACAAGAAATGATCCAAAATGCCACAGGTTATGATGATGAAGTGAATACCTACACTACAAACACAAGTCTACACCAGGCGAAGAATGATCTGATGCAATTAGGGATCGAGTTAGACGATGAATTGATCGAACGATTACAAAATAATCTTGGTATTGATAAAATTTTTAAAGTTGCACATGATGCTGTCCATGTAATTAAGAGCACTACTCGAGCCACTGCTTCGAATGACGATCAATCTCATCCCTTCGATGTCTACGGGCAAAGACTTGATCACCCAACAGAAATGTCCTTTCGTCACGTCCCATCAAGCCAACCCATCACCAAAATTGGTGATTCGAACAATGATAACAATAAAAAGAAACGAAAACATGATATTTCTTCTATTTTCACATTACATCAAAAATCAACAATATTATTATTAAAACAATTAGAAAATCGTGATGATTGTATTGAACCACAATATCGTCCATTAATTGATCAATTACTAGAATATTTACGTTTATTATATATTCGTTCACCTAAGAAGTTTCTTTATCGTTTATTAAATAAGAAACTATTATCATCAGAGGAGAAGAAGATACTCTTCTCTAAGAAGACTAGAGCATCATCCATGACGAATAATAGCACGACCACAGATCAATGGGGAAGTCCTAATAAAGGTCCTAATAATACTGATGATGGTATGACATCATCAATAGAAGATGAAGAAATTCAATTAATGTATAAATGGATTTTGCAATCAAGATACTTCAACTATCAAGAATTTGAAGAAATGTTACAAAGAATACTCCCACCATCATTAGCAACCACATCATTACATTCCATGAATAATAATAATCGTTCTGCAACACCATTATCTACCTCCAACTACTCACATTATTCACCTGAAGTATTTAAAGCATTCTTCCTATTAATATGTGATGAAAAACGTTTTGAATCATCACAAAAGAAGAAAGTGGTTGATTTATGGAATTTTTTAACATTATTAAAAATATCATCAGAAGAATCACGTCGTTCTTATGATAATATGAAATCAAAATTAGCTAATGATGTTGAATTCTGGAAACGTGATAATAATATTAAATATTTAAAACAAACAATTATTAATCAACAGAATCATCAACAACAGACGGCGTCAGAGGATATATTAGATCCGAATCCTCGTTCTTCATGGATAACAAAGACTACTGCGACTGCGCCAAAGCCTAATAACCATCAATCAGATAAGAAGTTTCATCGAAAGAGAAATGATATCACTGATCCTGTCGGTGCTGCCGCCTCTCCTTCGAGTAAGAGTAGTGGTGCTGCTGCTGCTGGTAGTAGAACTCCTTCTATCGCTTCAATCCTAGGACATCAATCCTATGAGATTAAAGGACAAACACACAAGGGAAGAAGTGTCTTCGGAACATTACATCAAGAGACTGTCAATAAATGTGACATCCCTATGGCACTGCACTCCTCACCACATCGCCATAATGACCCTCAATACTACGTCATCGATCGCTATGGTGATGGTGGAGAAGGTAGAGGAGGTGGGAGTAAGTCCCCAGCTGTCAACAAATCTCATAAGATTTTCCAGTCAGAGCATGATCTTCCCATCAGACCAACGAACGATGACGTCTTTGATTCCTCGAAGGTCTCTTACCTCCTTGGCAATGAAAAGAAAAGAAAAGAAATCACTCAAAAGTTTGCACATCAACCACCTCCTCCACCTCCTTTCATCCCTCAGAGTAAAGCAGAACTGGTCAATTCCATGTACACGACAGAGCGAAAGACGAAATCCATCGGATGTTATAATCGAGAGATTGTGAATACAACGACTGTTGCAGGTGCCCTGGGCAAGGGCGATGCTGATGTTAGTTCTCCAGGACCAAAGACACTAAGGCAATACCAGCAACGGAGTCAATCGGCGGATAATCGATTGCGCATGAGTTCAGTCAGTAGCTTACATTGGGAAGGTGGAGTAAAACCTTCAGTCGCGTCAGCGTTGAAGCCGACTGACTCATTCCCTAAGCGAGTATTTATCTCCACTGAGATCTAAGAGTTAGTTGTGTTA
>VFQN01001969.1_pt1 | contig 32873 bp, 44 predicted proteins | sample 3512371 | NCBI WGS metagenome assembly VFQN01 (sample SAMN10412370, study PRJNA504923) | tailings metagenome | isolation source: Replicate 2 from Balatoc abandoned mine | place: Philippines: Itogon, Benguet | collected 2017-08-28 | reverse complement strand
AGCCTGGCGGCGCGGCGGCGGCGGTGGAGGCGCCCGCTGGCGGCGGTGCGGTAGACTTAGCGGCCCAGCTGGGTGTGGCACGCTGCTGCGCAAAGGCCTGCTCAGCCTGCGAAAACGTGAGACAAGGATGCAACCGGGCGGGTTTGTCAGGATGCAAGACCGAGGAATGAGTTAAGATTAAGGAATGAGTTGAGCGCAGAAACGTTCAATTATGCATGTCCTCGAGGGCACCTGGCTTTGATAGGTGCCGAACACTGCGTATCCAGAGCACTGCATGTCTGTCCAAAATCATCTCTCTCTTTCGACTGCGTTGTGGTGCAAGCAAGGGTGCGAGGCAGCCTGCCAGTAACAGGCGCTGCCCTCCCCGTAAAGTTCCTCACCTGGATGTCTAGGATGGACTTGGTCGCGACGGGGCTGCTGCCCAGGACACCGCCCCACACCGGCGCTGGCGGCTCCTTTTCTTTCTCCTTCTCCTTTTGCACCTTTGCGGCCTTGGCCTGAGATGCCGCCTTCCCTGCCATGAACTCCGCTAGAGACAGCTTCACCGGTGCACTACTCCCGCCGCCGCTGCTCGCGGCCGCCATCGCTGCTGCCGCCGCCGCCGCCGCTATAACGGACGATCCAGAGGCAGCTGCCGGGTTGGCGCCGGCGCCGTGGGGAGCCACACGGCCCGCGGGGCTGGCCGCGGGAAGCGGCGCAGTGGAGCCCATGGCGGCGGCGGCGATGCTGCCCGGCGGCGTTGGCCGGTTACCACCGCCGCCAGCAGCCGCAGCAATCAGCCCCCCAGTACCCGTGCCTGCGCCCGCGGCGGCCGCTATCGCGCCCTGGCCATAAGGCGAGAGCGTCGCTGCGGCGGTTGGCAGCGGCAGCGGACCGGACGGCGGCCGTACACCAAGCGTGGCGGCGGAGGCAGCAATGCCGCCGGCGGCGGCAGCAGCGGGCGCAGGTGATGCCGCCGGCGTCGTGTTGCTGGCGGCAGTGGCGCCAGCGGGAGCCGGAGCAGCGGAAAGCACGTCACGCAAGCTGGTTCCCGCCGAGGCAGGGGACGGCTTGGCGCCGCCCCAGGCTGGGCCTTTAGGCACGGATGTCGCCGCTGCGGCGGCTGGCGGAGGGGTAGCGGGCGGCTGTGTAGGCGTGTCCAGAGCGCCCGACAGGAACACGGACAGTGCCCCCTTGCGCATGGGACCCTTCTTGGTAGAGGAGCCGCCAGCGGTGGTGGCTGCAGCGGCGGTGGACGCCGCTCCTATGCTTTCCCCCGATGGTGGTGGCGTCACTACTGCCGCCGCCAGCACCGCAGGCGCTGCCGCCGTACCTTCCCCTCGCTCCACGCCCTTACCGCTGGACCGCTTTCCGGTAGCCACCTGAGCACCACTCTTACGGCCCGCCGACGCATCCCCCGGGCCGCTTGCGCTCGACCCCGCTGCTGGCCCCGCCTGTGCATCGGACGATGATGCTCCGCCTCCGGCTGGCCCTCCTGCTGCCCCAGGGGCGGCGGAGGCCAGGGAGGCTGCTGCCAGCTTGGAGGCGACCTCGGCGCTGAGGGCCACCGCACGCCGCACTTGCTCCACCGGTGCACCAGCAGCAAGGGCCTGACATGGGTCGACACAGGCAGCAAGTGGTTTGGCGAGTTGTCGGTCCAACCCATGAAGCAGCACAGGGTTCCCCCACATTGGCGGGCACATGAGCACAAGTGCAGAGGTACAGTATCGGACATCCGATTACCCGACGTTGGTGAACTGGTGTGTAACCACCACCCGCCGCCTCACCCGCAGTGCTTCCGTTAGCGCCCCCTTCTGGCTCATCTTGGCATGTTGCGCCGCGTCCAGCGCCCGTCCGCCCGCAGCCAGCTCCTCCAGAGCCGTGATCTGCTGCAGCTTTCTCTGCAGGCCCTTGAGCAGCCGCTGCCCCTCCTCGTCCAGCGCACCAAGCATGCTACCGACGGCGCCGCCGACAGCCGGCGGCAGTACGCCAGCGGCGGCCGCTGCGCTGACGGCGGCGGCGTGGTGGCCGATGGACTCGAGCGCGGCAGCGGCGGCGGTGGCGGCGGCGAGCCTGCTGACGGCCTGCGGCGCCATGGCGTCGGCGGCATCGCCGCCGGCCATCCAGGCGGGCGCGGCGGTGGGCCGCCGGCCCCGCTGCAGCCGCGTCAGCAGGTCGTGTGTCGTACGGCGGCGGCGGAGGGCCTCAAGCGCCGTCAGCCCGCCGGAGGTCAGGGAAGACGCCTGGCCGCCGTCAGCAGAGGTCCCTGCTGCCGCTGCCGCCGCCGCTGCCATCGGCAGGTTGCCGGATCCACCCCGCGGCAGGCTGCCGCCAGCGCCGCCGCCGCCAGGCGGGCTGGTTCCCAGTACGGCACCAGCCGGCATCATCCCGCCGGGCCCTGGGTAGCTATTGCCAGATGGCACGGCTGCAGCCCCAGCGTCCTCCTGGTGCCCATCCGCGCCCTGCTCCCCTGACTGCCGCCCCCTGCCCCGCTGGCTTCCCGCTGCCGCCGAGGTGCTGGGTTGCAGCAGCGCTGCGCGGTACAGATGCTCCAACTCGGCCTGCCGGTGGCGGGGCAAGATGCTTTACGTGCCGTGTAAGAACAGGAAGCGAAAGGGGGCCCCTCGCGAGGCAATCGTGCATCGTACACCTGAATGAGGTTAAGCAAGAAACCGCGCAAGTCTTCAACGCAAAGTGGAATCCTGGAGATCAGTACGCGATCCTTTGGGCATGGGCGGTACTGGACGATGTCCCGACCTGCAGGTGTCGGGGCAGCGCCGCCAGGGTGGCTGGCGCCTCCGCCAGCGCGGCATCCAGGTTGGCGACGGCGACGGCGAGGCAGAAGCAGCGCAGCAGCGCCGCGCCAGCCACGTCGGCGTACTCCAGGATGGGCAGCGCTGCGGTGGGGCACATGAAAACCAAGCGGATACGTTGAGGACCAGAGGCACACCAAATGGGTGGCATATCTGTTACAGGGAATGATGGATGGGCAGCGTGTCGGGAGCGTCCGGGACCAGCGCAACGAGCCAAGGACCTCCAGGGCATGAGGAGCAGTCGGACACTGGACATGGGAACGGCAAAGAAGACGCAGGCTCCTCACCTGTCCGCGGCTCCACCAGCTGCGTGGCCACCACCGTCTGGCACAGCACCTGCAGGCTGGGCACCGCCACGCACTCGCGCCGCCGCCGCCCGCCTCCACCTCCTCCTCCTCCTCCCGCCCCTCCAACCGCAAACCCAAACATGTCCTCCTCATCCTCCTCTTCCACCTCCTCCGGGCCCTCCCCATCTGCGCTGTCGCGATACCCATGCCCGCTGTGGCCCCCTGGCTCCTCCTCCTCGCCATCGCCAGTGTGGTTGAAGAGCGACCAGCTCGGACCCACGGGTCCGTGCGCGCCCGCCGCCCCCGCTGCCGCTGCCGCCGCAGCCGCCCTCGCCGCGTGCGCGTGCTTCACCAGCCATCCACTGGCACCACCTACCGACCCGCCAACCACCCCCGCGCTCCCCACCGCGAACCCAGACGGCGTCGCGGGGCTCCGTCCCGCCTCCAGCCCCGCCGCCACCGCCGCCGCCACCAGCCCGCCGCCGCCCAACGACCGCGCCAGCGGGCTAGCACCGTACAGCAGAGAGCCACCGCCGCCACCGAGACTGCCAACGACAGCGGCGGCGGCAGCTCCACCGCCACCTTTCCCGAAGGCTCCGCCGCCAGCCCACACCGCAGCGCGCCCCCTGTCGCCACGATCGGCATCGTCATCCTCCCCCTCGTCGTCGGTGCCGCTGCCGCGCCGCCGCCGCCGCTGCGGCTCCGGCATGCGGCCCCGCTGGTCCGGCAGCGGCGGCACCAGCCACGACTGCAGCGCCAGCGTGTGCTTCTCCCCCACCGCCACCTGCGTCACGCGCACCAGCCCCGGAACTCGCTCCGGAACCACTCGGAGCCCGCCACCCGCGCCGCCAGCCGATGGTGCTCCTCCCCCTGCCGCCGCCGCCGCCGCCTGCGCGCCGCCCTCCTTGCCTCCCTCGCCCTTTGCCTTGCCCTCCCACATGTACACCGTACCCAGCTCGGTGCACACCACGGTACGTGTCTTACCAGCGGACACAGCCACCACGCGCTGCCCCGCTAGGGGCCCCAGCACCTCCACAGCGCGTAGGGCGGGGTCCGCGCTACGCCAGCACAGCACGGCGCCACTGCGCGTCACAACCGTCGTGTGTACGAACCCCGCCGCCACCAGCGCCGCCTCCGGCCGTACGACCTCGCCGTGGTTTCGGTGGAAACGCAGCTCGGCTGCGCCGCTCTGCTGCGCAGCTGATGACGAGGAGGAAGCAACTACGGAACCACCTCCAGCTGCTGCTGCAGAGGTGGAAGGGCCAGCTGCGGCGGGTCCTCCGGTTGCGGTTGGGGCGGCGGCGGCGGCGGGCGCGAAGGCGGCGAGGCGGGCGGTGTCCCGCGCGCCCGCCAGTACGACACGGCGCGGGGTCACCTGCTTGTGGCCCCACGTGTGTGCGTCGCCGTCCGCGGTGAGCACCACCGTGTGGCGCTTGGACAGCGACACGGCCACCAGCGTCTTGCCCTGAGGAGGCGTGATGAAGGGGAACCGTGAGGCGCATGGCGAGCTCGTGCACAGCCACAATGTCCTGCTGTCTCCAGAAGTTCAACACTAAACAGGTTGCACCAGCCAGCAGCTGCGGGAAGCCGCTTCTGAAATGGACCGGACATTTCAGCACAGCCCGCGGCCTGCGTGGACCGGGCGCCGCCAAGAACCGAGTCCCACGCGCTGCGGTCCGTGCCTTGCAGTCGCCCACACGCGCACGCACCTTCATTGCCTCCACCAGGCGCGGCGTGGGGTTGTTGTTGGAGTTGTTGGTGCCGTAGCCCAGCTGGCCCTCGTGGTTGGCGCCCCACGTCCACACCTCCCCGCCGGAGGTCAGGCAGGCGCTGTGGTTGTTGGAAGCGGCAACCGCCACGGCGCGGCCGCGGAAGTCCACTCTGGAAGCAAGGAGAGAAAGCATAGGGTCCGGAACAGGGGGCGTGCGGATGATGCGCATGGGTTCGGGGCATGGCGAAAAGGGTTCTTAGGGTTTGGGGTCATGCGTCGGGATGTGCCGTGGCGTGCCGGTGAGACACAAAGCACAACGCCCTCTTGGGCGTGCGCTGGGTGACCATGCTGGCGTAGCCAAGATTGCCGGCCCCAATTTTCACCTCATCCTGCACCCCGAACACACTAAATCAAAAGGTTTCGTGACACACGCACCTCCTGGGCGTGGGCTGGGTGTCCACGTTGGGGTAGCCCAGCTTCCCGTCCCTGTTGTTACGTGCCCGCGCAACCCAAGCGCGCTAACACACACGTCCTCTTAATACACATGCTCACCTCCTGGGCGTGGGCTGGTTGTCGACGTTGGGGTAGCCTAGCTTGCCGTCCCTGTTGCCGCCCCAGCTCCACAGCTCTCCCGAGGAGGTGGCGGCCAGCATGTGGTGCTTGGCGGCCGCAACAGACACCACCACGCGCCGACCCAGGCCCGACACCTGGAGACAACACAATAGCGACGTGCCACACCACATAGGCATGTGTATGGTGAAGGTGCAGCACTGCCCATACCATCACGCGCCGACCCAGGCCCGGCCCTTGGAAGGCATGTGCTCATCGTTGTAAGTTTCCATTTGAGCACAGGCGCGCTGTCAGTTAGTCCGACTGGGAAGTTCAGCACACAGTTGCCGAGTGCGACCCATGCACGCAGCACAACTGCCGCCCCAGCTGGCCCACCTGCCAGGGGTGGATGAGCGCCCGCTCCCCGCTGTGTATGTTGTAGTCGGGGTGGCCCAGCCGCCCCCCGCGGCCCCAGCCCCACGCGAACAGCCGCCCGTCGGACGTGAGGGCGGCGCTGTGGAACTTGGCGGCGCACACGCACACCACGCCCATGCCCTGCGGTGATTAATTAGGAGGCGTGGCGTCATGTACAGCTTATCGTCTTGACAGGCACGAGACCCACCACGTCCATGCAATGCGGTGAGCGCGCAGGAGGCATGGCATCGACCTTCCAGACCGTGCCAGACCAGACATGTAGCACACCTATGCCCTTGGGAGCGGGCATCGAGAACGCAGAGCTAGGCGTAAACTGCCATCGGTCCTAACATACTTTGCATATCGGCAATCGCAGCACATTCAGATCTGTACGTTTGTTTATTTGCTGATCAGTGCCACTTGCGCCCACCTGGAATTCCTCCAGCCTCATGGGGGTAAGGTGGAAGTCGGTGGAGCCTGTGGGGACCAGGACGGGCAGGCGTCAGTGGACACAGAGCTGGCATGCGTGGGCCGGCTCGGTATGAAACCGGCATGGACCGAGGCAGCGGGTGAAGGGCGCCTAGCGCACGCGCACGCCTATCGCGTCACCGTTGCCCGCGGCCCCCAGTTAACCCACACCCGTCGCCGTGGCCCCATGAACATCACAACACCTCACCTGTTCCCAGCTGGTAGTTGGCCCCGCTGCCCCAGCAGTAGAGCACGGAGGCGGAGGAGGCGCCTTCGGCTGGCATGCGGAGCAGCTCACGGGACAGCATGTCCACAGGGGTGCGGGCCTAGGGGGTGAGGACAGGGAAAGGGGCGTGCAGGTGTGAAGCAGTGTGCCAACGCCGGCTTCCATGGTAGTGGTGTGATATGACACAACGGTGCGCACGCACGTGCAGCTCTGGCAAGTGCGGGTCTGGTATCGAGGGGGGAAAGGCAGACTGCCGGCGACCAGACACGGCGTGCTGTTAGCAACCAAATGTGCAGGTGGCAGGTACGTTGGAAGGAGTGCTGACAGCCTAATGTCAAAGCCACAACGGCGTGTCGAGGAGGCGCATGTGGTTGCCAACGACATGGCTTGAGGCGGTCCAAGCTGCCCACTGCCCACTGCTCGCTGCCTCCTTCCCACCTGGTGGTCCAGCGGCTCCAGGGAGGACCCCGCACCCAGCAGCCGTGCCGCCGCCGCCACGTGGCCTAGGTACAGCGCGCGGTGCAGGGGAGTCCTGCGGAGGGTACGCAGGAGATGCGGATTTGCGAAGGGTGTCAGGGGCTTGGGAACCAGCTGAGAAGGGAGGAACGGCATGCTGAACGCTGCAGCGGCGTGCACGGGACGCCTGCGGGGCTGCGGTTGTGGTACTCCGGATACCCGTGGTGGCCCATGGTGGCAAGATTCAGGACATTGCACATAGCTGTTGCAGGCTGCAATACGGCACGTTGGGGTCGACCCTGCAGGATACCGGCTGCTACGGCGACAGCTGGGGGAAGGGGGCTGGGAGTGCCCGGCGACGCAGCAAGCACCCTCCCTTGGCGCGGAGGCCGCTGATGCCGTACTGGCATGTGCATTCGCGCATGGGCACGCGCACACACACGCACCATCCGGATTCGCCGTCGGTGCATGCGGGGTATGCGCCTGCCGCCAGCAGCCGCTCCAGGATGGGCAGGTGGTTGCGGTACACCGCCGCGTGAAGGGGATACACCTCGCAGGAGTTAGGCCTGGACGCATAACAATATGGCGTGCATAAGCACGTAAACTCATTAGATGCTATAGAGGGGGATCTGTTGAATCGGCGGGAGCAGTAGGGTATGACTTCCAGGTGCGGAGGGGGCGAGGGACGGGGGCTTCGGTCGCAACGTGGGCTGAAGCACGGCCAGTGCGTGGGCGAAGCATCCGCATCCACAGGGATATCCATAAGTATGCTACATGTGCTTGTAGCATATTATCTTACTTGTTCAGCAGCGCGGCAGCCTTCCCAGCGAGCGCCTGCTCGACCAGAGGCAGTGTGCCATCGCGGACGGCCTCCACAAGCATGTCCATTTGTGTTAGGTCCGATGATATGATCTAGGCTAAACTTGGGTAAGAGTTATGGATCGGCAAAGGAGCGTTATGTGCAAAGGTGTCCTCCCTCCAACTCCGTGTCCCTTCTCAGTAAAGAGCCACCCGGCCTCCGGGGGCGTGCTTGTTCACCACGCCATCTTGTTATGTTGACGCGCTTGGCAAGCGTCGAGTGGCCTTAGTACGTGTCCACAGACCAGCATGCGGCATCGGGGCGGGCGAAATGCTGCAAATGCACCCAAGTGATGCCTCCGCATTTTCCCCCACCTTCACCTAACTTCACTCACAAGCCGTTTATTGAGTACAATGTCATCGCATCTAAGCTCATCCAAGGGGCCCTGTCCGCCCTGACGAACTCGGGCTTTGCAACTGTTCAACCTGGCGTAGGTTCAATCGCGGCGCAGCAGGATCGCCGCAGTCCAAGAGTCCTTCTTGACTGTAAAGAGCTGACGCTCCATTACACCCTGCGTGCGCGAGCCCCAGCTGGTGGCAGCTGTCCCCGGGGATAGGGGACTCCCCTGGTTGCAACCGCCTGCTCGCGTTGCGTGCCGCCAGGTGCCCATGACAGCCCACTTGGCCCCTGGCCAAAGGCTCCACAGCAAGACCTCTATCCCACAACCACCCCTCAACCACCACAATTGGTTCAAGCCGCTCATCACCTTTTATTCCTGGTTGTCCACAAACGCCCCGACGCCCATCCCCAGCCCCTACACCAGCCCGACTGCGGCATATGCAGCCCCTAGTCCAGCCTGGACAAAGCCGTATTACCCTCGCCAGGCCAACCCGTTCTCCACCACCTGCACGATCCCGCACCAACCTCCGCAACAGCTCTACTCCGGCGCGTCCAATTCCTGGATCAGCGGCTTCCTTGCCCCTCCCATTCCCGCCTTCGCAGCCCCAGCAGCCCCCACACCCTGAGCCCCGTCCGGCCGCTCCCCTGCTCCCGGCCCCGCCCCGGCCTTCGGCCCTAGCCCCAGCGACTGGATCTCCGCCAGCAGGCCCTTTGGCAGTGCCGACTCCGCTGCTGCTGCGTTGACCCGCTGGGCGGCCGCCGCCTCCCGCCGCTTGAGGACAGCAGCGCGCTGGTCGGCGGACAGGGCGTCCCGGTGCACCTGGGTGTGGAAGGAGGGGCACAAGAGGCACAGGAGGTAACGGGCTGACGTCCAATGCCAGGTCTTCGGGGCAAACGCATTGACAAAGGCGTCTCTATGCACCTGGGGTTGCAAGGGTGGCAGTGGCGTGTGGAAGCGGTGGTGAGGTTGCCGGGTTGGATGTGGGGTGTGGGAATGGCAGTGGGGTGAGGAAGTGACGGGAAAGCATGGGCACCTGACCAGACCTGACAGTGGGGATAATGCGTGGGGGTGAAGTGTGTTGGTCGGTGGGGCTAACAGGCGGACAGCGGGCCTGCAAGTTCAGGATACTGGTAGTAGGTTGCGGTGAGAGGGCAGAGTTGTGGTGCATGTAAGCCAAGCACTGCCGTGAGCGCAAAAAGCGTAATGGGTAAGCAAGGGCAACACCCATTGCCGCACAAGCGGAACGGCCCTCGACCGGTAAAGCCCTCTCCACACCCTCCCACAACACGTCTTGTGTGGTCAAACGCACCTGCAGCGTCCGTACGGTACAGCTGAGGCCGAGGCCGTACTCGCCCTCGACGAACTGGCTGAGCGCCTCCACGAACGCGGCTGCGAATGCGGGAGGTGTGCCGCCCACCACCGCTCGTACGGCGCTGCCATGGGCGGCCACGTGCAGCACGTGCACCGTAATGGGGCCCTACGGGGACGTGGGCCATGATGCCAGATATCAAGGCGAAGGACTTGTATGTACAACCGCCCGTACGGGGACCGGGTGGAACGGGTCGAAGGCCGGGGGAGCACAGTTTGCACACAGCCCAACAGCGAGGTAGTGGGGAACGCAGGAGGGGCTCTGTCCGGAGCCTCGAACAGCGAAGGGCATGGCCTCACTGCAACCCTTGCGCCGACTACCCTTAACCCACTCCTGCAACAGACCGGCCTGGAGGGCAGCGCCTCACCTGTCGTGTCCTGCGGGGCTTGTACTCGGCCAGCGGCACCACCAGACCCGCCAGGGAGGCGGAGGCGGTGGGGGGCAGCGGCGCGCCGCCGGCGACGGTTGGCGGCGGAACACCGGCGGCTGGGAAGGGCATGCACGGGGAACAGTGTCATGGGTAGAACGACCTTCGAGGGTCACAGTCAGAGGTAGATGGCTGGTCAGGCGGTACCCTTATGCAGGAAAGGGTGGTGAAGGCGCACGGGTGTAGGGCCACAAGGCGCAGGAAGAGAGCAAGGCCCTTCACCAGCGGCTTTTAGACCCCGCACCTATCGTAGCCCCAACAAACTCACTGCAATCTCCTTCACACCAGCTCACACAATCTCACCGTCCTTGGCCGCCCACACGCGGATCTGAGCCACCGTCTTCTGCTCCCCGCCCGCCAGCACCCCGCCGCCCTTTGCCTTCCCGGCCCCTCCCACCACCTTCAGTAACCCGCCCAGCCCCTCCGCCTCCGCTTCCTCCTGCTCCTCCCCCGCCCCCAGCAGCTGCGCCTCCTTCCTCCCACCTGCCTTCCCCCCTTTCCCCTCGCCTCCTGCTGCTGCTGCTGCTCCGCCTCCTGCTCCATTCTGACCCTCATCGGACACCACCTGTGCCTCCAAGACCAGCACAGGCGCCTGCCCCTCCACGTTCGGGTCCCGCGACGCCTCGACTTCCTTCTGCGCCGCCGTGGCCTGCTCCTGGATGAACTTGCCGTACGCATCCGGGTCATTTTCTGCCAGCTGGTCCATGTGCTTCCAGATGCTGTCAGCTTCCTTCAACATCTCCTTAAGCTCTCCTTCGTTCATGTTTTGCGCAGCGGGGCCCAGCAGGGCGCGCAGCAGCGGGTTGGAGGCGGCATTGGGGCCTAGGCCGCCCAGGCCCCCCGTTATGCCGCGGAGCATATCCTCCATTGCAACCCTTAGTCACCGCACTGGTGCAGTACACAGTTCTGTGCGCTGCGGTCGCTGATCAGGTCACTGGCCGTCTGGGTGCCAACGACAGACCTCGGCGACCTCTCGTTCCGCGACCCCGTGCAGCGGAAGCTGGATCTGAGGCCCGGGGCCCACAGCCCACCGAGCCGGTAGCACAGCCTTAGCGGGAAGGCTGCTGCCCGCCCTGTGGTGTCGCACTGCTGCTGCTGCTGCCGCTGCTGCCGCCCTGGTCTAGCTGCGCCAGTACCCCCGCCTCCTTCAGCTGCTGCAGGAGCTCCTTCCGCCGGTCAATGCCCTCCACGTAGCGCTCTGCCTCCTTCTTGGTCACGCTGCACGTTGCGGGGGAAGCGTTGGCAAGGACAGCAACTAACTGGGTAAGGAGACCCTGAGACAGTGCAGGCACGTGGCAGAACGTGGGCAACCGGTAGCAAAACGAGCCCCCGGACAGCACCCACATGTCGTAGAAGCCGGTGAAATACATGAAGGTTTCCATGCAGGCTCCGATCTGCGCAATGAAAGCGAGAAAGCGTACTCGTTGGAGAACGCCTCGGGCTCTTGTCCACGCGCATCCACAGGGCTGGTATAGTGACGCCACCGATCAGCTGCTCACCACAAAGCAGATACCGCCGAGACGCCAATAAAAGGAGTTAGGAATGCCGGCGGCATTTTTTGGTTTCGCGCGTTGCATGGAAGGCTTAAGAAGGCCGTGCTCTAGCGCGGCTAGTATGACATGAGCTGCTGCAGGCGCAGCATAGTAGATTAAGCAAACCTAAACTGACATGGGCACGCGTCAACCAAGTTGAATGGGGGCTACGCGGATACCATGCACTCCGTGCTCCGCATCGGCACTGAAGGCTTCTCCTCACTCACTTCACCCGCAAACAAGATATTATGCATTCAACGCTTCCTTAACCTACTCTCACCGAATGGTCGTCTGCATACCAGGATCTAGCTAAGCACCCGGGAGCTTTGGCGCGAAAGCTCGCCCAGCACCTTTCACCATGTCGACCATAAACCCACCCCGGAAGCGCATAGCACCGACACCGGTACCAGCGGCACAAGTGCAAGGAGCAGGTGCCCTGCAGCCTGCGTCTCCTATTGGCGCTGGCCCGGCAGGAAGCCGTTCGGCGCCCCCGGCCCCCCAAGCGGGGCCCTCGACGCTCCCTGGCCGGCGGATGAAGATAGAGCTCACGCCAGGGCAGTTCACTGTCGACTACAAGGATGTGAGTGCTTTATTGCACACCCTGGGAGCGAAGGCCTCGCCGCTCCGCACACGGACCAAGCACGAGCACGAGCACCGGCCCTGTTCTCACCCAGGGCCCCTACTCCTGCCACGCAGCTCCTCAAGAAGAATGGAGTGGACCCCAAATCGCTCAATGCCAAGCAGCGCTCAGCGGGCGCGGGCCCATCTGCCCCAGGCGCTCCGGGGCCTCCCGGCGCGCCCGGCGCTGGGCCCTTTCCGCTGGTGAGCCCTGCCTGCCAGCAGCTTCCGGCTTGTTCCGGCTGCTGCTGCATACCTTGACTCTATACCGATACACCAATATGCCCGTTGCCTCCTTCGCAGCAGGGATTCAGCCTATAGCTGTAGGCTTGGGCTTAATCACAGCTGTCCACGGCTGCAACACATGCCACGCGAGTTGACAGTACCTCTCTGCCCAGCGCCATCCCGCCCTGCCCTGACATCTGTGCACATCAACCCCTCACCGTCGCTGCTTGCAGCCCGGCGGAGCGGGACGCGCCCAGGAGAAGCACGTGTTCAGCAGCGTCATCGACCGTATTGCACAGACGTACGCGGTGGGTGTTGCAACGGCCCAGGCACAGACACCTTACCGCGGCAGGGGTTGGCCGCAGTGGGGTGTTGCGAAGTAGGGCCCCATTGCGCTGTGGGCCAGGCGCTAGAGCGCATCTTTGGCGATTCAAGACCGTGCCTGAGGCCCTGGATTGCGCTGTGCTTTCGGTTCAACATGCGCACGGGCGCATGTGGTGCGTTGCACTACCTGCCTGCTCTGGCGGGCCTGAGACCGAGCCCTGGCCTGATGTGCTGCAGGCTGCCGCGGGCGATGGCGAGGATGGGGACGAGGGTGAAACGGACGACGAGGGCGAAACGGACGACGAGGGGGAGACGGACGACGAGGAGTCGGTAGGTGTGGGGCGGTCTGTGCCTCGGATCCTGCAGTTGGTTTGGAAACTGTTGGCCAGACAGCGGTGCGGGCAGGGCTTTAATGGGTGGGCTGCGTAGGCCGCCAAGCAGCGGTGGGAGCTGCTTCCGTCGGACGTGCGGAGGGGTTGCGGTGCGTTGGATCTTGGATGTGGAGCAGCTGGGCGCAGCGTTAGGTGGGCAACAGTAGCCCTGGGTGGTCTATTAGGCACGGCAATGAGACGGGAGCTGTAGTGCCTCTACATTCATGTGCGACGAGTACATGGTGTACTGGTCCGATGCCGATAGCGTGCAGGGCTTTGCCGCCCGGGGCATTCTGACCCGACCCCGCTTTGCAAGCTGCGGCAAAAGTGTCTACCAAGGGGTGCGGAATCCGTAGAGCTGACGTCCAGAGAAAGCCCGAGTCAACGGTGAAAGTGTCCTTAGAGTGACCGCTTTGTGCGAGTGTATGTTGCGCGTGTTTCGCTGCGGTTGCAGGGCGCGTCAGACGCTGGGTCTTCGAGTAGCGATGACGAGGAGGACGGCGCCGAGCAGGAGGGCGGCGGAGAGACTGGGGAACAGTGGCAGCGGCAGCAGAAGCAGAAGCAAGTGGCTGGGGAGGCGGCAAATGGGACAGCGGGCGATGTGACAATGGGCGAGGCCACGGACGGCGCCACGGATGGGGGAGTGGCCAGCGGGCCGGAAAAGAGGCGGCGGCAGCGGCGGGACTCGATCGAGGGGTACGAGCGAGACTTCATCGATGACGGGGAGGAGATCGAGTACGAGCGGCGCAGGACGGCCAAGGCCAAGTTCAGGGGCTTTGGCATCATCAAGGTGACTTGGCGATTCGGGGACGCTCCTGGCGTGCTTGCTATGTTGCCGCCGTGCTGCCTGCGCTGCTAGCTCTCAACGAGCACTTTACGTGCTCACATGTGCGTTGCTGCAGGGCGCTGTAGAGCTTGAGCAACCATTGGAGCTGCCACCCGACGATGCGGCTCGGGCGGCCGGAGGCGGGGTGCGCAGGCCACGCGCGCCCAAGGCTCCCGGCGCCGGGGCTGGAGCCAAGCGTGACGGAGACGAGGTGCCGAACGGCGCCGCAGACGGCGTTGGCCCGGGGGCAGGGGCGGCGGCGGGGGGGACGGGGACGGGGACGGGGCCAGGGGCAGGGGCAGGGGCGGGGCCTTTGGCGCAGCTGCCTGCGGCAGCTGCGGATGGCGCGGGGAAGAAGGCGAAGCGGAAGCAGGACGGAGACGGGCAGCCAGGGGTGAAGCGGCGGAAGGCCGCGAATCCAGCAGGGAGCAGGTCACCGGGGCGGCAGGCGGGGGCACTTGGAGCGACTGCTGCAGCCCCGGGTGCAGCAACGGCAGCAGCTGGAGGAGGTGCAGGGCCAAGCGGAGCGGCAGGCGAGGCGGATGCGTCGCAGCCTCAGCCGCAGGCGCAGGCGGACGGGCCGGGGGCAGGGGCAGAGGCGGGCGCCCCCGCACGGCCGGCCACAGGCCTGGCCGCTCTTGCAGCGTCAAGAGGGAGAGCAGCCGCTGCTGGCGCTGGCACAGGGGCGGGGACGGCGGCGGGCGGAACAGGGGCCGCAGGGGCGGGGCCAGCAGCGGGGACAGGGGCTGGAGCAGGGGGCAGTGCGGCGGCGCCCGCCGCTGCCGCTGCTGGGAGTACCGCTGCTGCGCCTGCAGGTGCGTGGTCCTTCACTGCGGCTGACTCTCTGTCACCATGCACGTGCTGAGTGTGTGCGTCAAACTCTTGCATGCTACCGTTCTTCACGCACGCAACAACTCACCGACGACGCTCAACGACTGGCCACGCGTGTTCATGCACTCTTGCACCCGCTCCTTTCTCTCGCGCTGCAGCCAAGACCTCGGCCGCCGCTCCGCCCGCTGCCGCCGCCGCCGCCCCCGCTGCTCCTGCGGTGGGCCCCACGGCACCTGCCGCCCCCGCCGCGGCTCCCCGCCACCCCGGCCGCAAGCCCGCTCCGCCCCCTGCGTCGCTTGAGCCCATCCTGGCGGAGTGTCGCAAGAAGATAACCGGCATGGTACGGTGCTCTGGGATGGAACATGAACGCTGTTCTTGAAATTGTGTGTTCGCGTCAATCACAAGCTCCCTCAAAGGGTTCCTTGCTTGCCCGCGTCAACTGCCAGCCTCGGCAATAAATGCCTTGAAGTAGGCGGCAACGGGGTCCACGGCCTTAGCATTGCCTCCGCAAGACCCTTGCTTGCCCGATTCCTCCATAGTCCCCTGTGGCGCAATTTGCCACACCCGCTGGCCCCACGTCCGCAGACCAACCCGCCGGCCGACGCCGCAGCCCTGCTTAAGGTTCTGGACGCCCCACTGAACACCGCAGCACAGTTCCTGTACAAGCACCACACCTCGTCAGGTGGGCGGGGAGGGCGGAGGGCGGACATGCGGGTGAACTACGGCCCTTGTCTCTAAATGCTGTATGCAGCTGGAGCGGTTTCGGCACACGCGCGCTGGAATGGGCTGCTTCGCCGCGCAACGACAGCATCCCTTCCCGTACGCTTGCCATCGTCGGAGTGTCATACAGCGTGCACGGGCGTCGGTTATGCCCCCTCATTGCGTCTCTGTCGTATGCATCTGTTAATACCCCTGCAGGCGACGGGTCGGGCTTTGACGCGGGCGTGGCGGCGTTGGCGAAGGGGGTCGCCGCCGCCGCGCCCGAGGGCCTGCTCGCGCCCGACTGCAGCAGCGCCGCGTTCGCCGCCGACGTGCGTGCGCTGGTGGTCAAGAAGGCGGACGGCAGCGTCAGGAGCCACGGGCAGCTTGTGGCGCAGGTCAGCAAGCTGGCGGCGGAGGCGGGTGAGTACGGCATGGCGCGGTCTGGTGTACGGCATGGTGTGCGGAGGGTTGTACGGCAAGGTTGTCGCATGAGCTTGTACCTGTGCAAGACAAGGGGACGGGGCATACTATGAAGGCGGGTGGCGTGCAGGAAGGGTTGGTACATGTTGGGGAAACGTTTGAGGGTGCGGTGAGCTCGTGGCGCAAGTTGCTGCACAAGCTGGTGGCTGGCGAGCAGGGTATCACAACGCACATAGGTCTGCTCGTCTTGCATGAACACCTTTCTTTTCCTGTTCCACTCTGCCCAACACAGCTGCCGCCGCCGCTGCCGCCGCCAGCGGCGCCGGGGGCGGCAGCGACAATGACGATGCGGAGTTCACCACAACCGCGGCGGGGGCAGATCAACAGGTGTGTTCCAGTGCCCTGTGGCGGTTTCGCCGCACAAGATCAGGTCATACCGGTACGTTCCCCTGCATGCGATTGATCTCCGACGTGCCACGCAGAAGCCCCCTCGACGCCTCCCAACACTGAGCACCGCTGCTGCAGTGCGGTACGAACGCAGCTCCTCTCTTTATTTCCCCTACTTGCCCCAGGCGGCCCTTGAGGCGCTGTGCAAGCCGCTCAAGAATCTGCTGGCGCAGCACCCACGCCTCTTCCACGTGGGGCCCCCGGGGGCAGCGGGGGCAGGACCGAGCACGGGAGGAGCAGGAGGGGAGGCGGTGGACGAGGAGGCGGTCCTGTCGGCGGTGGCGCAGCTGGTGGGTGGCTGCAGCGTGCTCCGTGTCCGCTTTGCACGTACCGTTAGGGGCTTCTGGACAGGTGGTATTCGATCGTGCATAGCATGGGTGAGCGTCCAAGCTCTTTCCTTTCTGCGTAGAGCTAAGCACAGCGGTGATGGGGTTGCCCGTTGTGGCTGTACCGTGTAATGCCGCCGTGCACAGTGACACCGAAAGTGGCATCGCGGCGACTCCCTTGCTCACGAGGTTGTGTAAGAAGGGGTGTCTGCCGTGTCTTTTGACCGTCCTGCGCACCAGTCGGTGGCGTCGTGGCAGGTGCTGCAGTACCGGTGGGCGGGTACGCGTTGACCATGCGCCCCTAACGCGTCGCTATGACACCCAAACGGCGCCCGGAACCCCGCCGATACAGTCATCATTGAGCCGTGGCCCTGCCCCCTGCATCCCAGTCATCCCAGTAGTGACCCACGAGTGCGACCCGTCTCGTCCTTGCAGGCCAAGGCGGACGCGGACCTGCTTCGGAAGGCCATAGCTGTACGGCAACCGGCGAAACGGCGGCAGCAGTCGGCGCAACAGCAGCAGCAGCCACAGCAGCAGCAGCCGCCGCCGCAGCAGCAATCTGCCGCGGCCATCGCCGCCGAGATTGCCCGGCAATTTCCGGGGGTCGCAGCGGGTCAGGTGGCGGCCGGCAGTGCCGCGGCGGGAGGGGCCTCGGGTTCAGGGGCCGCAGCTGAGGGCCCGTCGGGCGCAGGGGCGGGGCCGTCCGGATCTGGCGTGGGGCCAGTGCAGCCGCTGCCACAGCAGCAGCAGCAAACAGCGCTGGGACATGCAGGAAGTGCGCCCCTGGACCCTGCAGGTACGGCTATGTATTGTGTACGTTCATGCGGTGCGGGTCTTAGGAGGCGTAGCGTAATCCGCCGACGCGCGTGCGGCTGTCGCGGCGGGGCCTGACTGGGGGTCCTTGCGCTGCTTGTCGACTCCAACATAGTGACCAGCGCTCTTGCCGGCCAAGATTTCGGCGAAAAGGTATCCCTCGCTGCTCCTTCGCACGGCACCGGCCGGTGCACATAATCATCTGTTGCTGCAGCCGCCGCCTGCGACTTGTTATCCACGTACTGCACCCGTTGGCCTGTTGCCGCTTGCGATTCGTGCCCCCTGCACCCCTGGCGCTGGTGCTGCAGGCGGCACACAACAGGGGGCACCAGGCAGCGCCTCCAAGCGCGGGAAGCAGCGGAAGGAAGGCGCAGAGGGCGAGGACGGGGCCGCAGGGGGCGGCGGCGGCGGTGGCGGCGGCGAGCAGCAGGGCGCGGGGTGGGAGTTCCCCACGGCGGAAGAGGACCAGCGGCAGCGGGCTGCGTGCAGGGTGGGTGCGGTCTGCCTTGGTCGTGCTGCAAGGGCTCCAAGTGTGCGTTTAGTTGATAGGCGCTACCCGCCGCTTGCGGCTTGGTACTTGCACCTGGCATACCGGCATACTTCTGGGGTTGGGCCTGGGCCATACGCCCGAACAAGCGTGCACATGCGAAGTCGGCATCACGTGGCGCTCGCTCTGCGAAGCCCAGACCACCTGCCCCCAACCTTGCAAACTCGCCGCGGCATTGCATGTGGTATGACTGTCCTCCTTCATGGTTTTATTTGTTCCTACAGGCCGAACTCCTGAAGCGCCCCGCCGCCGACGCCGCCGTGCTGGACGAGGCCTTTGCCGAGTCCAGCGGCAGCCAGTGGGCCATCGTGATCATCAAGGTGGGACAGCCAGTATGTCATTTGGCGTACGCTATACCTGAACATGACAGGACGTGCAGCAGCCAATGATCCCTAACCCTAACCCCACCCGGCATGTGGGCCAGTGCAATGCCCACGCCTCATCGTCGGTATCATGCACACGCCCATCCCTGTCGCAGGCGCTGTGCATGCTGCCCGAGGGCGGCAAGGTGGCCTGTGCACCCTGCGCACGCTAACCCACACACCTACACCCACACCGCAACCTGCTCACACTGCTGCCACACACCCGCAGGCGCTGTGCATGCTGCCCGAGGGCGGCAAGGTGGCCTGTGCACCCTGCGCACGCTAACCCACACACCTACACCCACACCGCAACCTGCTCACACTGCTGCCACACACCCGCAGGCGCTGTGCATGCTGCCCGAGGGCGGCAAGGTGGCCTGTGCACCCTGCGCACGCTAACCCACACACCTACACCCACACCGCAACCTGCTCACACTGCTGCCACACACCCGCAGGCGCTGTGCATGCTGCCCGAGGGCGGCAAGGTGGCGCACATGGCGGAGAAGGCCCGCGAGCTCGGCTTCGTGGCGCTGCCGGCCGGGCGGCAGCAGGGGGACATCAACCGCAACATCAGCAGCGCGCTGTCGCGGGCGGGAAAGGCGCTGCTGTCGCACGTGCTGCAGTCGGGGGACCACAGGTGAGGGGGATGGGATGGGCGGAATAGGCGAGGGTGGAGGTACTGGCGGGTAGAGTGTCGGGGGGGCCCTGCTGAGGTGCTTCTGCTGCAGCGAGTGCTGTGGACTAGGGGCAGCTGGCGGCCGCAGGACCCGGCCGGCTTTGTTCGTATGGCAGTGTTGCCGCTGTTGACTATGGAAACGGCAGCTTCCGATGGTCCGGATGGGGGCTAAGCAGCAGCCGTCCCGTCGGGGGACCACAGGTGGGGCGGGACGAGATGGGCTGCCGGGCAGCAGCGTAGGTCTCATTGCGTCAGGTAGTGCGGGAGGATTGCTGTAGTGCTGCTGCTGCTGCTGCCAATGCTGCTGGCAAGCTGCCACAGGTGGGTAAGGCTGACGGCGGAGGGAGGCGGGCCGGCGGTATTCTTACAGTAACATTGCCCTGTGCGACACTGGGTGGTGGTTTCCGGCACGGCAGCGTGTTCTACAGCGTTGTGGAATGTGTTTGTGGGGCTCAAGTCATACTCATAGTACCAACAGGGGACTAAGCCGCAGCCGCCTCGCAGGTACGCCCTGCGTGCCGCCAACCCTGGACCGGAGTTCGCCCCCCGGCCCGCTGGTGGCCGGGGCGGCGGCGGCGGCGGGTCGGTTCCTCCGTCGCCAGCGGTAGCAGCGGCTGGACCCGCGGGCCTGGTAGACGCAGCAGGGCCGGGAGCGGGGGCGGCCGCAGCAGCCGCAGGACCAGCAGCAGCGGGTTCAGCAACTGCTGGTGTGTCCGCCATTGGGGCGGCGGCGGGGGCGCCCGTTCCCTTCTCGCTGGCGGTGGCGGCTGAGCCGGGACCGGCGGCGGCGGGCGTGGAGGGTGGGGGCGGAAATGCGGGCGCGGGTGGTTCCGGGGCGGCGGGGGCGGCGGGTCAGGCAGCTGGGAATGAGGGTGGAGGTGCTGTTGGAGCAGGGGGCGGAGAGGAGGTGGTGCTGAGCCCGGAGGAGGACGAGCGGCAGTGCGCCGAGTGCATAGAGGTACGTGGATGGTGTTTGGGGCCATTGGCGGTCTGGGAAATGGGAATAGCTGCATGGGTATGTGGGTCGCGTGGGCATGCAATGTACGGAGTGTAGGCGGATGTCAACAGCGAACGCACAGAAGTCCTCCTGCACGCTTACACTCTGCAACCCGTCTGAGCGCCGAGTTACCGTACCTTCCGCCATGCCCCTGCGTTGCATCTATAGCGTGGCGCCACACCACAAAACAGCTCCAAACGTTTGCCGCAGCCTTGCATCCACGCGTCCATGAAAATACAAGCCGACAAAATTTCCTAGTACGCTTTCATCTCACATGTTGGTTCAACAACCTCAGGATGCACGTGGGTCCCTGCAACCCATCCCCAAAACTTTGGCCCTAGCAAGACCCCATGCACTCGCTCACCATATGCCCCACCGCGCTACCCCCGCAGGCCGCAGTGCAGCACGGCGCGCCACGTGAACGCCTCGCCTCCGAGCTGGAGAGCCTGGCGGGCAAGGGACGATCCCAGTACGCCCGCCACGCGTACAAGGTGCTGTGCTGGCCCGGACCCAGGGGCCTCAAGGTTGCCGGCATCAACCAGATGGCCATGGAGAAGGGCTACATCCGGGACGGCAACTACAACAGCTTCTCAAACGCCGTAAAGAGCTCCGCCAGCTCGTCGCTGTTCGTGCACGTGGGCGGAAACAAGTATGCGCTGGCGGCGTTCCCGGACGCCGTCAAGCAGCCTAAGCCGACGCGCGGGGGCGGGGGCGGGAAGGGGCCTGCCGCGGCGGCTGCGCCTGGGGAAGGGGAGGCTGGGGACGGGTGATGAGGGGGCTGGAATGCGGGTGATGGGGTGTGGATGCGTGAGGGAGGGGTGGTGGGGTGTGCGCGCGCGAGGCATGCGGATTGGAGCGTCCGGCGATGCTGGGCCTATGTGGCGGACGTGCAGGGGAGGCGCGGAAGGGAGGAGGGGTAGCACGAGAGCTGGTGTTACGGTTGCACTGCACCGTGTCGTAGTGTGGCGGTGCCTTCCTCTCTTCAGGACATGCAAGGGGCGCCGGACAGGTGCAACATTGTCTCCTGACTGACACATTGCAACGGTTAAGCATATGTGGCTCACTACAACGATGATAGGACAACTTGGTAGTTGGTAGTTGGTACAGCCCACGGTTGGTCGGTACAGGTCGGTGGCGGTTCAGGCACGTGCAGCAGGCGACAGCTGATGACAACCCTACCACTACCTTTACAGGGCCGACCAGCTGCTTCAGCCGGTCACAGTGCGTGGCTGGTTCATACGTCCTCACCGAGTCAGCGGGTCTGTGCAGCACCAGAATGGGCAGTCTGTGCAGATAACGGTTGGACGGTTTATGGGGGGAAAGGCCGACTGTAAGGCAGATGAGTCACCCCTCCAGTGATCTGTTCGTTTTGTTCTGGCGTCGTCCGACAAGTGCCGGCATTTGGCATGCGCGCATGCCGTATCCGAATCCATGGACAGGTGGGACGGCTGAGCGCGTGAGCAATGCTGCCTGCGCCACTGCCTGTGCGCCCGCCGGCCACTCATGCTGCAAAAGCATACGGTGTGCGTAGCTTGGCCAAGGACTCTGCTTTCCTTGCTGTCTACAATCAATTGGTTACCATCCTTCCGGGAGTTTCGTGTAGGCTGTCTGGGTGGCATGACCCCGTAACCTAGCTAGCCTGCCGGCCTCCAACACCAGTACGTGACGGCTGCCACAAAGCCTTGAGCCCACGCCTACCGGTACGTTTCCGCACCATCCTGCACCATCCCTTTGCAGCAGTCATCAGGTCACATCTGCATGCCTTATGCCCGCCGGTGCCCTGTGCTCCGCAAGCCAGCGCACCACCGACAGCAGCCGCCCCTTCCCTGCCGCACCAGCACGCGTGCTTGCCACGGCATGACTAGCCGACAGAGGACAGCCGGCGTGCCACCAACCGCCAACCGCCACCAACCGCTCCAGCAACCGCTCCAGCAGCCTTGAGGAACTCGCAGCCACCAGTGGCAACCGCCACCACGGTCCCTCGCCCGTACGGGGCCCAATCCACGCACCGCTGTGGCAGATACCACCTAGGAGGCTCCAGGGCAGCCAGCTCGCCCATTAACCCACTCAACTGTTATCTACATCTGATGTAGTTGATTTGATAACTGGAACTTGCACTTGTAACGCACCTTCCGGGTCCAGCCATGCATGCCCCACACACGGCACCCCGCGAGCCCATTAGCAGCTGCACCGCCAACATTGCGTTGACTCCCAGGTCGTGTACGTGCACATCTACGCTATCTTGCACAAATGTATGGCAGAAGCCCTACAGCGGCCCTATGGTATGGTGCACCGCGCTCAGGCGGTGTTGATCTCATGCTCGCCAGACCAGCGGGCTACTGGCCTACTGTCATGCATACTGCTGATTGCGACGACATTGCGTAAACGGTACCATGCCCTGCAAAACTGCAATGTAGAGTGCACCAGATGTCGAACCCTCGATCTCCTCAATGCCTGACACAACGGCTGCAGCTTCCATGCATGGCTTCCGCATGTGGTTGCATCCTGACCCACCAGTGCACATGCACAACGCCTGTACAAGCTCAGACACTGGATCACAGCTCATGCGCAATACGTTAAGACTAGCCAACATAGCCGTCCGTACAGTGCCTCCATGGTGTACCAGCAGCATTGCGATGCACTGCTCCTGCACCATGCCGCAGTGCGTCTTTGATGTGCAGCAAACACCTGGCCTACCGACGCGCCTGCCTGCTCACCACCCACACCCATCCCCGTCCGTGGCACTTGCTACCAAGTCCTTCAACCATGCCTCTGGCTCCTCTCCCATCAGACGCCACTTCACCACCTTCTCCATATCCCCCTTGCTCCCCACCGGCGCGCCCTGCTCCGCCAGCCACCGCACAGCCGGCAGCGGGCACAGTGAGTACAGCGCTTTGAACACCAGGTCCTCGAGCTCCCACGGCACGCCCAGCCGCCGCAGCGCAGCCAGTGTGCCCCGGTCGCCACGCTTAGCTGCCACAATATAGGGCGAGGCATGCACAGCAGTATCAAAGAGGTTGTCCGGCTCCTCCACCACCCACTCCAGCAGCGCCTCGCAGCCGCCCATGGCAGCCGGGACCACTGCCTTTCCATCAGGGCTCCACCTCGGGCACTGCTGCTGCAGGTACTGCACCAGCGCCAGGTTCCCTCGGTCAGCTATGTAGTAACTCAGGCAGCCGTGCAGGCGGCACCCCGCGGCCACCAGCAGCTGGACCGCCTCCAGCAGGTCCCGGTTCTTGGCCGCCGTCCAGCTGGGCCATGACCGCAAAAACTCCGACATGCACACCCCAGCAACTGACACCCCCGCCTCACGCACCAGCCACCGTACGGTGTCCAAGTCACCTCGCCAGGTGGCGCTCTTGTAGGTGGACTCTGAAAGGGAGATGCCCCCTTGGCGTAGGTCCGCGGCGATCAGCTTCCCATCCGACCCGGCCAGGCCATCTGCGGCAACACCCACCGCGCCCTGCAGCACTGCGTCCGGCCGGTACAAGGACACCAGGTAGCGCACGACCTCGGCCCGCCCTGCCAGCGCGGCTGCCACGGCCAGGTCGTGGAGCCGGCTGCGGTCTGCGGTCAGCGACGGCGCCCCGTTGTCCTGCAGCCACTGCAGCTTAGCCACCCCGTCAGCGCTCTCCGCTGCTGTGCGCAGAAGGCCGTACCAGCCCCTGTCACCGCTAACCTGCCCCTCCTCCGGCAGGGCGCACCCCGCCTCGCCCACCAGCCACCGCGCCACCGCCAGGTCACAGTGCTGCAGCGCAGTTTGGATCAGTCCATGACCGCTGCGACCGCCACTCGTGCGGCAGCCGTGGTCGTGGAGCCAGCGCAGCCGGTCAAGGTCACCTGACTTGGCGGCAGCCAGCAGGGTGCTCCCCCTGAGGGTGCACGCCCCAGCTCCTGAAGCCAGCACCCACTCCATCTTGGCCACGGCGTCCGGGGTGCCTGACTCGGCAGCTGCATCCAACACCTCTTGGGACAGGGCTGGAAGGCGACCGCTGCTGCTGCTGAGGATGGGCATGCCCTCCTGCAACACTTGCCATGTAGCCTGCAGGCCCGCCAGGGTGCAGTGCCGTGCGGCGGCCTGGAGCACCTTGTCAGGGCGCAGCAGCGCAGGGCAGTGCTGCAGCAGCCAGCCCAGCAGCTGCGGGTGGCCCGCAGTGACAGCCGCCTCTCCTGGTTCGCAAATCCCAAGCCGTTCACACACGTCGTGCTTCGAGCTCTGCATCAGCTCCGGGAAGACGCTCGGCTGCAGCAGTGCCCATGCCACCTCGAGGTTGGTTTCGCTCCCGCTGGCGGCGGCCGAGCACAGCAGCTGAAGCTTGTGCCGAAAGGGCAGCTGCCGCACGTGCTGCTGCCCGGCCGCCATGGCCCAGGGCACGTCATGAGGCAGCAGCGGCTGGGAAAGGGACGCGGTGCAGTCCTGGGCTCCGGCGAGGCCGTCCCGCGTCTCAGGGGACACCAGGCGGCCACTGATGGCGCGTTCGTTTTGGGGTAGAAGAGACAGGATGTGGAGCTGAATGGCGGACGGCAGACGTTGGTGGAATTGATTGGCGGAGGATGGCCTTTCCATGCTAGGCGTTGAGAGTTTTGAAGAGGAAGAGGTTGCCAGCCGAGCAGGGGGCATTTGGCGCCAACGGGGGCTGCGACCTGCGGAGGAGCGTACCGTGGCGTCGTTATCAACCTACAAGTGACAGGGAGCAGTATATCATTTGCAAAGTAGTTGACTTTGAGCTAGGTGTCTCGATGAGGGGTCCTTTACAGTGTCGGAAGGAATCGAATGGCACGGCCAAACTTCGGGCAAACCAGAACTGTGTTCCCAACTTACTATGTAGTTGGTTATAGGGTGCGAAAGGAGAGCTGCAGGGCTATGGCTTCAGTTGCACACTGAGTCGAAACGAGCACACGAGGTCATTATAATAAGCAGGCCCGATGTACTATTGGGCAGGCAAAGCAAAATACGCGGTCGTTGACTGCGTCCTGCGTGTTAAGTTTGTGGCGCCGAACGGGCGAGAGTCATGCCATATGGTGTTGTGTGCCACATGCCACGTGTCCCATGTGCCATGCCAGCCACTCGGCTGGCTCCCCTCCCTCCCTTCGCTTCCATTAAAGCTATCCAGGGAGGGCAGATGCCTCTGCGCTACATGTCATAACAAGCACGTCCCATTTGCGACGAGGAACTTCATGTTGGTGCTAGCCCAAGAGGCGCCGGCTCCGCCCCTCCCGGAACTGCTGTCCTAGACACCGCACGCGCTGTAGTGCGAAGGCCCATAGGGTGGGCGCTTTACCGGTTGCGCAATCACGTCTGGGGAGGATACCCTTGAAGGACGTTGCCCAGGCCTGTACGACTACACTTACTTGCACCCAGCCTCCCACCAAAACATGCATCTGCCCGCCCCTAGCTGAGGAGGAGTTAAGAGTCAGGTGGCAGGCGCTCCGTACCAGGCATGCCTTGGCTATTGCAGATGACGGTGTGCGGCACTTAACCTGACACGTGCTAAGGTGCGGTGATGTAGTTGACACGGACAAGCATTAGCAACACTACGTCGGGCTCTCCCGCTCACAGGTTAGCGGTGAGCAACTCAACACTTAGTACACAAAAAGCGCGTTGCTTGAGCGCCGAGCCTACCCAGTCCAGGCAGGCACTAGTACGAGACACGCGCAGAAACGCAGCTACAGATACCACCCATCTCGACCGTTGGTGGCACAGCGCTCCAGCAGGCCCAGAGCGGCGCATAAAACACGTGGGGCCTTTCTCCTCACGAGATGGTGAGTCCATGCCCAGCCCCCTGTACTGGACATCACTCCCGGAGCCTACACCAGTTCTCAAATGCTCGTTTCCTGCATGCACTACGCAGCATCGAGCACACACTGTCCCGCCATGCCGCCTCCAGCATGCGGTCCTGCAACACCCCACCGCCCTGCTGCTAGTGTCAGCGATCAACGGACCACCGTTCTATTCAGCCACGCCGCGACTTACAACAGCACATTGCGCAGCAGGGAACAACCAGTACTGCGACACACCACGTAGTCGATCATGAGTGCCACGCGTCCCTTATTTCAACCCCGTCAGAAGCGGAAAAGCCGTATTACTGCTGCATGGCCCTTACCCACCCATACACCGATCGGGGTGCACCACTAGGGTTCCCATAGGGGCTCCTCTGTAAATCCATTGCAGCAATTGCCAGCCGACCCCCCGCTAAGGCCACTTTGCGGTCTCGCATCAGATTACTTCTTAGTAAGGGCTCACATCGAGCGACCCTGACGCCTGATGCAGGTGTGCAACATCGCAACAAGGGCAGCATAAATCCGCCAGCACCACCCCACGCAACCCGCAACCGCAACCGCATAGCGGCCTACCCTCCCTCACCACCCGACGGCATAGTGCTGCTATCTTTTTGCTGTGGCGTACCTAATACCAACCTGCACCGCCCTTCCAACAGCTCTGTCCTGCCTCGGAAAGCTCCCAGTGCACTGAGGGCGACTGCAATATACGTACATACCGGCACACAAGCTGCTAAAGCACCCCGTGCTTACGTACACGGATATTTATCGCTTCTTCAACTGTTGTCCCGCCCATCGCCCAACGACTCCATCTCATGACTCATCATGACTACTCATCATCACCACTGCATCGTCATCAGCAGCTGCCAGCAAGCCGTGCAGCCAAGCAGCGGTGTCCGCATCAGAAGCCTTCCTCAAGCGGCACTTAACCACGTGCTCCAAGTAAAACATCGAGCCCACCGGCGCACCTTGCTCCGAAAGCCAACGCGCAGCCGGCAGCGGGCATCCCGTCCACAACGCGCCCAGCACCAGGTCATCACGCTCCCACGGCACGCCCAGCCGCCGCAGTGCTGCCAGCGTGCCGCGGTCGCCATGCTTGGCTGCCATGATGTAGGGCGAGGCGTGCACGGCAGTGCCCGTGCGGCAGCCCGGCTGCTCCACCAGCCACTCCAGCAGCGCCTCGCAGCCGCCCTGGGCAGCAGGGGCCACTACATTCCCGTCCGGGCGCCAGTCCGGGCACTGCTGCTGCAAATACTGTGCCAGCGCAAGGTCCCCCTGCGCTGCCGCATAGCAGTGCAAGTAGCTGTGCCAGTCGCACCCCGCGCCCACCAGCAGCTGCAGCGCCTCCCGCAGGTCCCGGCTGTGGGCTGCCGTCTCCTTGGGCCATGCTCTCAGCATGTCGACAATGTAGAGCCCTGCGGCGGACACCCCCATCTCCCCCGCCAGCCACCGCACGGCGGCCAAGTCGCCGTGCCTGAGAGGGGCCCGGTACTGAGTCCTTGTAAGGACGATGCCCCCCTGCCGCAGGTACGCCGCGATGATCCTGCCGTCTGACCCAGCCAGGCCATCTGCGGCACTGCCCGTGGCGCCCTGCAGCACTGCGTCCGGCCGGTACAAGGACACCAGGTAGCGCACAACCTCGGCCCGCCCTGCCAGCGCAGCTGTCACAGCGAGATCGCGGGCCCGATCTGCGGCCAGGGGTGGACCGCCTCTGTCCCGCAGGAACTTGAGCTTTACCACCCCGTCCGCGCTCCTGGCTGCCGCCCACAGGAGGTCGTCCCAGCCCAGCCCCCGAACATGCTCCTCTTGCTCCGTCGGCAGGGCGCACCCTGCCTCGTCCACCAGCCACTGCGCCACAGCCACGTCGCAGTGCTGCAGCACGTCTTCCAGCGCGCTGCAGCGCCGCAACGCCGTGTCTAGGCTGCTGCACGCACAAAGGCGGTGGCAGCCGCGCTCCTGTAGCCACTGCATCCGGCCTAGGTCGCCTGTGCGGGCGACAGCCAGCAAAGTGCTCTCTCCCAGGCGGCACTCTGGGAACACGGACAGCACCCACATCACGTTGGCCTCATAGTCTGGGGTTGCGGAGCTGGCAGCTGAATCAAGCACCCATTGGCGCATGGCTGAGGTCAGACGCCCGCCACCGCCGCTGCCGGTGTCCTCGTTGCTGCTGAGGCCGGGCATGCCCTTCTGCAGCGCCTCCCAGGTGGCCTGCAGGCCTGCCAGGGTGCAGTGCTTTGCTGCCGCAGCAAGCACGTTAGCAGGCCGCAGGAGCCCAGGGCACTGCCGCAGCAGCCAGCCCAGAAGCTGCGGGTGGCCCGCCGTCACCGCTGCCACACCCGGGTCGCAGAGTTCCAGGGCTTCGCACCAGTCGCACTGATAGGTCTGCAGCAGCTCTGGGAAGACGCTTGGCTGCAGCAGCGCCAGCGCCACCTCCAGGTTCACCTCGCTGCCGCTGGCGGCAGCCGTGCACAGCAGCTGCGGCTTGTGCATGAAGGGCAGCTGCCGCACGTGCTGCTGCCCAGCCGCCATGGCCCAGGGCGCGGCATGAGGCGGCAGCGTCTGGGACAGGGACGCGGTGCAGTCCTGGGGCTCGGTCAGGAGGTCCCGAGCGTCGCGGGACACGAAGCGGACGTTGAGGGTGCGGTCGTTTGGGGGCACCAGGGACAGGATGTGGAGCTGTATGGCGGTCGGCAAGCCCTGCAGAAAGCCCCTAATTTTGGATGTTCCGTCCATGCTCGTCGCCTTGAGTCACGAGGAGGAGGAGCTAGCCAGCCGAAAATGCCGGGGGCCAGAGCGGGGGGCCAGGGCGGGGAGCCAGAGCGGGGGGCTAGAGCGGGCGGGGAGAGCGGGGAGCCAGGGCGAGGCGCCGTCCTGAGGAGTAATACCAAAGTCACTTAGATCATTCAGCAACACGTCAGGACAAATGTTATCACAAATTGGTGTAGGCAAGAGGCCTGCTAGCTAGCCCAGCGTTTGCGAAAGGCGCGAAACAACTAGCAGCACTGGCACCACTGTCGTGGGCCCAGCCAGGTAACACCACGGATTGTCTATGTATATAGTGGATCATGACCCACAACAAGCTCACTTATGAAAGAGAGCGTGCAGAGCTCGCCGGGCTAGCGGCTGTTTAAATGAGCTACAGCTCGCGACGACGTTCCTCCATACTCATGTAGGCTATCTCCTGAGTAGCATCTAGCAAACCTAATGTTATTCCGTTCAGGGACGTCACCGTGTCATAGGTGCCGTACATACCGGTATTGGTTGGCGGGGAGCGCGGGCGCAGGCTAGGCCGCAGCGGGGCTATGTGCCGCAGAGTGCCGCCGCTGGCGCCGTGTGCAGCAGGGCGTGCAGCCACTTCGCGAGTTTTGTTAGCGGTGACACAAGCACACAACCAACAAGTACCGTAACAACGCAGGCTTCAACCACAAGCAAGACGACTGGCCACCGAAAATGTACGCCAGGGGCGCTGGCCTTGTGTGCTGTTGTCAAACGGGACAATGAGCATGCCCCGTTCCTTGTAATGGACCGGAGCAGTTTGCAGTCCTCGGTTCAGCATGCATTACGCAGGTGTTAGCACGCACGGTCCTGCCATGCCTCCTTCCTTGCAGGTCTGCAACACGCCACCGCATTGCCTTGCTCCTAGCGTCAGCAGGGAGCTGGCTACCGTGATCGAGCCACAGCAGTGCGTACCAGAGTCATTGCGCACCAGGATACATGCTTCCACACACGCAGCGTGATCAAGGTCATAACTGCAACACGTTGCTACCCAGTCAGGAAGTGGACAGGGCACAGTGCCACCGCACAAAGCATGCCCACACACCACCTGGGGTCCACCCGGGGTCTCGATATTCGTTCTCCACTGCATTCTCGACACCCAGAGCCGCCCCCTGCTACAGCTTGTGATTTTGCGTTCCTCTTCCTGCTGTGCAGGCCTCGTTCCGCTGTGCAGACATGGGAACCCAACACAAGCGCGAGCACACACAGGCTGGTGGTTAGTGCGCAGGTGGCACCGGCACAGCCGGCTCGCACTGCAGCCGTTACCTAAACCCCCAGCACCGGCCCTCGCAACCAGTAGCTACAACCGTACACCTGCCTACCCTCCTGCCCACCTACTTCCTGACCGTATATCGCTTCTCCGCTGTGATACTACTGTGCCCAACCCGGCATCGCCCCACCAACAACTCTGTCACCCTCTGGACTGCTCCCAGTGCACTGAAAGCGACGGCAACACACCGGCACGCAAAGCTGCAAGGCACCAAGCGCTTGCACGCATCGGGATGTAGCTTACCGCTCTTGCTACTGCCAACCCCGCCACCGCCCATCAGCTCCCTCACGTGTCATCGGTAGCCGCCCCATTAGCAGCAGCCACGAAGCTGCGCAGCCAAACAGCTGTGTCGGTATCACCATTCGGGAGCAAAGCCGCCACCATTACCTTGCTGCCCACCGGCGCGCCCTGCTCCGCCAGCCAACGCACCGCCGGTAGCGGACATCCCGTCCCATATGCAACCAGCACCAGGTTATCACGCTCCCACGGCACGCCCAGCCGCCGCAGCGCAGCCAGCGTGCCCCGGTCGCCACGCTTGGCTGCCACGATGTAGGGCGAGGCGTGCACGGCAGTGCCTGTGAGGTTCCCCAGCTGCTCCACCAGCCACTCCAGCAGCGCCTCGCCACCGGCCGTGGCAGCTGCCACCACGAGGTCCCCATCCGGGCGCCATCCCGGGCGCTGCTGCTGTAGGTACTGCACCAGCCCCAGGTCACCTCGGGTTGCTGCAATGTAATACACGAAGTTGTCCAACTCCGCGAGGCAGCAGCCCGCACCCACCAGCAGCTGCATCGCCTCCAGCAGACCCCGGCTGTGAGCAGACGTGTCCTTGGGCCATGGCCGCAGGACGTCGTAGGCATGGACCCCAGCGGCTGACACCCCCGCCTCGCGCGCCAGCCAACTTATGGCAGTCATGTCGCCATCCGCAGCAGCGGTTTCATAGCAGGAAGGCGAGAGAGTGATTCCAGCCTGGCGCAGGCATGCCGCGATCAGCTCCCCATCTGACCCCACCAACCCGGCTGCTGCAGAGCCGATGTCGCCCTGCTGATGAGCTGCCCCTGGCTGGTGCAGTGACGTGACGTAGCGCACGACCTCGGCCCGCCCGGCCAGCGCGGCTGTGGTGGCGAGGTCGCAAGCGCGCTGCGCAGTGTGCGCCGGTGCCCCTCTTTCCCGCAGCCACTGCAGCTTTGCCACCCCGTCAGAGCTCCTCGCCGCCCCCCGCAGCAACCTGTCCCAGCCCATGTCCCCGCTAACCTGCCCCTCCTCCGGCAGGGCACAAACCGCCTCGTCCACCAGCCACCGCACCACCGCCAAGTCATTACTTTTAAGGACATAGTAGAGGGTGCTGTAGCGCTGAGTGGCCATGTAACGGCCACAGTGCTCGCTCAGGCGGCAGCCGCGGTCGTGGAGCCAGCGCAGCCGGTCAAGGTCGCCTGACCTGGCGGCGGCCAGCAGGGTGCTCTCATCCAGCTGGCAGGTGCCCGCCCCTGCCGCCAGCAGCCACTCCATCTTTGCCACGGCGTCCGGGGTAGCCGATGTAGCAGCCGAACACAACAAAAAGTCGGACATGGCTGGACGACGGCTGCTGCTGCTGCTGCTGCTGCTGCTGCCGGTGCCATTAGTGCCAGTAAGGCTGCGAACGCCCTGCTGCAACGCCTCCCAAGTGGCCTGCAGCCCCGCCAGCGTGCAGTGCTTCGCTGCCGCGGCAAGCACCTTCTCAGGGCGCAGGAGCCCGGGGCAGTGCTGCAGCAGCCAGCCCAGCAGCTGCGGGTGGCCCGCCTTGACAGCCGCCACTCCCGGGTCGCATATGTCCCAGCGCTCAACCCATTTCGGGTCGTGGCTCTGCAGGAGCTCTGGGAAGATGCTCGGCTGCAGCAGCGTCCAGGCTGCCTCCATGTTAACTTCGCTCCCGCTGGCGGCAGCCGTACATAGCAGCTGCAGCTTGTGCAGGAAGGGTAGCTGCCGCACGTGCTGTTGGCCTGCGGCCACGGCCCAAGGCAGGGCGTGTGGCGGCAGCGGCTGGGACAGGGACGCGGTGCAGTGCTGGGCACCGGTGAGCGTGTCGCGTGCGTCTGGGCACACCAGGCGGCCGCTGAGGGCACGTTCGTTGGGCGGCAGCAGGGACAGGACGTGCAGCTGGAGTGGGGTCGGTAAGCGCCACTGGACGCGTGCCCTCTCCATGATCGCCGCTTGAAGTGAAGGGGAGGAAGAGCGGGTCAGCCTTGAGGAGGCTCAGCGCCAGGGTGCAGTCCTGAGGTTTGAGGGGAAAGGGCGGGGCGGGTAGGGTCACAGCCAGACGCGGATGAGAGACGAGACAAACCACAAAACTTTGCGACTTCTCTTGGCGCATTATCAAGAGGCAGTCTACGACAACACAAGAAAACGGAACAGAAGGCAACACAACTTCAGCAAGGATGCCACGCAGCGGACTTACGTCAATCCCCTGTTTAAATTTGCTCGTAGATTAAGCCGAGCGGGAGCGCTTTGCTGTGCTTTAAGCCTCAACGCATTCTTTCAAAGAGCAGCAGCCCAGCGACAGTTACGACGACAACCACGGTGAATTAGCTGGTGCGTTATGCCAGTTGCATTAAGAAGGTAACGTGTATCCTCAGCACGCTCTGCGGCATGTCGTGGCGGAATGGGGCTTTTGCGCTAGGCGGCTTGGTTCCGGTGCTATCATGATATCACGACCTCCAACCGACGCTATGTACCCATGACAGCAAAAATTTGATCTGTAGGTACACGGTGACGACACTGGCAGCATCGCAACGGCATAGTGTAGCGTGTAGGGCAGGGAGCAGGGTAGGACGTAGGAGGCAACGCAGGCAAGGTCAAAGGGTAGGTGGGGGCCAACGGGCCATCACGTGTCTCCCAGCAACACCCGCAAAGGTGGGCTACAGTCAGGACAACGAACCAGGCGGGGGGAGAGCATTGCCACAGGTCAGCCTGTTCGCTGTTCTTTCGCAAGGTTACAAGGTAAGGATCGGGGCGCGAAAGTTGGTTCTTAGACCGACTTTCCCGGGATTTCCAACCCGGGTTCGAATCCTACCTCAGGCGAGATTCCAGTCCTCGTCTGCCTGTGCGGTCTGCCCGGACCCATGGGGAAGGCGTGTCGGTGGTTGGTGGCTATCAGTGGAT
>VFQN01001968.1_pt1 | contig 32874 bp, 50 predicted proteins | sample 3512371 | NCBI WGS metagenome assembly VFQN01 (sample SAMN10412370, study PRJNA504923) | tailings metagenome | isolation source: Replicate 2 from Balatoc abandoned mine | place: Philippines: Itogon, Benguet | collected 2017-08-28 | reverse complement strand
AACACTTCCGCGATTCCCTGACGCCTTACACGGTTTCTCGCGTTTTACGCGTACCCCCCCTAGCACCCCTGTCCCGTCATCTTGTGGTCCAAATGGCGTTGCATGTAGGCGCCCACCACCTCAGTTTCAGGTCCATGACGGCTGGGGTGGCGGTCCACGGAAGCCTCCACCGCCACCCCTGCCCTACCCTGCCCTGCCCTACCCCCCCTCCTTCTTGGCCACAACGCCGCCCGCCTGCTGCCCGCCCTGCATCCGTATATCCTCGAAAATGTCCTTGATCTGCAACAGCGAGACAACACAGCGCATGAGGGGCAGAGAACCCAAGCGTCAACTGGACCTGCGCGATTTGCTACACAGCACAGCGGAGACAGGGACTGCGGCTTTAATGGATTGCAACCCCGCCACAATGGGCAACGCCTTGGCATCGCCTCCTGCCTTCCCACCCAGATGCCAACGGCGCCCAGCCGCTTTACACACGTGCCGCCAGCCCCCCAGCGGGAGCAGGGCCCCCTTTCCCCCACCCCCGCCACGCACGTCATCCTTGCCCCTGTCCATGGCCGCATTGCACACGGTAGCTGCACGTTCGCACACACAGAGGTAGCTCCTGGGCCAACCACATGGCCCCCGCTCCCGCCCCCGCCCCACCCCACCCCACCCCGCCACGCACCTCGTCCTCGTCCATGTCCCTGGCCGCATCGCACAGCTGCACGTAGGCAACCTTGACGTACGACTCCTTGTCAGCGGCCTGTGGGGTGCATCAAAGCACCAGGCTTTATGCGTACACACGTATTTGCAACTTCACATGTACGAGTACTTGTCAGCGGCCTGTGGGTTAACCGCAGGGTGGCCTGTGGGGTGTGTCGAGGCAACCAGAGGAACTGGTAGGCCCAAGATTAGGCCAGCCGGGCAGGTGAGAGCTCAACCCTGAGAGTGGCCAGCAAGCCCTAAGGAGAGGACCCGAGGGTGTGCAGTGGTTTTGGATGAGGTACGGAGCCCGATTGCCAGCACGGCTGAAAGGGAGCATGTGTACTGACAATGCATGGTGCGTGTTGTACTGGCCAAGGCAAAAATGTAACCCCTCCGGGCCCGTTTGGAGCCCCTTTGGTAGCAGCCGGGGGGCGAGGCAGCTGCTTTTCTCACGGCTCCAAGCCCTTTCCCGTCCACGCCCCTCAGCCACCACTCTACCTGCATCTTGCCCTTGCACCTCTGCGTTCCGCCCACCCGCACCCACCTACAGCTGCCTGGGCACCTACCTGCCCCTTGCCCTTCATATTCATGCGTTCATCAACCTGCGCCCACCCGCACCCACCTGCAGCTGCTTCGGGGCCTTGCGCCTGGCCACTTGACCTGCAGGCCCCACCCGCCAGACCACCCGCCCACACCCACGTGCAACCGCATGCACAAGCTCGCGCCGCACGCACGGCAACGCACCCGTAGCTGCCCCAGCGCATTGCGCACGGCCACCCTACCCAGAGGCCCCCACCCGCCAGGCCACCTGCCCACACGCACCTGGAGGTTTCTCAGCGCCTTGCGCACGGCGCGCACCTCCTCAGACGGCTTACACTTTTTCAAAAATTTACAAAAATAAAAAACCTATTTCCCACTGCCATGCGCACACGTACCTGGAGATTCCTCAGCGCCCTGCGCACGGCGCGCACCTCCTCAGTCGGCAAAGGCACCTGCACGTGGGTTAACAAGTTGATGCGGGGATCAGGGGGATGATATCACTCTCACAGCAGACGGGTTGCATGCACAGAGGTAGACACTGGCGGCAGCGGGGTTGACGGTGTGGTGTGTTAACGTTAGCGTTGACACGTGCCTACAGCAGCCACGTGGTACCGTACGCAACGCAAACAGCAAACCCAGAGCAGACATCGATGCCACACACTTGTGCCTGCGCCATTACCTCGCTTAAGCGCAAGCATAATGGCGGCCGTGTTCGTCAGCATAGTACCCATGTCACACATGCAAGGGAATGAGACTGCGGCAGCAGCATTACCTGTGCCATGAGCTCGTTCAGCGCCACCGCAATCGCGGCCGTGTCCGTCAGCATCCGTGTCATCCGCTTGAAGCGACTGGCCGCCCACTTGGCATCTTCAGCGGCGGCGGCGGGGTCGGCGGCGGGCGGCGGCGGCGCGGCGGCGGCGGCGGGCGGCGGCGCGGTGGGCGGGGCGGCGGCGGTGCCGTTGGCTTCCGGCGCGGGGGCCGTTGGGACGGTGGTTGGGACGGGTGGTTGTGGTGGTTGTGGTAGTTGCTGGGCGGGGTCGAGGCGAGGGCGCTTGGCGGCCTGCTTGGCGGGGGAGGGGCATGGGAGGGGCAGGGGGAGCTTGGCGGAGAGCAGACATTCACACAGCCAGGGTGTGTAGATGATATGGGCCATGCCAACGTGCGCATGAAAACACCCAAGTTAACACGTGACTCAAACGTGCTGTGCATCTCGTAACAAGTACGCGAAAATACATCGGCGGGGCAGCTTGGCGGCGAGCAGACATGGACAGAGACGGAATTCACATATGATGTGCTCCACATTGTCCACATGATGTGGTGATACGGTTCGAAATGCCCAAGTGGGGCGAGTAGAAAACCCCAAACCACAACACACGACCCCCAAGTACTGTGTTCCCCGAAACCGTGACCCTGCATGACCGCACACGGTCGTCCTGCTCGTAACCACAAACGCATGCAAGGTCCGCACCTGGCCGTCTTGCTGCTGCTGCTGCTGTGCGCGTAGGTCCGCTACAGCCCCCGCCGCCGCAACGGCCATGGCTTGCGCTTGTGCGTCCTGAGGCGCCTGGGCAACGGCAGCGTGCTCAGCAGCCGGGTTCAGCGCCACCTGCTGCTGCTGCTGCTGCTGTTGTTGTAGTAATAGCTGTTGCTGTTGTTGCTGCTGCTGCATCGCCTGAAAGTCCTGGTGCTGCTTGAAGTGCTGGTAGTAGTACTTGTAGTAGTGCTGGTATGAGTGGGCGTAGTGCTGCTGCTGCTGCTCCACAGGAAGGTGCTTGTAGCTGTCCTTCTGCGAATCCGCGCACTTCCTTGCCTCCCGGTCTGCCTGCACGGCGGCCGTATCCTCCTGCCGCTGCTGCTGCTGTTGCTGCTGCTTCTGCCGGATGAGGTGCTGCACTTGCACGGCCTTCTGTTCAAAGGCCTTTTTGAGCACCTGCGCCTCCCGCTGCGGGTCGCTGACCAACGCCTGCGTTGGTCAAACACCGGTCAACGTTGGTCAAAACCGGACAACGCTGGTCCAAGTCTGGGCAACGCTCGTACACGCCGGTCTAGCGACACGCGGATTCTACACGCGGACCAACGCCGATGTGATGGTCACGTACCGGCAAACGCAGCTCAAACGACAAACCCAAGCAACCCCCAGCGCTGGCTCAGGTACTCCACTGGTTGGTAAACGGGCGCTTATCCACCTGCTGAGGGCGTCAGCGCCTTGCAACCGCGCGAGCAGTTGGTCCTCTACGCGAGCAGTTGGTCCTCTACGAGTCCTGTCGTACCTGTCGTACAGATCAGCGCCCCCGCTTTACCCACGCACCTGTAGCACCTCAGCGACGACCGCCGTCTGGTGTGCCGCGTCGTTGTAGCGCTGCTGCTGCCCCGCGTTCATCAGGGCGGACAGAATCTGCCGCCGCACGTGGGTGTCCACTAAACGGTTGGTCCTGGGGGCGTTGGCGGTTGGCGGTTGCGGTGTCGGTTAGTGACGGTTGGTGGTGGATAGTTGTGGAAACCGGTCGCACAGGTCGGGGGCTGGCAGAGCATTACGGCTGCAGGCTGCCCCGCCTAGACCGTGTCGCGTCGTGCTTCCCAGCCCGCCGCCCGCTGCACCCTCGTACACACCCACGACAGGCAGCACGCACACCAGACCACATGCCCGGTCCCCATGCTCGTTGCGAAACGCCGCGTCTTGCTATGGCATCACACGCGCAGCACGCGAGGTCACTGCAACCCAGGCCCCTACGCCACAGTCAACCAACCCCACACCAGCGCCACCCACTTTGCGTCCGGATACACAGGCTCGAACGCCTGCATGAGCCGACACGTGATCAGGTGCGGCGGCAGAACCCCCGCCCCTTGCCCCGCCGCCGCCGCCGCCGTCGCCGCCGCCGCCGCCGCTGCCGCCGCCCGCTGCTGCTGCTGCTGGTACTGTGCCAGCTGCTGCTGCTGCTGCTGCTCGTTCACAGGCTCCGCCTTGACGCCACGCGGACTGCCCACATACCCGGCCCCCGTCGTCACCTGCTGCTGCGCCCGCCTAACGTCGTCCCCTGTCCCTGTCCCTGGCCCCATCCCCGTCGCTGTCACAACCGGCGGCGGCCCTATGACCGGGTCCCCGTCCGTCCGTCCGGCAGCCGCCGTGACGACGGCCCGCACGTGGTCAGACACGCGATTGCGGCCCTTTGCCGTACGGCCGGCGCCCGCCGCCGCCGGCGCCGCCGCACCTGCGGCGGTTGGTGGTCTTTGCGGCTGGACGGCGGATAGGAGGGCCCCGGACTTGGCCCGTTTGAGAGTGTTGGTGTTGGTGTTGGCGGCTGGGGCGGGGGGTGCGGGGGGAGGTACGCTGCCGGAGCCGCGGCGGCCGAGGTCCTGAGACGCCATGGCCTCCAGCCGCAGCAGCTCTGAGGGTCAGAAGGTCCAGCGGGTAGGAAGTGTCACGATTCCAGGAACACACAAGATGACCGTGTTGCCCCGGGTACAAGTTGCGAGAGAGGCGTGTTGAGCAACATGCAGCGTTTTCTGCCTTGCGGGATTCCTGCCACTGGTCTCCACGCCCTGCACTTGAGCCCAACCATATATCTGACCCCACAGCGCGCTTACCCTCCTGCGTGGCTGGCGGCACCACGGCCTTAGAGAACAGCGCGCTGAAGGGGTCGGAGGTGGGCACCAGCCGCCGCTCGCCCTTGGGCCCCGTATGGCCTCTACCCCTGGCCAAACCATGAAACCCACTCACCGTGGCACCCAAAACACCGGCCCCCTGCCCGCTACGTTACCACTCCTCATGCACCCCACCCCTCTTGGGCACCCCACCCACCTTCTTGTGTGGCGGGCGGCACCACAGCCTTTGAGAACAACGCGCTGGGGTCGGAAGTGGGCACCAGCCGCCGCTCGCCCTTGGGGCCGGTGGGCGAGCAGCCGGGCGCCGGCGGGTGGTCGCCCCAGTGCAGGAAGTTGACCCCCACGTGCACAAAGTCGGTGGGCGAGGGGCTGTCGTCGTACGAGATCTGGATGCGGGTGGGGAGGTGGGCACGCGTGGGGTGTGGGGCAGGTGAGGGAGGGAGGCAGGGGTGGTGCGTAGGGGTGGGAGGTGGGCGAAAGGTGGTTGTTGTGCGGCAAGTGGGTGGGGCGGCCGTGGCAGGGTGGCGGGCGCCATGGGGGAAGTGGATGGCGAGGTGCATGCGCCGTATGCTTGATGGGAAAGCACGGGCACCAAACCATGGTCAAGCCGACCCCGGTACTCGGACCGGGCTCGCTGAGCAGAACGGCAAACTATGCGGTTTTTTGCTACCACACTGACCAACCGGTGCATCTCTTCGGCCTCGGCCCCACTATGGTGTACGGCAGCGACCCGCCCATCAGCTTCCCACACTGCCCCTAGCCTGACAGCTTCACATACCACCACCCGTCACCCGCGCCCCGCCCTCCACCACAACACGGCCCACGCCCCACGCTCCACGCCAAACCGCGCTGCAGTCCTCACCTCATGCTCCCCCGTCTCCTCCACGTACGACACCACCCGCGCCGCCCGCCACGTGCCGTACATGCGCCACGGCGGCTGCCGGAACTCGCTGAAGTGGTACACCCACACGCGCCGCCCCCGGGGCCCCCCGCCACCTTCCCCTCCCCCCGCCTCCGCCTCCGCCCGCCCATCTGCCCCTCCCCCTCCCCCTCCCCCTCCCTCAGCCGCCGCCTTCGCGAGCTCCCCGCCGCCAGCCGCCACCGCCCGCCGTCTCATCTCGTCCAAGTACGGCACCGCCTTGGCCAGCTCCAAGCTCTCCCCGCACGCCAGCGCACCCCACACCCTCCGCTTCAGCCGCTCGTTGTCCACGACCCTGACCCCCGGCGACCCCCTCCCATCCCCCTGCTCCCCCTCCTCCCCCTCCCCCTCCTCCCCGTCCCCCTGCGTCCCCGTGCCAGTCCCTGGCTCCGGCGTTACGCTCCGGGACCTCGCGCTGCCCCCACGCTCCTCCGACCCCTGCCGCTGCAACCCCTGCTGCTGCTGCTGCTGCTGCTCGTCCGGCTGCTCCTCCAGGCCCGCCTCGTCGCCGCCCTCTCTCGCGTGCATGTAGAAGTGTGTTAGCGGCATGAAGCCTGGCACCTGCTGCCGCGCGCACAGGCCGCACAGGCAGCGCACCAGCAGCAGCTCCGGGTCAGAGGTGCGGCCTGGGGGTAAGGAGAGGTGAGAGGACGGGCGAGGAGGGGTGAGGAGGCGTTCTAGGGCAGGTCTCGTAGGCCTGTGGGGGCAATACTGGCCCATTCGGTTGCGGAGGAGAGGGTCAGCAACTGAAATAGGGGCGGGCACGAGTTTCGATCCGTACTGGGCTCACATCCCAGCACCTGCGCCCGGAGAGAGCCAGCGAGCCGGGGGCAGGAGCCGAAGGGACATCGGCGCCAGGGGACATGGGCACGGTCCGTACCCGGAAAGGGACCCACCTCCCAGCACCTGCGCCCGGTGGCGGCCGTAAACCATGGGCAGGCACGAGCGGCCAGGGGCATGAGTACATGCGAAGATGCATGAGGGCGGTAGCCCGGTACCCACCTCCCAGCACCTGCGCCCGGTGCCGGCCGCACGCCACGTAGAGCGGCTGCAGCCACGCCGCTGCCTGCAGCAGCGAGCGCAGCAGCGGCTGGGGCGTGTCCTCGGGCGGAGGGTCCGTGCCGGAGGGCGGAGGGCTCTGCGATAAGGGGGAAACCATGGTGCTTGTGTTAGAAGAGGGCTTTGTGTGAGGGTGTGACGGCCGGCTCGGTGGTGGAGGGCGGAGGGCTGTGCGAGCAAAAGGCGGCGACAACGGTTTGCGTGCAGTACGGCAGGCCCGCATGCGGTGCCGTAGACTTGCACGATGGGGCGATTGGCGTGTGAGCTTGTGGGCCCCAACGCCAATTGACCAGGCGCCTCGGGACTCACCGTCAGGATGTACTCTGGCGTGAGCTGCGCAGTGATGCCCCCGTGCCGCGGCCGCTTGCGGGCCGCCCCGCCGCCGCCGCCGCCTGGCCCTCCGCCGCCGCCTCCCCCGCCGCCTGGCCCGCCAGGCCCGTTGTAGTTCCTCCGCCCCGTCACCGGCAGCACCGGCGTTATGCCGTTGGCCTGCAGGGGACAGGACAACCACACCCCAACACACGTAAGATCTTCCCCAGTGTACTCTCCTGCCCCTGGCCCCTCCTGCCCTGGCCCGTAACCCGCCCCGTCATTGGCAGCACCGGCGTTATGCCGTTGGCCTGCAAAGGAAAAGAGGTGCATTTGCGGGGGTAGCGTGGGTTACCGCCGGCACGCCATAAGGCGACACGTGGCACAGACGCGAGGCTGTACCACACATGAGAGGCACCACCGCTTAGCCACATCGTGCACTTCCGGTTGACTCAAATCAGATGCCCACAGCACTTGCGTCCTGTCCCGCCGCTGGCTTGTCCGCACTTCACCCCGTCTAAATCCCCCCTCACGGCCCCAGACCCGCTGCCTCCCGCCCATTCCCGCGTTCTTTTGCCCACCGCGTCCTGCGCCGCCGCCAACAGGTACGCCGCGTGCTGCTGCTCCCACTGTTCCTGCCCCACAGCCCCCTAACGCACGCCCCCTCCTGCCCCGCCCTGTCTCCACCGCGTCCTGCGCCGCCGCCCACAGCTGCGCCACCCACCAATACCTCCACTGCTCCCGCCACCCCACCCCACGGCCCTGTAACCCACATGCCCCCCACCTAAGTCCTCCATCACGCCCCCGCCTGCCCCTTTTGACCCACCGCGTCCTGCGCCGCCGTCCACAGCGTTGCCACGTGCCGCTGCTCCCACTGCTCCTGCCACACGCCCAGCAGCGCCTGCGCCGAGCGGTGCACGTCGTGCTCCGGGTCCGAGTTGTAGCGCATGGCATTGTCGCACATGAGCCGTACGGCGGCGTCCACCTGGTGAGTGTGGGCGAGCGAGACGGAGGAGCAGGGGCGGTGCTGTGAGCGTTGAGCTCGCATGTGGATTCTAGCCATATGGCAAGACCCGCGCCCGCGCGACAGTCCTCTTTTCGATGCCAGCACCGCCGCGACCTTCACCTTACCCACAGCCAGCCGCAGCGCCGCCTTGCAGACTGGCCGCACGCTAAGTCACTTGCATGGTCGCACCCGGTGTTCCGGTCCCACCACACTGACCGCTAAATGCACCCTCCCTCCCTGAGCGGGTCGGACCTGGCCACCGCATGCCGCCCGCCGGCTCGCCACACAGTTTCCTCGCGTTTTACGCCTCTCCCCACGCCCGTGCCGCAATACTGTACGATGAATGCCGAAACTGCGCTTACGTCCGCGGGCCGCTTGTCCTTGTCGGCCTCTAGTCGGCTCCGCATGGTACCCAGGCCTGCCCCCACTCCTTCCCACTGCATGCTGATCCCCCCGTGCCCGTGCCGTGTGTCCAACAGACCTGCCCACCACCATTGTTACGCCCTCCAGCTCGCCTCTCCCCACGCCCGTGCCACAACACGAGAAACTACCGAAAGTGCGCTTACGTCCGCGGGCCGCTTGTACTTGTCGGCCTCCAGCCGGCTGCGAATGGTGCTCAGGTCCTGAGGGTCCTTGATCATTTGGTAGTAGCCGGGGGCGCGGTGCCGCACCTCATCCACAGGCTCCTGTACGGACATTAAACGAATGGGGATGGGAACAGTTGGGGTGGGCCAGAGTCATACTACGCAGTGAATGCACAGACAACGACAGCGGCGAAGCATGGGTCCGTCGGGGTAATGGTGGACAGGGGGACGTAGGTTGCGGGGGGCGCGGTGCTTCAGCTCTGGGGGCCTAAGTGGGGCCTAGGCAGGGGCACAAAACGGCGGGCGGTCAACGGAGTGTAGGGCGCTGGTTGACTAGAGCAGTAGCGTTGTGCATGTGCTATGTCTATCGGTGTTGGCGATTGCCGCTGCGGTGCGTTTGGGACTTGTGCGGCGGGTAAGGGTCAACGTGGGTCAACACCCTTGTGCCCCCAGGCCCAGCTGCCCGAGCCAAGCTGGTAGCCAGGAAGTTGCACGAGTCCTTCAATTTAGTCAGCATGTCACGATCACGTTGTACGGACCGCATGCAATGACGGCGATTGATCATCTACGCCGTTCTCAGTGCGCTGAAGGGCACGACACCTCACGACCAGCATGACCTATGTACGGCGTACCAGATCTGCCGTACGCCGAAAATTCCGCTGACACCCTAGGAGCGGCGTGCTGTTGGACGGTGTGCAGCATGGTAAGAGCCACGCAATGTCGTGCATGTGCAGGGCCGCCGTTGTCTGTTGCCCCGATGACGTGGCAGCCCATGGGGTCGCATGGGTGGCCTGTCAGTGACAGGTAGCGGTGGCGGCCGCCGGCGGTCTAACAGCAACCGCAACCGCGACGCCCACCTTGAAGCACCAGCTGTGCGTGGATTGGAGTAGGAAGTTGATGGCTCCCTTTGTCGCACGCCATGCCCGCTCCTCCAGCTTTTCCTATGGTACCGCCGATGGATTGAGAGATCAAGCTGTTACCATGCATATATAAATGTAAAGTATCTGAAATTATATTATACATATCCATTCTCTATGGCCGTCAGCTGTTGACTTCTGGCCGCGGAAATATAGCGCGCGATGAGAGAGCACTGGCTCAGCTCAGGTCTGGCTGCTACTGTACTGGATTTGTGCTATAAAACATACACACCTTCTCGCTTTTCCCCATGATTGCTGGACAGGAAGACCCCCAAGTGGGCAGTCACAGCTATCGACACTAGAGCCTCATCACGAGTGGTGGCAAGCGCATCGCATGTAGCACGGTCACAGTCTACAAGTGGCTCAGCAGTGTGTGGGGGCGTGCCAGGGCTGCATGGCCCCACCGGGCATAGACCATGTACGGTGTGCGTCATCGGCATTGGCCCGGCTTCGGACAACGTTGGATGCCAGATCTCGCTGCCGCACGGCACCATACGATTGGGGCGAGCACCTTAATGATGGCAGCATTGCGGTGGTCATCGCTCATGCAGGTCTGTAGCGGTCGCTGACTCCCAGTCAGCTTCGGTCAGCTTCTAGAACCCTTACTGCAACCGCCCGCCTGCTGGACGCATGGTCCAGCCCCTGGGTGCCGAATGGCCAAATGAGACATAGATCCTGGTGATGCCCTTCCTGAGGTGCCTATCCGCTGGGCCTTAGATCGTAGTCATATGAGCCTTGACCGGTTCTAATCTACGACGTCAGCAGCAGGAGATGGCCACGTCATACATCACAGCATGCCAGGCAGCTCTGCAGTCACATAGCTGCTGTGGGTGGGTAGTGTTGACACCGTCAGGCGTAGCAGTTGAGAGAGGCCCTACCGTAGAGTAACCGCCAACCCTTCCGCAGCCCGTGTGTGCAGTATGTATCTGTAGGAATAATAATGCTGCAGGAACGCGCACGACTGAGAACAACTTGTTCTCTGGGCAGTCCGCCCAACGATAATTTTGGTGTGGTGGCGCCACAGAGGGCATGCAATGTGCCGTACAACATGGCGGTCAGCGCGAAAGGTTTGGCGTCATGAATGAATCAGTTTGCGTTGAAGATACAGAATACGCATCTTTACCTTACTCCCTTGAACTGGTTATCGCGACTCCCCGCGACTGGTTGCTGGCCCGCAGCCGACCAACCAAAGTCCTTGCATGCACAGTATAAAGAACAGCAGCCAATTGCGGAGTACGCGTTCTGCAGCAGCAGCTCAGCCGCCGACCCCGCGCCGCCCAGCGAGTTCCCCAATTGCCCTAGGCAGCAGCCTCGCCCCGACAAGCAGCGCCAACAAAATGGTCCTCGGCATTAAGACTGTTGCGGGCTTTGTGTCTGCCCCATTCCGAAGGGGCACTCGGCGTGCGGCTACGTCGGTGAGAGTGTCGGGTTCGCTGTGCGCGCTCTGTGCGACTTTTCGTCTTCGACGTACCATACACGCGACCGCAGCTGCTTTCCCGCTTACCACAACTTGTACGTACCCATCATATGCATATAGCGTGATCCCATGACGCAAGCCGAAATCGAGGACCTGGTGCTGAAGCTGAACAAAATCGAGGTGCGTTCTGCCTCCCGAAAGGGTACTGCACCTGGTGCACTCAGCACCTGGGCTTTTCAAGGCTTGCTGTACAGGACAGACGCAGTTGGCATGGGGCCAGAACCTGCCAGCTGGCATCCCTCTGTGTGCACGGGGGCTGCAGGCGGGCTGCAGCCGCCTGCAGCTGGGTGCCCCACCTGTGCTCCAAACCTCCGCCCGGGCCCCGGGCCGTAGGGGTCCCCTTACCATCTCAATACAAGAGGTTTATGGAAGGGACTTTAAATTATGACGTCGTTATGCAGGCTGTCAAGTTCGGCGAGTTCAAGCTTAAGAGCGGGCTGCTGTCCCCAGTGTACGTGGACCTGCGCGTCATCGTCAGCTACCCAGACGTTCTGGAGCAGGTGTGAACAGCAGAGGGGATGGGGATGAAGGCCAAGGTGTGTCTTGTTCGGTGACTGTGCTGAAGAGGCTAGCTGCAGGCTGCCTGCAACAACCTTTAGGCATGCTTCCCCCAACAATTGCGAGCTCAGCCTTACCGGTGCTCGTACGGCTATGCAGGTGTCCCGCATGATGTGGAACGCCGTACGCGGCTGCGAGTACGACATCATCTGCGGCGTGCCGTACACCGCCCTGCCCATTGCCACTTGCATGTCTCTGGGCTTCGGGGAGGCCATGGTCATGCGGCGCAAGGTGAGGGACCAGCGGGCGGTGAGCATCCGATAAAAGGACCCTGTGAGCAGAGGTAGCTCATGCCCCAGCAAAGTAGCAATTTTAGTTTGAGACCTGAGGCCATAGCAGACCAGCTGGAAGGCCCAGGTGGTGCGGCATAAGGTGAGGAGGCTCCGCAGTGCGGGAACCGGGGATATCGTAGTGCAGCACACATGGGAAGCACTCAACCTAACGGTCCGGAACGCAAGGGACTTAGGGCTATAACAGGGCAGCTATAAAGCCAATATGCCACAGTCATGCGCTGCACGCGCATGCAAGGTGACCGTGGTGGGGGCGCAGACGGAAGGGTCGGGTGACGGGTGTTGGGCCCATGTGGGCCAATTGGCGGGTTGAGTCTTGGAGTTGGAAGCAGGGGTGTACGGATGGCGCGTGGGCTGGGCCCCGTGGCCATGGCGGTCCTTGGTGCGGAGGGTCCAGAGGCGGACAGCAGCTGGCAGGGGCGCAGCGGGACCGTGTGGCAATACCCTGCACCGATGCAGCAGCAGCCGCGGTTCCCGCGGTGTTGCCAACCGCGGCCCGAGGAGGAAACTGGCGAAGGGCGCAGCAGCGATGGCAGGCGGCAGCAGCGCAGCGGAGCGGGCAATGGTGGTAGCCGGCGGCCGTGAGTTCGGATGCGGCGGGATAACGCATCCCTGCTGGTCCAAGGGCTGGTCGCAGTCGCCCTGAACAGAGGCGTGCCCCTGACTGTGCACAACGGGGCCTGCCCTCACTGGGCCCGCTGGTCCCAGGCGGGCCCCGCTGGTCCGGGGGCCTGGTCCCACTGGTCCGAGGGCGGCCCGGGGGAGGATCATAAGCGCAGCCCGCAGTGACGGCCAGCGCTTGCGGGAGGGAGCAGCCGCGTAGCCGGCGGCCGTGGGCTTTGCGGCGGCGTGGGATAACGTATCCGAGGAGACGCAGTGGGCACAGTCGGCAGTGGCGGCAGCCGGAGCGTCTTGGGGCGGAGGCGTGGGGAGGAGCAGCAGCAGCGGACGCAGCAACCAGCAGCCTGCGCTGGCGGTAGCCAGAGGGTGTTCGGGTGGCGGCGGCGGAGGAGGAGGAGGAGGAGGAGCAGCAGCAGTGGCAGCAGCAGCTGGCGGAGGCCAGGGTGGCTTCCTGCTGGCCTTGGTGCAGGGGCGGGGGCAGGGGTGGTTAGGGTGGGGCGGCGGGGGGCGGGGGCGGCGCGGCGCCATGGACCCTCCGCACGGTGGTCAGGACGTGGCATGGCCCTCTCCCGTGTGTGCGCTCGGTGCAGGACAGACGGTTGGCATTGCGACTCATGAAACGGAGCCGCAGCATCCGGCCCTAGCGCGCTCGGCGTGCGCCAGCTGCAGCGGGCGGCCTGGGGATGCGGCCCTTAAGACGTAGAGCCCCCTGCCCAAGCGCTAGCTGCAGCGGGCTCCTGGGCGGGCAGTGGTGCTCGCGCTGTTCATGTTCGCCAGCAGCGCCGCTGGCGGTGGTGTGGAATTCCCCTACCTTCGCCGTTGCGTGTGTGCCGTACTGTACGACACCTGTACCGCACCCCGCCCGCAGGAGGTCAAGGACTACGGCACCAAGAAGGCCATTGAGGGTGCCTACAAGGCCGGCCAGCGCTGCCTCATTGTGGAGGACCTGGTCACCAGCGGGGCGTCCGTGCTGGAGACCCTGGAGCCGCTCAAGGTAATATCTTGGTTGTGTCGACAAACAATATATTTGATACGGGAAAAAAAATAAAGAATTGTATGAAGGGAGGTGCGTAATTATGAGCGACCTGGTGACCAGCGGGGCCTCCGTGCTGGAGACCCTGGAGCCGCTCAAGGTAAAGGATTTATTTTAGATTCAGATATTTGGGAAGTAGTAGCTTGGATACGCATGACGAGCTGCAGCGGGGCGCACCTGGCGGTACTCAACCACCCCACTTGCGTGTGCGTTAACCCAGAGACGGAGGGGCTGGAGGTGTCGGACGTGGTGGTGCTGATCGACCAGCAGCAGGACGCACTTAGTCACCCACCGCACTTGCGTGTGCGTTAACCCACAGACGGAGGGGCTGCAGGTGTCGGACGTGGTGGTGCTGATTGACCGCGAGCAGGGCGGCGAGGCAACCCTGGCGGCGCACGGCCTCAGGCTGCACGCCGCCTTCAAGCTGTCCGCCATGCTGGACGTGCTGCTGCGGCACGGCCTGGTTTCGGAGGAAACGGCGTCCAAGGTACGTGTGTGTGTTAGCGTGTGGGTGTGTATTAGCTGCACGCCGCCTTCAAGCTGTCCGCCATGCTGGACGTGCTGCTGCGGCACGGCCTGGTTTCGGAGGAAACGGCGTCCAAGGTACGTGTGTGTGTTAGCGTGTGGGTGTGTATTAGCTGCACGCCGCCTTCAAGCTGTCCGCCATGCTGGACGTGCTGCTGCGGCACGGCCTGGTTTCGGAGGAAACGGCGTCCAAGGTACGTGTGTGTGTTAGCGTGTGGGTGTGTATTAGCTGCACGCCGCCTTCAAGCTGTCCGCCATGCTGGACGTGCTGCTGCGGCACGGCCTGGTGACGGAGGAGACGGCGTCCAAGGTGCGACACGTGTATTAAGGGGTGGCGTGTATTAGCTCCAAGTGGTGGTGTGTGAGCTGTCCGCCATGCTGGACGTGCTGCTGCGGCACGGCCTGGTGACGGAGGAGACGGCGTCCAAGGTGCGACACGTGTATTAAGGGGTGGCGTGTATTAGCTCCAAGTGGTGGTGTGTGAGCTGTCCGCCATGCTGGACGTGCTGCTGCGGCACGGCCTGGTGACGGAGGAGACGGCGTCCAAGGTGCGACACGTGTATTAAGGGGTGGCGTGTATTAGCTCCAAGTGGTGGTGTGTGAGCTGTCCGCCATGCTGGACGTGCTGCTGCGGCACGGCCTGGTGACGGAGGAGACGGCGTCCAAGGTGCGACACGTGTATTAAGGGGTGGCGTGTATTAGCTCCAAGTGGTGGTGTGTGAGCTGTCCGCCATGCTAGATGTGCTGCTGCGGCACGGCCTGGTGTCGGAGGACACGGCGTCCAAGGTGCGACACGTGTATTAATGGGGTGGCGTGTGTTAGCCACTACCGTAGTGCACACTGTCGGTCCTTGACCCCTCTGCCTGCACTCCCCCGCCACACCAACCTCCCCGCGCAAGTCTCCGCAGGCACAACTGAATTTCCGTTTCTGTAGATGGTTTCCATTTCTGTAAACTTGGCCGCTATCCACATGCCCCCACGCAGGTCCGTAAGTTCATTGCGGAGAACCAGACCTCGGTGCCCCCCCCCGCCGCCGCGGCCGCGGCCGCCCCTGCGCCCGCCGCCCCCGCCCCTGCCCCTGCTGCCCCCAAGAGGTAGGCCCGTGCCTGTGGCGGCGTCTCAGCACAGCATGGGCTGCTGGGACCTTACCATTCCATGCTTAACGTGAATTGCTTGCACAACGTGGGTCGGTGATGCTCCCAGGAGGTACCCTGAGCGCAGCCGTGTGTCGGCGCGTCAGCAAGGCGTGCCAACTTAACCACGTGTCCTTGTATGGAACATGCTTGCTAAGGCACCCAAGTGTGCGCACTAATGGGCAACGTGGTTACCTGGCTAAAAACACTGCTGCTGCGGCAGGCGGAATGCCTCTTAGCCGCAAGAACACGCCGCCCTGGCTCAGCACTACAAGGCACAGTGCTGAGCATGACATGTACGACACTGCCCTGCCCTGTCGTACAACCGTACGGAATCCACCCATCAGGCTGCCGTACGAGCAGCGCATCCCGCTGGCCAAGTGCGCCATGGCCCGCCAGTGCCTGGAGGTCATGGTGCGCAAGCAGACCAACCTGTCGGTGGCGGCGGACGTGGACACCGCGGAGGAGATGCTGGAGCTGGCCGAGAAGGTAGGAGGGGCATGTGTGTTAAGGGCGTGTGTGTTAGCGGTGTGGGAGGGAGGGAGGAGTTGGTGGTGGCGGCGGACGTGGACACCGCGGAGGAGATGCTGGAGCTGGCCGAGAAGGTAGGAGGGGCATGTGTGTGAAGGGCGTGTGTATTAGCGGTGTGGGAGGGAGGGAGGAGTTGGTGGTGGCGGCGGACGTGGGCACTGCGGAGGAGATGTTAGAGCTGGCCGAGAAGGTAAGAGGGGCATTTGTTCCAAGGATGTGTTTATGAAGGGGACAAACGGTACTAGGAAAGCGGTACAACGGTACATGGAGTATGATGGGCCGGAGGGTGGGAGGGGAGGATTGGGGTTGATGCCGGATGAAGCTTTCCTTGCACCGCGTCATGATGTACAGCCGTGCCGTACGCGTGTGCCGTGCAGGTCGGTCCGTACATCTGCGTGTTCAAGACGCACGTGGACATCTTTGACAAGTGGGACGAGTCGATCGTCGCCAAGCTGACGGTGGGTGCTGCCGGGGGAACCGCCGCTACTGCGTTCCTGCATTGCCCTTCCTGATATGACATGTTAGTGCATTCCTGACATATGACCGGACCCGGACCGGACCCGGGCGGTGGGTGCTGCTGGGAACGGCCGCTACTGCACGATATGTGGCTCCTTACAATACTTGGCAGAATCTGGGCCCGGGCTCCTACTGGGCGTGACCCTGAGTTGCTGGGGTCACTACACGTGTTGCAGGACAGGACTGGCTGGCATACAAGGTACTTGTGAAGGTATACACCTAGTGCGTGCTCAAACGCTGACCATTTCCCTCCACACGTCTTTCCCCTTGCCTCCCCTACCAACCAACCGACCAAACCGTTCACCCGTGGACCACCGACACCGGTACGGCACCTGCTGCGGCCGGCAACCAACCTACGTCGTACGTACGACGTCACCACACCTGCAGGCGATTGCCAAGAAGCACGGTGGGTACTGCATGGCAGCAGTACCGTGTACGGCCAGACGCATGCGGCAAGCCAGGCATGCGAAATAGGACACACGCCTGCGGACTGACCTGTCCGTTGCTTGCACCTCTTTCAATGCCATCCTGTACGTTACGTGCCCGCACCCAGGTGTGATGCCCGTTGGCCTGCTGTAGCACGCACGGTTGTGCAGTGCACTGCTGCCTCACCCCCGCAATTCCTGGCGACAGTGCGCCCTTATTCTTGAACCGTCATGCTTTTTGCTTTCCTTTTTGTCCCAGACTTCCTCGTCTTCGAGGACCGCAAGTTGACATACACGGACACGCACGGTCATGGCACCCACACCGTAGATCGTACCAGTCATACCAGGTCTTGCCTGTCATCCTACCACTTCAATCTGTTTCTTTTTTTGTTATTTGCCACCGCAGACTTCCTCATCTTCGAGGACCGCAAGTTTGCCGACATCGGCAACACGGTGGTGTCGCAGTACGGCGGCGGCATCTACAAGATCGCCGACTGGTCGCACATCACCAACGCGCACCTGGTGCCGGGGCCGGGCATCATCGACGGCCTAAAGACCGTGGGCCTGCCCAAGGGACGTGGCCTGCTGCTCCTGGCAGGTGCGTCGCGGTGCGGAGTGCTCTGCTCGCAGCAGCCCCTTCCGTGGGCGGGGTTCAGCGCGGTGGCAAGAGCAACCAGCAGGCACCTGACCATGTGTACAGCCGTGTTGAGAGGCAGTTACAGCTACAGCGGGGCCCGGTGTCCCTCGCAATTGCTGACCCGCTGCCTACTAGCCTGCTCCCCTCCTCGCTTCAATCCCAATAGCTGAGATAAGCAGCAAGGGCGCCCGAAGAGCCCATGCAACTGTTGCCTGCCTACGGGCTCGCTTGTGTAAAGAATTCCCCTTTTCCCTCCAATATCCTCCCGCAGAGATGAGCAGCAAGGGCACGCTGGCGCAGGGCGCCTACACGGATGCGGTGGCGGCGGCGGCGGAGCAGCACCAGGACTTCGTGATGGGCTTCATCTCCATCAGCCCCGCCACGTGGAAGGGCGGGCCGGGCTCGCCAGGTGCGTGTACGGCACGCGTGACACACCAGTACCGAGGCCCTTAGTGTTTGCAGCCCTGCACACCGACTCCCCATCAGGCCGGCTCCACATAGCCCCCGGCGTGCAGCTGGCATGAACAAGGCTTGCTATGAGCTCATCAACCACAAAAAACTTAAAACCGTTCCCAACACACCGTCCCCATTTCTCCTCCAGGCCTGCTGCACATGACCCCCGGCGTGCAGCTGGAGGTGGGCGGCGACGCGCTGGGCCAGCAGTACAACACGCCCGCCAGCGCCATCGGCGTGCGCGGCAGCGACGTCATCATCGTGGGCCGCGGCGTCATCAAGGCGGACGACCCGGCGGCGGCCGCCAAGCAGTACCGCGATGCGGGCTGGGCGGCGTACAAGGCGGCGCTGTGAAGTGGCAGTTGGAAGTAAGCGTTATGGTTGCCCGGACTGCAGCGGCAGTAGCCGCAGCAAGTAGTACCGCGACGCGGGATGGGCGGCGTACAAAGCGGCGCTGTAGCGGCGTGATGGCAGTTGGAAATGAAGAGCATGGTTGCCCGGAGTGCTGCGGCCGCAGCCGGGAGCTTTGTCGCAATGCAGGCGGGGTAGCCTGAAGTGCGGCGTTGTAGGGTGTAAGGGGTGTATATGGGGGGGGGGGGGGCTCGTAGCAGTTGAAGGAGGAGCGACGCCTGCCGGGACTGCGGCGGCCGCCAGAGGGCGGTGCTGCGGCGCGCGTGAGGCAGCTCATGGGGTGGCGCGAGTGGGGTGCACGGTGTTGGTCTTCGGGGGTTGGCGCGCGTTGGGTTCGTGTATGCGGGAGGTTAGTGACGAGCGGCATCGGCGGTGTGACTGCGGCGTGCGAGGCAGCGCTGTATGGGACCGAGCAGCAGCAGCCGGTGGCTCGGGGCGGCGTTAGGGACAACGGACAAGGTGTGTTAGGGACCCAGGGTGACGACGGTTTGGATCGCTTTCGAGCAAGAGGAGGCAGCATGGACACCACCTCAAGTAGGTTGTGTCTCACCTTCCAGGCTGATTACAGGAGCGGTCGCCCTACCATGGACAGCGCTGTGTGTGTCTTCGGGAGCGTACGATACGGACTATACCGTATTAAGAGGAGCAGATGCCCAGACAGGTGGTAACCTATCCGTCCTGGTGGCCCCCTGGCTCTCCCAACGAACCCCACTGGGGTCTGTACATGTGCCTGACTAGCAGATGCGTTCTCAGCTTACGCTGGCTTACGTCAGGGGCTTCAGGGAGCCCTCATTGCTTGTGAGGTGCAGCACTGTTGTAGACCATCACTCCTGATCAGGCAGGCGCGTGCAGGCGCGTGTACGTGTGCATGTCCACGTGGGGCTACATTCCACGTGTGTAAGCGTTGCCGTGGCAATTTAGACGGCTGTACGTAGTCGCCAACAACGTAAAGTCTATTGTAAGGCATCACAGCTCTGGTCCCCTTCCAGAGCCCAGCCCCGTCCCACTCGGGAAACAGAGCTGGTCCCGGCAATCAAGGACACGGGGTTTCCCACCCCTCTCGCTGTACGGTAAAGTCTGAGACTGCAGTAGACTGCATACCGGTACTACCGCTAACGAGGGTAACCGGAAACGGGGCGTAGTGGGCTACAAAGAACGCCTCCTGCTCAAAAAGGTTCAGCGGTGGGCCGTACACATGCCTACACGTGCCACTTGCAGGGGCACCAGGAAGGTGCCGCTGTGGGCCTCCACTGCATCAACCACGGCATCAACCCTGCCAATGGCTGCCGATGGGGGCGCCCCGGCAATGTCGCCAAGCAAGTACGTTGGGATCTTGGGGACCATCGTAACAGCAGAAAACCGCAGATGCTAGCAGGGGAGGAAGAAATCCCCTTGTTACAGCCAATCTGAACTCGAGTCCGTGTCGTGTCGTGCGCTTCTGCTGGCATCTGCGGGGTGGCCCCTGCCCCGCCCGCCCCATCCGCTTCGGCTCCGGCAAGCGCAGACTGCACCAGAAGAAATGGAGGCAAGTCCGCTCCCCACGTGTCAAACTTTTACACGGCTGCTTCCGGTGCGCCCCCGCCTCCTGCAGCCGCCCCTGCCCCATGACTGCAGTGTCTTTCGGCAAGCGTGTTTAGGCACCACCACCGCCGCCGCCACCCGACGTACGGCCACTGCCGGCGCCTCCTGCCGCATGTGCTGCTGCCCCCGGCCCTGCCCCCGCCCCCGCCCCTCCTGAGGTTGCTGCCACCTGCTCCCGGTCCCGAGCGCGGGCGGTACGACGAGCCAAGTCCTGCAAGACGTGGCAGGGGACAATCAATATATAATCACCCTGCCTGAGGGCACTGGCAGCTCTAACTAAACATCGAGGGGTACGGCAAAGTCCACTTGCATCCGGCGCGCACCCAGACCAGCCCTGACTTACTGGCTCCCTGCCTACACCACCCCAACACCCACTCAGGCCCAGCGAACCCCACGCTAGAGTGAAAGTGGCAGCAGCTATACACCCACCTGCAGCGCACCCGCACCTGCTGCACACTCCCCGCCTAGCCCGTTGCACACACCTTGCTAGCCCACCCTGACACCACCTTACGCAGCCAGCGCACGCAACAGCACCCCACGCCCACCCCCACTCATACCCACCTGCAACGCATCTGCCCGTTCGCCCCTGCTGCGCCCCACTCACATCCATTCCCAGCACAAGTGCCACCTTCCACAAACTACAGGTGCTCATAGCAGCAACCCCAGTATACAAGCCAGTCTAGCAATCCCAGTAGTGCCAAACCCACCTGCAGCGCATCCGCCCACTCGTCCCTGCTCCGCCCGTTGCCGCTCGCCGGCAGCTGTAGGTGCAGCGCCCTGCTCCCTCCCCCCCCCCCTCCCCCTCCCCCTCCCCCTCCCCCGGCCCCTGCCCCTGCCGCTCCTGCACCCCCTGCTGTCCCCGTCCCTCCCTCCAGGTACACTGTGAAGCACTTGAGAGGGTCCAGCTGCGACGGCGCCGGAGCCCGCACCCGTCCCGTGATCGCCGCTAACACCCCAGCCCACGCACTGGGGGCTGGAAACTGCGAGCAGCCGCGCTCTATCCGCTCCACCTCATCCGGCGAGAACGACCTCGGCCACAGCTCAATCGACCCAGCTGCGGAAGAGGAGGCAGAGGCGGCTGTGTTGCCGCCGCCGCCGTTGACGGCGCCGGGGTCGGTTCCGGGACCGGTGGCGGCGGCGGCCGCCGCCGCTGCCGCCGCGGCGGCGGCGACGGCTGCAAAGGCGGCGCCGGGAACGTCTGGGTCCACGTGTATGCGGCCACGTGCCTCGTTGTACCACACCACTACTCGGCGCAGCTCGCGGCCCCCCAGATGCAGCTGGAAGCGTGCGCCCTCCACCAGGGCCCGGTGGTTCTCGAAGCGCCTGGCAGGGGCGAACGACGTAAGCAGCTGAATGTGTGTTAACACACGTGGCATGGGCGTAGGGTGCAGCTGGAAGCGCGCACCCTCCACCAGGGCCCGGTGGTTCTCGAAGCGCCTAAAGGGCGGTATCGCATGAGGTGAGAGGATGCATGCTGCATGGATATCAAGTTGCACAGCACGCCTTCCACCAGCGCGCGGTGGTTCTTAAAGCGTCTGGCAGGGGGAAAAGACGTACGGCGGGTTGGGGTACCTATGTGTGTGGCACGCCACATGGGCGTCTGGAGGTTGCGGCAATGGCCTGACCACTGGCATGACGGATTCCGGATGTAGGAGTGGCCTTGTCGTACTGATCCCTTTCTCCATCCCACACGCACCTAAGACGTAGCATGGCCTCATACTTGCGGTTGAGCTCACCCATGCGCAACAGCAGCTCAGCGTTCAGCCGCCGCTCGTCCTGTGGGGCGCACAGAGATCATACGTTTGACAGACATCCTTAATACATACGACCAGATATATGATGTTTTTGATTCATACTAGTTGGCGTCGGCTTCAGCTGTGCGGAACAGTCCGCTGGCGAGGATGGTCATTAGGCGTCTTGGCGAGCGCAAGCTGCCTGCGCAAGCTCTGTTCCAGGGCAGGTCGCACTAAGGGCACAGTAGCCTCCACACTCCATGCCCTACCACACCCCCACCCCCAGCCGGTGGTGCACCATCACCACCTGCAGCACTGCAGTACTGCACCCCTTCCCTACCCTCACCCCCAGCCGGTGGTGCACTTTGACTGCTGGCAGCACAGCGGGGGCACACCCAGGGGGCACACCAAAAACCCTCATCTGCAGCAGGCGGCACCTGCTTTGGCGCCCAACCTGATACACTGCCAGCACCAAATCGCTGACGGCAGGCGGCGTACCCGGACAGCGAAACCCACACCCACAACATTCCTCCCATGCCTCGAAAGATCTCGCATCACACACCCCTTCCCTTACCTCCAGCCGGTGGTGCATCTTGACCACCTGGGCCAGGGACTGCAGCGAGGACGACCACCCCCCGGCCCCGACAGCGTCGCCTGACGCCCATGCACCTCCCCCTCCCCCTCCTGCTCCCACCCCTCCCGCCGCCGCCGCGCCCCATCCCGCTCCCCCGCCGCTCACGAGCCCCGCTGCAGCTGCAGCAGCACCACCACCACCGCTGGGAGCCGCGGCAGCCCCAGATGTCTGCGCCGAGCCGAGCGGCCCGTTCGCCGGCCCGACAGGCGACAGCCTGTCGAACGGTTGGGGCGCAGCCAGCGGCGCGGCGGGGCTGCCGGCGGCGGCTAGGGCGGCGGCGGCGCCGCCGCCGGTTGCGAAGACGGATAAGACGCCGGCGGATACGGTGCGCTTGTGGCTGGGGCGGAGGGAGTAGGAGGTGGTGTGGGAGCCAGGGGGCAGGGGTGCGGGGGGAGGGAGGCTGGCGCGGGGGGCGGCAGGGCCGAGCGTGTGGTACTGCGCTGGCGGAGAGGCCTGTGTGGGGTCAGCGGAGCGCGATCGGGACGCAATGTGGTGACAATTGTTGTGCGTGTACACAGATGCTGCCCCATGTCGTGCAAACGATGTGTTGCAAACCCGGGGGACATGCTGTGAACACCTATACAAACCTGGGAGCACCTGCCTAAACAAGCCCCCAACTACAGCACCAGGCGAGGAAGCAAACCCACCCGCCCCATGTCAGTTGGGCTGCTCTGCCCAATACGACGTTACACTTAGCACAGCGTTTCGGTTCCTGTATACAGACATGTGTTTCATGCCACTGCTGTCCTACTGCTGTCCCGGCGACTGCCACCACCACCCACCTGCCCCGGGTCCGTCGTGCTGCCCGTTCCAGAGGCAGCAGGCGGAAGCAGCTCAACGGATCCGGTTTGTGTGTCCCGCGGCGACTGCCGCTGGGGTAGGTGCTGCTGTTCCTGCTCCTGCTGCTGTTGCTGCTGCTGGGGCTGCGGCTGCGGCTGCGGCTGCCTGTTGCGCCGCAGGGCGTCCCCAAACAGGCTGGACAAGAGCGACGCCCCCTGCGAGTTGGCACGCGTGGCGTTTCAGGTCGTTCTGCGGATCCGTTACCCAGTACGTAAACCCATGCGTTCATCCCTTGAAATTGGCCCAGGGAATGGCCCCAGGAACCCCGCCGGACACCCGCACAGGAGTGACGTGCCCGGCGGGTTCGCACGCACGGAGCTAAATCGCATGGGCGGGTCACGGCATGTCGGCGTGCGTGCGTTGCATCATGCAGTAATGCTTTCCAACCGCAACGCACCTGCAGCTGGCTCCGTGGCACCAAGCCGTTGCCGCCCGCCTGCCCCCCCTGCGCAGCCGACGGCGACGGCGCCGCCGCCCCAGTCCCACCGACCGCAGCGGCGATGGGCCCCGCTCGTGCGACGGCCCCTGCCGCCGGCGGCCCCTCCGCCAGGCCAGCCGCCGGCGACCCAGCCCAGCCCTCCGCCTCCCCGTTCACAGCATCCCCTACTGTACCTACGGCGATGGCAGCGGCGGAGGGCAAGCCGCCGCTGACGGTGTGTCGGTGCGGCGGCACGACGGGTGCGCTACCACTGCTGCTGGTATGGTGTGCAAAGGCGGGGACGCTTGATGCCGCGGTGGCGGCGGCGGCGGCGGCGGCGGCGCTGGCGCCTGTATCGTCCAGATCGTAACGGGCGGAGCCAAGGGCGGACTTGCCGGTGCCGCCGCCGCTCTGCGGTGTGGGCGTGGGAGGCATGGCGGCGCTACTGCTGCTGGCCGCGGCGGCGGCGGCGGCATCCGCAGTTACCCCTGCTGCAGCGCCAGCCTTGGGAGGCGACTTGGTGGGCGTCGTGCTGGTGGTTACTGCGGCGGCGACGGCGGCTGCTTCGGCGGCGCGGTAAAAGGCGGAGGCGCGCAACCCTGACCCGGCGGCAGGGGCAGTGCCGGCGTCCGCGGCTGTGGCGGCGGCGGTGGTGGCGGCGGCGGCAGGGGCGGTGGCGGCGGCGGTGGTGGTGGGGCTGGTTGGAGCGTCACCATGGGTGGAGGAGTCGGTGACGGAGGCGGAGCGGTTGGGTGCGGGCGCGGGGGAGCCCTGAGGCGGGATGCGATGGTACGGGAGTAAGGGAGCTCAAATGTGCGACGCCGCTTGCAACGAAGAACCCTGTACGGATGGGTACTGCGCACGGGCATGCTGCGCGCCTGTCTGCAGTGGGGTTATTAGAACTTTGATAAGGGTGAAGGAAGGAGTCCTTCGGGACGGGGGCCGTGCGTGCAGCTTCAGGGCCGCATTGGCAACAACATCGCGTATTTGTCAGGCTAAACATGCAGCCGTGCCGTTGTTCGAGCGGAACTTGGTCTTGATGGTGGTTTGGACAACACTATCACTCAATGCAAAAACCCCGGTGCTTTTTCCGTCAGTGCCCTTGCGCCCCGTGCCAGGTCCCTGTGCAAACGGCCGCGCCCGGTCCACCACTCTTGCACTTGGATGCATCAACTCTCAACTAGCATTGGGTTGTGCTCCGTCCGTGCTCTGCCCTTCTCGCGGCTTTGGTTTGACCTGCGATGGTTGAGGCGACCGGCAGTTGGTGAGACCCAAGGCCGGCAACGCCACGCTTCCTAGTGCAACTTTCACTCCCACTGTCTTCATGTAAACATTGCTACAGCGAGAAGGGTAAGCATAGGAAGGCGCACACGACAGCGCCGTACAGCTGCACGCTGTGATAGACTGGCAAGCCTGGCATGCAGCCACCGCATTGCTAGTTAGTATGGTCTCGTATCCCTTCCCTGCATGGCTTGCGCCATGACCAGGCGGCATAGTCCGGGCCAGTTTACTCCTATCATTTTGAAAATGCAAGCCGGCCACCCTGAAAGCGAACACTCACACACAATACCTTTCGCTGCTATCAGTACTTTTACCAAGGACAAGGTGTACTAGAAACGCGCGTAGAGGGTTGGGGTACCACATTGGCGTGCGACTTCGTTGCACTTTTGCCTGCCACGGATACTGCAGCCTGTGCGCACAAGCACAAGGTACCTTGCACCGCAAGGCAGGGCACGCTTTGGCGTGCTCTCCACCAGGCCCAACAGAGACAGCTTTTTGCACCGGGGTTTTTGCGCCTAGTGTATGCATGGAGAACATCCGCGCAAAGACTACTTACACTGCAAAAGCAAGACCAAATATCGCCACTAACCTGTCCAGCCTCACGCGCTGCGGCGCTGACGGTTGGGCTCGTCCCCGCCTTGCTCCGCCGCCAGCGGTGCCGCCGGCCCCAGCTGCCAACCGCCTCCTGACCGGGGAACTGTTCCCCCGCCGCCGTCGCCGCCGCCACCCCAGACTTCCCTCCCAGCTTGTCTCGCCACGTATCGAGAATCGCAGAGATCGCGCGCCTGTGCTTTCCGCCGCCGCCGCCACCGCTGAGGGTCCTGCCAGCGTCACCGTCGACCGACGGCGGCGCCGCCGCCGTCAGCACCGACGGCGTCGGCGTGGTATCGCTGCTAGGTGGCGGCGGCTCGCCGCCGCCGCCGGCACTCCTCCGCCGGAAGAACCCCCGCCGTCGCCCCTGCGGCACCGCCAGCGGCGGCGACGCCGCCGCCTCCCCTGACGCCGCCGCCACCACACCGCTATACTCCTCTCCAACGTACGGCCGTCCCCTGTCCGCCCCCTCCTCCCCATCCGTACCCGCCCCGCCCGACGGCGTGGCCCCATGCGACTCCCCCTCCTCCTCCGCAAGCCCGTCCAGCTGCCCCCCCGTGCCATACGGCTTCCGCAGCCGTAGCCCACCCGACACAGAATGCGGCTCATCGCCGCCGTCGCCGTCGCCGCCACCTCCGTAGTAACCCTCGCCGCCAGCACCCGCATCGTGTTCCCCATGCTCCCCGGTATCAACGCCGCCGCCCCCAAGCAGCGTCCTTGGCAGCCGCCCGACGGTGGCGTCAAGCTCGGACAAGTCCAGCTGCTCCCCGTCTCCCGGTGTGAACGTTGGCTCTGTGGTGAGGTTCCCGGACCCTGCCCGGTCCGCCCTGGCAACGGAGCTGCCGACGAGGCCCAGGGGCCCCGGCTGGGGAGGAGCTGGCGTGTCGCCGAGGCCGTAGGGGTGGTGATGTGGGTTAGCGTGCAGGTGGCGGCCGGAGTGGGTGTGGAGGTGGTGGGAATGGTGGCGGGACGCCATTCCGCTGCGGTACGAGCTGGTCAGGGTGGAGTCGGTGGAGGGGTGACGGGCATGCCGGGCGGAGGAGCCAGTGCCGAAAGGAGACACTCGCGGTTGGGAGTGGGGATGGGAGTGGGAGTGGGACTGGGTCTGGTGGGGGCTGCGTTCTTGGCTGGAACGGAGGGAGTCGGGGAGGGCGGACAGGGGCGGCGGGGGGGTGGACTGGTAGGCTAGAGGGCTGCCGCGGGCGACGCTCTGCCGTACTGTGGACGGTACGGCACTGACGGCCGTACTGCCCGTACCGGCGGCCGCGGGCCCATGGGTCGGTTGGTCTGGGGACGGAGAGGACGCAGCGGTTGGCACCAGGCCGCCGCTACCCGCAGGGGAGAGGTGTCGCCCCGGGGAGGCAGCGGCGGCGGCGGCGGTGGCGGCGGCCCAGTTCGTCGGACCCGAGCCCACGGTGCCGTACATGTACGGCAAGGCCTCCTCCGCCACGCCCACCAGCTGACCCGCGGGTCCGTCCTTGCCGCGAAACGACGTGGCAGGCGTCAGGCCGTACGGTGTGCTGCTGCCGTAGGGAGTGTTGTTGCCGTACGGCGTGGAGGTACTGCTGGCTGGTCCTCCTGAGCGGAGTCCGGTACCAGACCCCTCCGTTGACATTTCGTTCAGATGTGGTGCGGTGGAGGTGGCGGCGGCGGCGGCTGCCACGGCATTGGCCGCCGCCGCCGCTGCCTCTGCGGCGGCTGCCGCCGCAGCTGCAACTTTGGCCTTCGCCGCTTCTTGCGGGAAGGGGTTGGCGCGCTTTGCCGCAGCCTTCAGCCAGCTCACCTGTAAGCCCAAAGAAATTGCAGCGCGTCATGTCACAGTGCAACCACCGTGACACAGCAAATCGCGGCACCTGACGCGCCCTTCTACGCACGTGCTCCTGTAATGAACCCCACACCGCCCGCACTGAAGCACCAGCTCCCACCTGCAGGTTGATCGTCCCGCGTGGGGCTCCTCCAGCAGCTGCCGCCAGCTCCAACAGCACCGCCCTGGGCTCCCCGTTCGGCTCCAGGCCCAGCTGTACGACATCCAACCGTGCCGTACTCAGCACCTCCGGCTCCCCGATCGTCCGCGCGTTCAGCACCCGGAACGCCAGGACCTCCACACCAGCAGCAGCTGCGGCCGCCGTCGCCGCGGCGGCGCTGGCGGTGGAGGCGGCCGCTGCCGCGGCGGCGACCTGCGGAGATGTCCTGGACGCGGCGGCGGGGCTAGCGGAGGCAGGGGAAGGGGGAGGAGGCAGGTCCGCTGGGAGCCGAATGTCGAACTGCCAGTTGAAGACGGGATCTGCAGTACGGTGTGCGATGGGGGTACGGAAGACCTCCCGGCCGTAGCGCATCTCGATGTACGGGTCGCACTCTGCAGCGGCGGCGGCGTCGCCGTCGGCAGCGGCGGTGGCGTCAGCGCGGCGCTGCAGCGAGTGCAGGTTGCGGCCCCCGATGACGCAGATGCGGAGGCAGCCGCCGGGACCGCCGACCTGGGGGCGTATGGGCAGGGTTGGGAGTGCGGTACGGGTCTCACTGGTCGTGGCAATGCTTGACACCACGCAGGCACCACTAGCCACGCAAGGGGGCCACAACAACTCATTGACGCTATTGTGCCATCCATAGTGTGCTTGTAGGCGCGCGCACAGGTTGCTGACGTCACCTCGAGGCGCGCTGGACTCTGCCCCTCACCCTCCGCACGTGCTTGTTGCGGTGGACAGATGTCGATAGATGTCCTGAACCATTATAACGCCCTTTCATTAACAAACTCTTGGCACAGTTGCCCTCACCCTCTGCACGTGCTTGTTGCGGTATATGCGCTGCAGGTCAATGTACTTGCGGTTGGGCTCCACCAGGCGGCGGTTGATGACGCGCTGCAGGGCGGTGCGCAGGTGGCCCACCAGTCCAGGCAGCTCCCCGTGCAGGTTCAGGTAACCTGGGGGCCGGGGCATAGCGCGGTGTCAATGTGTTTGGTAGGCGTGTTGGTGCATTTGCGCGGGAGCTCACTGCGTGGGTCTGCAATTCATGACCCGGGTGAGTCTTGCTCGACAACGCCTCGGCGTCACGTCAAGCTTGCCCCCAAAGACTGCATGAGTGGCCCCCTAGGTGATGCGGGTCCTCGTGCAGCTCCCACGCGGGCGCCGCCCATCCAGGGTGCGAACAGAGCCTCATATGTGGGCAAGGCACAGTCACCCACGGGGCTGGCTTGGTACGGTACTGGGAAGGCACAGTCGCCCACAACTCATTCCAAACGTGTTCAATAGCGTCTCTGCTTCACGTTCTGTCTGCCTCGGTTCGTCTTGTAGTATGTGGGCAAGGCACACTCACCCACGGGGCTGGCCTGGATGTCAAATTCTGGCGGTGCAGCAAACGAGTAATCCAGTCCCCTGCGGCAGGTAGTGCACATGGAGTGGAACGGAAGCCAGTAAAGCCATATTGTGGGCCAGGCAGCCAGGCAGCTGGATGTGAAGGCCTCCGCCTCCATATGATTCAGGACGCACATTCAATCGTATGGGTCCCAGCGGTACGCCTGGCGCGCGTAGGCACCGCACTTGCCCGTCTAACCAGTCCACCGCATCACCAGGCCACCCGGTCAGTTTGCCCGCGCCACACACTCTCACATGTAGACGCAATCATTTCAACAGCAGCACGGCGTTCGTGCAGACTGGCAAATACAAAACATGCACGCACCTGATGCCGGGCGGCTCCTATCACAGGTGCAGCCCCACATGCAACTTGCCCGCCATACACACGTATACACAAAACGGTACGGCTTTGCGTTTGGACCGGCCACCATGGCATATGCACCCACCTGATCCCCGGCGGCTCCTTGCACAGGTGCAGTCCCACGTGCAACTTGCCCGCCAGCCGCAGCTGCGTGATCTCCAGCCGCACGCTGAAGGGCTGCAGCAGCCCAATCTGACGCAGACGAGGGGTCAGCACAGCCTGGGGGTGGGGGGTGGCGGGTTGGGGGAGGGTCCCCGCATGGGGGTGAAGGACATGGAGTCACATGCACAAGGCACCGGCTGCAGCCAGGGGCTCAGCACCGCCTGGAGGGGACGCGATAGGCAGGGGAGGGGCGCGCATGGAGAAGAGGAATCTAGCGATACACTGACGGCGTGGATGGAAAGGTGAGGCCAACCGGGCATGGCGGCGTGGGCTGCTAGTAGTGTGCCACAGAGCAGTCCCTTATGCAACCCCATTAACCCGTCGGCACTGTACAAACATCCGTGCGCCCTGCACCTGTCCCTCCTTTACATCTACCAGTACACTCCACACATGCGGCAACTAAGCCGTCCGGGGCCCACGCCGCCCTGCTGACGAGCGATTGGCCACAACGGCAACCCAACAGGTGTGGTAGCGTGGGCAGCTAGCGTTGTATGACATCGAAGTTGGCAGCCGCCTCAACTCCAAGTCCACCCCGCTTGCGGGCGGGCGAATGGCCCACCTGAAAGCCGTTGCTGTGGTAGTTGATGTTCATGGTCAGCAGCAGGTACGAGCGCTGCGGGTCGTACTTTGCCGTACAGAACTGGAACTGCGGCGGCGCCAGGCCGAAGGTCACCTCCTCCACCGCCACGTGCTCGATGTACTTCCAGGGCGCGCGCCCACCCGTCTTGCGCAGCACCTGGGTTGTTGAAAGGACAGGGCAACCAGCATATGGGTACGTTTTTACCAGGTACCTTGCGCGGTGAGCCCATGCGCTGCCGGAGGGATAGCCTGCATACAATACGTGGCAGCTGTGACCAGTACACCAGTACACAATGAATATGAAAGCAAGTTTGACCCGTCCTGCACGTGCAGTCCTGGATCCGGGCCACCTTGCCCACACCTGCTGCTTGCTTGCGTATCCGACAATGGACGTCCGCTGACCGCTCGGGGCGGGCTCGCATGGACCGCCTCTGTGCTCCCAGCCTCGTGCATGACCCAACAACGACCCGTTCCCCTCCAACCAACTTAACCAACAGACCCAGAGGTCCCGCCATCACCTCACCCTGCCCACCCCGGCCCATTCCACCGCGCCACACCCCACCTCGTTCAGCACGATCTGCAGCTTCTCCGCCGCCAGCGTGGATATGAACTTCTCCAGCAGCGGCAGCCACAGGTGCTGCACCAGCAGGTTCAGCCAGCCCAGCGTGAACGACTCGTACATGGCGGCCACCGAGCCGCCACCGCCCACGCCAGCGCCGCCACCGGCGGCGGCGGCGCCCGCGGCGGCTGGCGCCGCCGCCCCGGCGCTGCCGCCTGCGGCGGCAGCGGCGGCGGCTCCGCCGCCTCCTTTGCCGGCCGGCGCGCCACCGGCCGGCGCCGCTGCCGCCGCCGTGGCGGGGCCGATGCCGACGGCGCTGCCGGCTGCGTCCACGGCGCGGAGCACGGCCTCATAGCGGGCTGTGGCCGAGTGCAGCTGCTTCCTGTGTACGGCAGCATTCGCACGGGGCAGGTAGAGCGCATACGTGATATGGCCTGGGTTGGGCGAGGCGCAGCCGAGCGCGGGCGAGGGTCCATAGCTGGCCAGCATCCAAGGTGTGCACAGTGTTATACATCCGCCGGGCGCTGGTTTCTTGCACAGGACTAAGCCGGGCGCATAATCCTTGCTGCCATTACACCAGAAAGAATGGTGAAGCACATCATTGCGTGGTGTTTACGAGCTAGGGTCACAACCGGCCCAAGGGTACCACGACGAGTGGCGATGGTCCACGGCCGCTGGATTGGGGTCGAGACCCAGGCCGGGTGCCGCCAGCTTGGACCCTGGCCACCTATGATCTGCACCTAATGCACTCCCCTATAAACCAATGGTCCTGTGCGACGCCGCAGGCTTTTTCCTGCCGGAGATGGCAGCTTTGCCCTAGGCAGGCCTGCGGCCTGAGCTCTTCACCTCAAAAGGCGGGAAGCTTCCTTGGCACAGTCAACAGCATGTCAACCCCGTAAACAGCATGCTGCCTGGGTGGCCCCATCTGTAAAACCAGCATCGCATTGATACATGTACGCTGTCGCGTAACCTGCGAAGGTCTAGCGTTCGCCGCGCCTTAGGACGCAGCCACCCGAGGCCCAACAACGGGCAGGTGCGATGCCCCTGCTCCCCACCCTCGCCGGTGCGACAGGCACCCGTACACAGGTGCACCCCGCAAGAGCGTGCAAGGGCTATGCTTCCATTGTCCACCATTAATCGCGAATGGGGTTGAATTGGGCTTACTTGTATTTGGTGTTGGCAACACTCCATGCCAGGGCGAACGCTCCAGCCGCTGCGGCGCAGGCTAGCCCGACAGAACATAGCGTTCCCAGGAAGAGGAGTAGAAAGCCAAATCCACCCATGGCCTTGCGCCCGATGATGCAGGTTTACGCCCAACGGGTCGTATCCCCTCAACGTATCGCTGGGCCTTTACCCGGCATCACAAACGCCCGTGTGCCAGGCCGCACATAGTCGATTATTATGTCAATTCTGCTGTAAAGCGGGGTATGAAGTTCGGGCGTGACTGTCTCGTTCATTTGGAAGTGGTGTGCGAGGTGTTGCAAACGATCGTCCGGGAGGGAAGAGCGTAACGCCATATCAAGCTACATACTACCGACCGCCGAAGTCCTGTATTGTGGAAGGGACCGACAAGGCTGAACAGAGTCTGTTAAAGTTGTCGAGTTGTAAAACTGACTTCTGAAGGTAGAGGGTTCGTCCTTTTGGCTCATTACACATGTACAATAAATGGTGATGAGGTTGTCCAAAACTGTCAGGGGTCCTGGAGCTGAGCGTGCCCATGCAACTGTTCGCGCCGGGCCCATGTGGCAATGTGCCTTGAAAACTTACGTGCTTTTTGCGCCAACGGCTTCCTCGAACTCGCTTACACCTTGCATACATAACCTCTACAGCAAACAGTAACTCAGGCTTGTGCAGCAGCACGTACAAACACTTTGGCATTAGCTGACGACGTCCCCTTGGTGCTCGCCACAATGCAGTGGCTTAACTCTCTTGTATCGGAGTATGAGGGGAAACCGTTGCAGAAGACTGGCATGCTGACCAAGGTCCGCGGAGAGGGCTAGCGAGCGAGCGTGGGGCCTCGCGGTCAGCCTAACACAGCCACTGGCGCGCCGTTGCTCACAGGACCAGCTGAACATATTCTTTCAAAAGTCTGGCCAGCAGTTCGACAGCACGGTGAGTGTTGTAGTTGGCAGGGCCCCCTTGACCCGCCGCACTGCCCTTCCGCCCCCAGCTTCCTGCCCAAGTCCCTGCTCCCTCCCTCCCACGACCCCGCCCCGCACCCCACACCCCACATCCTACACACACAGAGCTTCAAGGAGATGCTGCGCGCTGCCTTCCGCTCGGGCCGCAGCACAGAGGAGCTGGTCAACGGCATGCAGAGCGAGATATTCATGGCCATGGGGGTGCAGGTGGGGGCACGGGAGAGGGCAGAGGGCTTCAGCGATAAGTCTAGACATTAGCTGCCGTGGTGGGTGCAGGCGGGGACACGGGGGGCGGCCGGGTTTGGTTCCAGGCGCTGTCTGCCTCTCGGGGGGTTGCAGGCGGGGTCACGGGGGGCGACCGGGTTTCGGACGTTGGTTCCAGGCGCTGTCTGCCTCTCGGGGGGTCAGGCGGG
>VFQN01001967.1_pt1 | contig 32898 bp, 51 predicted proteins | sample 3512371 | NCBI WGS metagenome assembly VFQN01 (sample SAMN10412370, study PRJNA504923) | tailings metagenome | isolation source: Replicate 2 from Balatoc abandoned mine | place: Philippines: Itogon, Benguet | collected 2017-08-28 | reverse complement strand
GGGTGGCGCCGGCGGGGGCGGGGCGGCGGGGGTGGGGGGGGGGGGGGGGGGGGGGGGGGGCCCTGCTATAGGGTCGGTGGTACCTTGTGTACGCCGGTGGGAAGGGAAGCCGGCGATGGGAGAAGGCAGGATGAGGGTTAACGGGAGGAGGCGTGCATGGTACAACCGTGCCGTAAGACAAAGTTCCGCTCTACAACTTCACAGCTTTGTGTTTAGCCGTGTTGATTCCGTGCCGTACTGCCAGTGTACCGTAGTGGCACAAATTTAATTGCCAAAAATAATTGCCCAAAGGGTCTTGATAACTTAAATATTTGTTGTCCCGGGGCTTGGCAGAAAGTGAAATTAACTCCGGTGGGCAGCGGTGGCAAAAAGTGCATTATAATTGTCTTACTTTGCCGTACTTGCTTAGAATTTTTCGGATTCATCTTGATGGATCCTCAGGCAGATATGCTAGTCTCCCTGTATGTGTACAATTCTCGTGAACTTGCTTGGGAGGGGGAGGGGGGCGTAGTTACCGTGACAGTACGGGCGCTTAGCGGGATAGGAGAACCGGTACCTGCTGGTGGGCCCAGGGGAACTGGGGGAGGCTGACGAGCCCTAGCCCACCACGCATCAGCGTAGGTACCATTCAACCCTCATTAGCATGTTGCACCGCAAGGTTATCTACAGATTTCGTACGGTTGCGTGTCCAATAGATGCCGCTTTCTTGCTTGGCAAAATGGCAAAGCAATACCCCGGACCCAAGCGGGTACCACTGATGCTGTTTCGTGCATTCAGCCGAGTATTGGGGCGCTGCCGCCCCGCACCGCCGCAGCACCTAGCAGTCGAAGGACCCAAATCCAATGAGCAAGAAGGGCATCAGCGGACAGGCCAACACATGTTCGATTGCTTCCAGTTCACAACTCACCACACAGGTCCTCAGATGCTCCTAGCAATGGCTTCAATTCATGCCACCGCTCTGCACCTCCCAGGTCACCCCACAGGCGCCCCCACGGTAATGCCCACGTGCGCACTCGCAAGCCAGCATGCATACTGCACTTGCACTTGCACCTCCCACCTTGCCCCGCAGGCCCCCAATGGTGAGCCCAGCGTGCCATGGATGCTACCGCTGTGCCATCTGGTGTGCCGCCACCACCGCCCCTGCCGCCCCTGCCGCCGCTGCCGTTGTCCTCCATAGCGTTGCTGTGTGCACTGGCCTCCGTGCTGGTGTTGCTGCCCTTGGGTGGCAGGCCGCCACTGGCCGTCGGCCAGCCCTGCTGTCGGTGGAATTGGCGTTGGCGCCGGTGGTGGCAGTGGTTGCAAGAAAGGAATCGCCGCGGGATGGGGCTCCGTTGCATGAGCCATGCGGGGGGCGGGAGGCATGTGGGTGGATGGAGGAGCATGGCGTGTCGTCCTCCCCTGCAGCCAGGGCTACCCTGCCGCTGGACAGCTTGTGGGCTAGGGCCAGGATGGGGGAGGGCGGGGCCGTACCGGCACAGAAGGCCAACTGAGGACCGACGGCCTGGGGTTTGCAGCCAGTGAAGGAGTTGCGGTGAGGGGGGCGCTGCTGCGGCTGCCCCCTTTGTTCCCCCCTGCTGTGCCACCCCCGACGCTGAAGGGGGGGGGGGAGCAGCTTCAGGACGCGGGTGGAGGATGGAGTCGAGAAGTCACTTGGTGCTCCCCATCCTCCACCTACGCTTCGGCCTCCGCCTCCGCCGCCATCCCACCCCCGCTGCCCCCGTGGCCAACACCGCCTTGCCCATGCTGCCCCTACCCCTGCCCTTCCTTCAGCTGCTGTACAACCCCATGCTGCTGCTCCACCCCTTAACGGTGGGACCCGTAATCCCCAAGAGCTGCAACGCTGGCTACTGCGGCAGTGGTGGTAGCGGCGTCAGGCCCTGGGGGCCGCCCTGGCTGGGGTCCCATTACCCAGGGAGTGCCTCAACCCACGGCATCACAGGCAGGCGGCACCGTCGTTTGATGCCTCCCGCATGCCACATCCTGGCCAGCGGACGCCGGTTGCGGCAGGTCCAAACTGCATACCGTACTAGTGTACTCCGTAAAACTGGTGTTTAACAGACATGCAAAGAGCAAGCCTCTTTCAATGCGATGCGACTATGGTCGGCTGTTGGGCTTGCAGGCGAGCTGGCGGCACCGTGCTTGCGGGAGTAACGGTATCGGTGCAATTTGAGGCAACGTGACACATCCTTGGCGCCTCTAACACACAACCGCTGAAGCTCCTGGGGGTGCAGCCTGAAATTTCGGCTGGCCGCTTGCTTTGCGGCCGGCCGCCTCGTGAGCTTGGAGCAGCATGGCCCGCCCCTCCCCTGACGCCAAGGGCCCTGCCACTCCGAGCCCGTGCGTGCGCCCCATCACCCGGGTTACACGCCTCATGGCAGCGATACAACCGCTGGTGGGCCAGGTCAAGAGCCGCAACGCAGGCAAGGCATGCCACGTCCCACACAGTTTGCCGGATACAGGCGCACGGTACGTATTTCCGTAGCCCTTGCACATGCACATGTATGTAGAGTGCTACAGCCCCTTACACAAAATGTGCAACAGGTACCGATATCCCGCGAGTGGGACGCAGTCACCCAAAAAGTTCCTGTCACAAGCTGCTCCTGTCAAATGAGCTGCAATCTCGTAAAGCTGCGTGCGCCATCGTGCTAGGCCGACGCGTGGTTTGAAGACATGTATGCGGCAGCTCGTACCCAGAACACAGGACGATACCGCCGTGCAGTGCTGTCCACCGCACGCCACGACATACAAGTGTACGGCGGCGTCACAACTAATGCACCAGTCAACGCAGCTCTGACCTACATAACCAAGCACAACGCACCAGCAGGCAGGTGCAAGCAGGAGGGTCTGGGTGCAAGGGCATTGCACTAACCCGCCCCCCAGGCCCCAGCCGGAGAACGGCCAGCGGGCAGGTGACAGGTGTCAGCGCCTTACAGTCCGGCCCGCCACACGGCAAAACGCATGTAACTAGCTGTCCGCCAAGACATGCATGCGCAGGTCCTAAATTACAGGATCAAGCATGTATCGCATCTGAACCCATGATCAGACCCATGGTCAGATCCATGATCTAGTGCAGCGCTCTCTTTCGCACGTGCCACATGCCCCCACGTATTTAGTGCACCGTGCCTGTACGTCCCCTTCACGCCACAGCTCTTGGGCCTCTTCGGTAGCTGCACTCCATGCTTGCACACCACTCAGCCATATGCAAGCCACTGTGCTGCTGCCAGTCGGTATATCAACTGTAGCCAAGTGTCAGCGGTCAGGCCTCAGCACAGTTACCTCCACCCACGCCCTATTCATGCGCTGTTTCTGGTGCTTTGGCACGGGCGTCAACAGGTGCACCGCCCAGCAGCCGCCCCCCGCTCCCTGCAGTACCACCAGCCTTTCACACCGCTTGGTGCAGTTCAATGAACACCATACATGTATCCTGCACCACCGCCGCCGCCGCTGCCACTCCTGGCCCCAGGGCACGGCCATGGCGGTGCCCCAGCCGCTGCCGCTCGATGCACCTCTCGACGCACCCCGGCTGCGGCCTGTCCAGCTTCGCGCTGCACCTCAGCCCACCACACCTCGTCGCACTCCACCCCACCGCACTACATTCGGCTAATCCCACAGCAGCGCACTCAACAGGTTTCCCTGGTGCTCCTTCACCGTAAACAGCTTTGACCTCGAAACCCCGGATTCCGTCCCACACCAGTTATGTAGGGGATGCACACCCACTACCGCTGCAAGTGGTGCTATCACAAGCAACGCAAGCGACCTGGTTCAGGATAACTTACGTCAGCAAACCACGGAAGTGCACGAGAGGCTTCTTGCAGCTCGGTAGCAGTGCAACGCATGGTGAAGTAGTAGCGCGCCCCCTAGCCACCAGAGGGCCGTGGCCACATGGCATGCATCAAGTATAGATCAATGGCGCAGCTGTGGTACGCTGCCCCTTCGTTCCAATAGGCTGTCCTAGCACCTGCTAGGGCATCACCAGTGCAGCGAGAAGCTGGCTGCCTGCATGATGGGGTGCGCCCAGTAGGCCCCCAGCGTAAGTGCTGTGATGGTCAAGTACGGCACACGCACGAACTCCTTCCAGTAGTCTGCGGGCAGCTTCTGGCGGCCGTCTAAGATGGCGGCAAAGGGAGCAGTGCTGGTGCGTGCCTTGACCAGATCAAAGGCCTGTGGCATGGCATGAAGTAAGGCATGGTGGTTAGGTTACCACCGCCAGATGGGCAGTCTGTATGCACCTGAACTGCGTACAGTGGCTATGCCTGGCTGAACTATCAGGGACAAGAATGGCTGGCTGAGTGCTGCAGGATGTACTTTGGAGTTGGCTGAGGAGTGGACTTATGGTCACAGGTTTGCTTCAGTCGCACGAGAACCCCTTGCCTCACCTCTCCGTACTTGGCCTTCAGCCGGCGGTCCCCGTGCCAGCAGGCGAAGAGGTGGTGCGCCATGAGGCACGCAGACGTGACGACCATGAAGCTGCTGCCGATCCAAAGGGTGTGTGCTGCGCACCAGATCCCTTGCCCCACCATCTGGGGGTGGCGCGTGATGCGCATGATGCCCGTCTCCCACATGTGCAGCTTCGGCTTGTCCACTGCCGCAACCTGGTCGTGTTCAAAAAAATATGACGAGGAAGCATGAACGCGGCAGAGTGCAGGGTCGCCAGGATAATGAGACACGCGGGCCGCTGTTGTTACGGCCTCCCCACCTTGCCACGCAGTGTTTTGTAGCATGTTAGAAGTCCAAGCTAGCTGTGAGTCAAGGACAGCTCAGCCCAACCAGCTAACCAAACATGTTCGACACCTACCTCCAGAATGTTGAAGGTAGAAGGGTACAAGAAGTAGAAGGAGATGAAGTTGAGAACCCATACAAGGTCGTGGACCCCAGGCACGCCGCGCACGTCCCACAGGGGTGTGCCGTCGTACCTGACGGTAACGGATTGCGACAGGGCACTTGTGAACTGAGGACTTTGCACTTGTCTGCCGAACAAGCGTTCCAGACCCGAACACTTCATGTAGTTGCGGCCTCCCAGCTGGCTATACTCCCATTCAGTACGCGAGCGGTAAGCAGCACGGAAGACCATGCATCCGTGTCCAGCACCCAATGCGCCTGCGCAGCTTGCCACCCCGTGGCTCCCATGGTGGAGCAGCCACGTCCCGTGGGCCAGGCGGACCTACCACACGGGCCGCTCGTCACTTGTGGGTGTTTGCATCCCCTCGTGCGCACTGGTACGCTCTCAGAGAGCTAACCGTCCACCGCCCTCAATGCACTAGTACGTGCCCCAGCCGTGCCGCCTAATACGAGCTGGCGCGACGCAACCGGTAGCCACATCATGGCACCACCGCAACACGGCATCAGGGCACCGAGCATGGTACTTGTGCCCCATACCTAGGACAGGTGCTGCACCCATCATTCCTACCGGTGGTTGATGAAGTACACAATGGCCGTCACGGCCAGCGGCAGGCTGACGACGCCAAAGAGCACGCGCCAGGCCCGCTCGCCAACCACCTTCTCGCCTGCCAGGACAGGGATTCCTCGCCGTTGTCGATTGGCGCCTCAGCTGGTTGGCCCCAGTCAGCCAAGCGCACACCTCAATCTTGGCCCGTGTGCCATGGACGCCAGGCAAAAGTGCGTCCCCCGATGCAAGTACACCGTGACCTTGCAGCGAGCAGGCGCCTGCCTCATGGGTGGCGCTTTTCCATGTCATCTGACACGAACACGCGGCCCGCAGCTGCCCAGCCCACCCCTGACCCGGTGGGGCAACGTACCGTACGGCCTCAGCCCTGCCAAGCCGCTGTGTGCAATTGCAAAGACCAGGAGCATCAGGGCGATGGTGGCCTCGCTGTTGCCGCCAGCGGCACCCTCAAGCGCGGCGATGAAGTCATCCGCAAGGCCGAAGCCAGGCTGTATCCAAACGACGTAGAGCGCCCCGAGCACCGTAGTAAGTACGGCCATAAAATATGCCCATGAGCGGACGCTTTGTGCTGACAGGTCAAACGCTGCGCTGTCCTCGCCAACACGCGCAGGCGGTTCAGTGGCAGGAACCTCGGGCTGGCTGGCCCGGCAGAGCACAGGCGACTTCGTAGGTGCTTGACCAGCATTTTGAGGAACGCTAGGTGCTACTGAGCGGCAAAGCGGTGGCCTACAGGTGGTGAAGGGCCTAACGAATTGCTTGCAAGCGCGAGCAGCGCAGGCAGGCGCCCTGAAGCCAGACAGAGCCTGATAAGCCATAATGTCTACCTGCTATGTTACTTTGTATGGAATAACTATGTTGTTGTTAGACGGCAAGCATCACTTTCAGCATGCGGTGCCCGGGTGGGTGCGATTCTGGGGTCTGGCTCTTTCCCGTGCCCCCCTACTCAACAACAAAGAATAGGTAGGGTTGATCCCAAGCTGACAAGCTTTGAGCCATTTGGATAGGCTCTGCGAGTTTACAGTCCGGTGTGCCCCAGTGCCAGGGGAGAGTGCCCCGCGGTGTGCTCCCCACGCTTGCCCCCACGGCCGGAATTGTGCCATTCTGGGGCATTGCCGATCAGGCAAGGAGGTTCGACTCCTCCCAAATCCGAGACGGAAGCCAAGCATCCTTGAGCCCGGCTCCTTACATGTGTGCAAGCACTCACATGCAAGCACGTCACCGCCCTGGCACCCAAGCCGCGCGCTGCACTCCGGCCCCCATGCAGCGAAAGGGACCCATGCAGCGATCGTGGACCTGCCGTGGAACCTCGGAGACTGCACGTGGAGGTGCATGTCCCGGAGCACAAACAATAGCAGTTACGCATTCCAATGCCAGCAAACAACACAGCGTTTGTAACAACTGGATTTGCGCTTCGATTCGGCACACGCTTAGCTCGTGACTGACCCAACACCCCAAGCAACGAAAGCATCTCACCAGGCGGCACGACCACATCGGCAAAACCACCGGTTGCACGGCAAGGCACCCCTCGTGCTCAGTGCGCTTGCTAATTTCTTCACATCATTGTGGCTTCGAGAGGATTGGGTTTGGCGCGTCAGCGCCAGGCATGCCCATGGCGACAGGGCTGCTGCTGCTGCTGCTGCCAGCGTCTGGGGAGCTGTAGCTGCCCGCGTAGGCCTCCGGAGATGGGGCTGAAGATAGCCCACCTGCGTGACAATTTCAGCAGGCGTAATTGTCTTGCAGTCCAACAGACCGCAGCCAACTGCTCAATAAACCGGTTGGCAGATGGCACTCACCTGCATTGCTGGCCAGGCGCTGGAGTGTCGAGAAAGGCATGCCCGGCCGGGGCAGCACCGCTGTCCCGTTACCGCTTGTGCTGGTGCTCCTGCTGCTGCTGCTTGCCGCGGGAGGCGCGGGAGCTGCCGCCATGGTCTTGTAGATCCCCATCGCCTGCGCGACCATGGCGCTGGGGTCCGACGTGTTTGCGGGCAGCACCAGCGTGGTGCTGTCCTTGGCCAGCTGCTGGAACGCCTGGGAGGCGGGGTAAAGGGACGCGGAGGGCACAGGCAAACCGGTCCAGCATCATTACATGCTGATGGACTTCTTCACGGCATGCAGCTGAGCATCATCAGTTACTTGATGGCCTTTTGTCGTTGTCTGGGTTTGCTAGTGGGCGCAAAAGCCGTTCAAGAAAGTACTGCGCGCTAAGTGGTTGAGCACTCACCACGCCAAGTCATTGTTCTATGGCTCAGGCACATGCTAGGACAACACAAGCCCATCGATATGCTCTTGTTGGCTGTGGTTGTGACAAGCATATGCAGCGTGACGGGACCTCAGTAGCGTACGGCCTCAGTAGCGTACGGCGCCTTCCTTGGTGCCAAGGCGACAGCTCAAGGCACCAGAACTGGAATGCAACATGAGGAACTCTGATCCCTAACAACGTCTCTCCCCCACCCCCACGGTGGCACAGCGACACACCTCGAGGTACTTCTCCGCCACCCTCAGCGACGCCGCCTGCTCGCCCCCGCTCTGCTGCAGCGCCGCTGACACCAGCCCCAGGCTCCGTGCCGTGGCCTCCGCAGTGCGGCAAATGGCCTCCGCCTCACCAGCCGCCAGGTTGATGGCTTGCTCACGAGCGGCCTCCGATGCCAGGATCACCTGCGTGACGGCGAGGCCAGCCCTGGTCGAACGGTTGTAGGAGCGCGGAGGCATTCAGAGGGCTTGGAGCTCTTGCTGCACCGGCACCTCCGCGCTAATGCCGATCACAGCCTTAGCAAACCGGCCAGTACAAGCAACAGGCAGCTCGGCCGGCATCAACTGACCTGCTGCTTATCCGCCTCTGCCACGTTGATCTTGCTCTGGCGCAGACCCTCCGACTCCAGGATGTTGGCGCGCTTTCGCCGCTCGGCCTCAGCCTACGCCAGTAAGCGTGGTTGTAGGCATCGTGCTCCATGACACGTGAAACAAGGTAGTCGTTAATACTTGCCAGTTCATGTTCTGTGCACCTCAACCCGCTGCACTGGCTCAGCCCCAAACGACGCTAACCTGTAAGCCTGAGCTCGCATTGCTACAGCAACAAGCCGTTGCCCAGTTGGTTCTCCACGACCGTGTAACAGACCTCCGTTTCTGCAGCCCTGCCTACCTGAAGCTCCATTGCCTGCACGATGCCGCGAGGCGGCATGATGTCCTTGATCTCGTACCTGCGGGCATCAGCTGCTGGTACGTCGAACACGGTAGGAAGGTACCGGTACAGTGAGGCACCTGTGAGCCCTTGCACGGGTTGCCTTCACCGCCAGCATAACACGAGTGTCGGGATGGGCAGCCAACGCGCGAAGAGAGTGCCGCGGCAACCAGTCCCGGTGCGGCACAATGCCAGGCGTCACTCTGTTACGTGCTCGCACCTAAGGCACTGCAGCCCCCATGCGGCAGCCGCCTCGTTGATGGAGCGCACGATGTTGTGGTTCAGCGCCTGGCCAAAGGTGTGAAAAGGTGCGAAACAACATGTATAAGGATATGGCACATGGGGCAATGCTGGGGGTACAGCACGAGCACAGCGGCATCACTATGATACACCACTGCGCCGCCGGCTGATGGTCGCCAACTCAACTGTACCACCCCACCTCTCTCTCCTCAAACGTCTTGTCCAGCGTGATCTTGCCCAGCTCACTGTATGGCAGGGTACAGGTTCAACCGCAAGGGAAGTAATCACGTGTGCAGTGTGCTTAGGCAGCACCACTGCGAGCACCCCGTGTACTGCCGTAACGGCTTCTCGTCCAAAAGGCATTTCTACCATAGCGTAGCATTTTGAACCCAGGGGCACATTCCTAGGACCCAGCTCCCTGCATTGAAGCCCGGGGATGTTTGTGGGCAAGCACCGCTGCAGGCGCCACCAGTGCCAAACCTCCCGTCACCTGCGCATCGTGGTCTGCGCCAGCTGCCCCACTGCGTACAGCGCGTTGTCCACCCCGTAGCTGGCCTTGAACGCGTCCACCACCTGGCAAGCAAGGTACGGCACGAAAAGGACCAGCAGCAGTATTCTCTTCGCTCAGGAGCGCCGAGCGCGCTGGTGGGCGGCAACGTGCGCAACCGTTGATGTTGTTGGCAACGCCAACAAGCACACATGGCATTCAACAACTACATGCAGGCCACGGTGCAAACATGCATAAACCCAAGCTGCTGGTATCAAGCAGGCACCTTGACGTACAGCACGCCGTCGATGGTGATTGTCACGTTGTCCTTGGTGATGGCGGTCTGCGTTCGGACAGGAAGGAAAGGCTTGGGTAGACCCGACGAGCACTGACGAGCAGTAACGAGTGACAGCATGCACCGCCACGCTCCTGTAATGTTACAACCCAACCATTTCCCCCCAACCCCAACCTGTTGCGAGATGGGTATGGCCAGCTCTTTGAGGCTGTGCACGTACGCCACGCGGTCCACCTGCACGCCGCGCATGCACCAGCAACACCGGCAGTGGTCGTCAGTGCTGCGCACACACGAATCTATACCACTTGGTGCACTTGCAATGCGGGCCCCGTCAGCCATGACAGCTCCATGGCGCGCTGTTCAGGGGTTCAGGAGGACCAGTATAGGACGGGCTGTTGGCAAACTGCTCATGTACGGTTGAACCAGTGCAATCATGCAACAGCACAGGTTGCAATGCAAGTGGTACTTGGTCCTGATTCGCGCTAGGCGCAACCCACCACCCACCAGCGGTATCAGGAAGTGCAGGCCCGACCCCAGGGTCTCCTGGTAGCGGCCGAAGCGCTCAATGACGTAGGCCGCTTTCTCAGGCACAATCCTGGTAAGATGCACGCATTCCAGGTCCACGTGGCGTTCATGCCAATGGCGTACGGCCAGGGCGCACATGGGTGGAAGCCTTGGCTGTCCGTGTTGCCCAGCACGCATACGGGATTCCTGGGAGGCCATGGCCACTAAGCAATGCCTCCATAACGTAGTGCAGGCACCTGCCGCGATGACAAATGCAAGGCAGAGGTGCAGCGGATGCCCTGTTCACTAGGTCCTATTGCGGTTCGAAAGCAGGCTCGCCCACGCGCTACACTGCTGGAAACCTCAGCTCTCCACAACTCCGCCCTGCAGCACTCACAGCACGCCCATGTTGGCGGGTGGAGGAATAGGGTAGTAGTAGTAGTCGGAGTTGGCGTCTCGCCGGGGAAACCCGGCAGCACGCATTGCTGTTGGGGACGACGACGCGACGGAACGGGTCCACGTGGCAGCCGTAAACCGCCCAGCAGCTGCATGTTGGGCGGTGAGTCCCCCACTCCTTCCATTTGTGAATACGTGGAGGCCAGCTACGCATTGCAAAAGGCCAGCGCCGCTTCCGGGGGCGAGAGGTCGTGCAGCCTCTGCGCTCCGTTTCAGTCCGGTTGAAATAAGTCGCGCCAGTGTTGGCGCTCTGCTACTACAGCTCATTGCTATTGAGAATTTGCTGCGTCCAGGTGTCGGGACCCAAAAGTTGACACTACCACGTTGATGCGAGGGAAGATCGAGTAGGCCAAGGTCCGTCCTTGGGCGTTTAGCTTCTCTTACAATTCAAGATAGGCGGCATGTGTTGTGCAAACGCCTAGCAACTGCTTTGATGCCGAACCCCATACCAGGTCGTGTCAGAGCACATGTTCACCTGCAGGTAGGTGGACCCCATGCGCGGAACTCCCTTGCACTGGCTCGGTGGTAGGCGACAGGGAATGCCCACACATGAAGTTATTGTCACGCAGTTTGCAGTGTTTCTATGAAAAGCACCTAAAACTGTCACTGACTTGGCGCAAGTCCGCACTGCAAGTCCGTAGGAAGTACCGGTGCTAGCGCTCAGCAGAACAGTTTACCGCATATGAACATGCAGGTCACCGTGGAAGAAGCGGGGCCCTAGCCTTGGCGGCTTGCTTCGGAGCCTCTGATAGATGCTCGTGCTCAAATAAACCTCTCAATACAAGCGACGCTTAACATTGGCGTCCTGTGACATTTGGTAGTGCTCCCATGGCAGCAGCAGCAGTGTATCCCCCGCCAAGCACCGCGCCGGGGCAGAGCGTTGCCGGCGGCATCACTGCAACCAGCAGCATTAAGGCAAGCAGCGGCAGCAGCAGCAGCAGCGGCGCCGGCAGCAGAGCGCCAGGAGGTGTACAGCCCTCGAAACAGCAAGCCACTCTCGGAGGGGCAAGCCCGGCAGCTCGGCGCAGCGGACTGCCGTTGGCCCCGCTACTTGGGTTGGGTGGCGGAGTGGCAGCCGTAGGCTTCCTGGCAGCCTACCTGCTGAGGCGGCGCAGCCATGTGGCGCAACGTGACACCAAGGCAGGCGCAACCCAAACTGCAGGTGTGGCGAACGCCAAGTATATAACAATCTTCACATTTGTGATGTAGTGCTGCAGTTCAACACGATGGCGCTGTGGGCTTGCTGCATTCCTTGGCATGTGGAGAGTTGCTGTGTAAGACACTAACCTCCTTCTGACTTGACCTGCCCACGCCCAGGCCCTTGCTCCAAGCTGAAGCCCACCGCCAAAATGGTGGCACTGGCGGACGGCAGTGGTTGTGTGGTCCGAAGGGAAATTGCGGCCGATAACTCCTGCCTATTTAACAGCGTAGGTATGTAGACACAGGTCGCTTAGGACCATAGCACGCCCGCATTCCGGCTTGCGCTCACAGTGGCAGAAGGGTACGGTCGAGCCGGAACCAAACAACCCACACGCGATGGTCCTTGCTTACCCACTGCTCGCCGTGCCGACGTGCGGCCCTACAGGCTACGTCATGCACCGGTCCAAGATCCGGGCGCCCCACCTCCGCAACGTGAGCGCAGCGACTAGCTCGCGGGGACGCTGCATGCCCCTGCCAAACCTTGTGCGTTGCAGCAGAACCCTGGTAACTGCTGCCTTGCAAGCCCTAAGCACTTTCCCACATGCGTTATCCGTCTTGAGCCGCACCCCTAGGGTTCCAACCCTCGCTGGATAGCAATCTGGAGCACTACGTGATGCACACCCATGGGCGCCTTTAACTGCTTCAGGTTGTGGCCCAACAAGTATCAAGTGACCGCACCACTTACTCCGACGCATTCCTTGGCATGACCAACGAGGCCTACTGCCACTGGATCCGCCAGCCGTACAACTGGGGAGGCGGCATAGAGCTGTCCATCCTGGCGCAGGTGGGAGGTATGCTTAACGTTGCGGCCAAGTAAGGGGGATCCTTCACTATGCGGGATCTGCGCAGATGCAATCATTGCTGTATGTGCACAACCATGAGGTGTACTTCACGGTCCGTTCCAGGCCTACGGCATGGAGATCGCGGCGTGGAACATCGAGACCACGAAGTGCCACGTCTTCGGGGAGGAGTCAGGTACGGTTAGGCAAGCATACACACGTCTAGGGCCGGCCCGTGTCGGCGAGGTTCCGTGTCAGTCAGCTGAGCAAGGTGTTGTATGCCCACTGGGCGTCTCGCAGGCTACAAGCGCCAGGTCATGGTCATCTACAACGGGGTGCACTACGACGCGCTGGCAGGTGGGCGGGGGCGGAGGGGCGGGCAGGGGCCATGACACGGTTGCGGCGTGGGTGCGCAGCGAGCAAGGAGCTTGTTGGGCTCTGGCAAGAGAGCAGCGTGCGCTGTGACGTGAAAGGAGAATGCGGAGGGAGGCCGTAATCACGGCAGCCAGGCGCACGGCTTTCGGTTGGGGTAAACAGGGGATAAGGCAAGATCTTGTGTACCGCTACACAATGCAGGTGAGAAGAGCGATCCTGGCAGACGCAGAAGTAGCGCGGGCAGTTGTTTACACACACTGTTGCTACCTGCTACGCTACTGCTGCCCTAGCCTGGGGGCAATAAGCGAAGGGTTAGGCTTTGGTGTCAAGACCTCTTGGGCCCTGCACGCGTTACGAGCCGATGTACAGCTGTTTAGAGGACACAGTGTGTAGCTGAGGCCGTGTGCGCTGGGCATGCTTGTTTCCGCACCGATCCTTACCGGTATTTTGCCAAGCTAATACTTACCGGTATGTACGTGCCTTTCCTCTCCCCAGTATGCGCTGGTCCACGAGCAAATCCCGACGACGACGAGACGGACTTCAACCCGCGGACAAAGCGGGGCAAGATGATCTTGGCGGCCGCGGCCAAACTGGTATGTACGGTGAACGTACGGCTACCATCTTACAACGCCTGTTGAATGTTCAACTTGTATGCACCTGTTCAAGCTCAAACGTGCACTCGGCAACCACACTGGTCAAGACATCATGTAATAACACCAGAGCTGCTGTTACGGGATGTTGCTGGCTTGACGCCTGTGTACGGGCGTGTGATGCCCTCGTGGTGCAGGACGCATGTGTACTAGGTACTGCCTTCTGGCCTCCTCGCCCCTCACGTGCGCAGGTTGAGCTCGCACACAAGCAGAGTCCCTTCAACAAGTCCTTGGGCGCAAAAGGCGGGAAAGCGAGCACGTGTGCGTCGGAGGGCTCGGACCAGGGCGGCAGTGGCGCAAAAGCTGGCTCTGCCTCGTCGGCAAGACGGACCACCCGCGGTGGCAAGGCGAAGGGAGGAGGCGGGAGTGCGCATAGGCTGCGCTGCGGTGATTGCGGGGAGGTGCTGGTGGGGAGCGCGGATGTTGCACAGCACGCGAAGGCGACCGGCCACACGTCGTACGCGGAGGTCGCGTAGTGGTTGTGGTGGTGAATGAGAGGGTTGCGCCGCGGTAAGCAGATGGTGGTAAACCGCGTGCTGGCAGGGTGTTATGGCTGGGCAGGGAACTCTTACCCCTGCTTGGTGGAGCGCCAAAGTGTACCTATGGCTCTGGGTAGGCAGTGAGGAACGTATTTGGCCACAGCCTCAACGGCAAGTCGTGTCGTGAGGCATGTATGTGAAGCGTCTTCTGTCGTCCTGGGGGAAGGCTGCACGGCCCTCAGGCAACCAAGGGTTGCGGGCCTTCGTAGAGGCGTTTCTCTTATGAGGAGGCCACATTTGCTGACGCGTGATCCTTTTCTGTTGCAGTCATCGTGGGGGTGCACATCAGTGTGTGTGGCGGCACTGGTAGCTGTGAAGGCCATGGGGGGACAGTTCATGCATGCACACATACGGGGACGAAGGGGCAGTGCAGCCGTCCCCCAGTGGCAGTCCTTGGCATCGCAGGCCTCGCGCCGAGCAGTTGCTTGTATGTGGGCGCACCTTGCCGGTAGGGCGTTTGCGAATCTAGGCGTTCCACGCACGGGGTGGGACACGGTACGGTCGGCGCGGCCCACCCCTGGCATCGGGTTGTGGACGGCCGCCTTCTTTGCACCTGGTCGAAGGCCCTCAACACTCGCGATTTACACGGGCGGACACTGACCGACTTCAGTAAGCGTACAGTGACATCCTGCCTTGTCTGCCTGCTTATAGCGGGAGGGGTGGCAGTGCGGGGACCGTACGGGTAAGTTGGGCCAATGTCGGTGGAGGACCACGGGTTTTAATGGGGGTGGAGCGACAGCGGCATCCTGGGGGGTGAGCAGCATTGGGGGGGGGCGCCGGGGGCTGCTTTTTATTGTCAGCAAGCTCAGCGCTGCGGGCGACAGGAAACCCGACACGTGTACTGACATGTATGTCGTGCACCTATCAGCATGCCACTCAGATGTCCTGTTCATCAATACCGTAGCTGTAAGGATGCATAAACAGCCGGGGACCACCGCAGCGAAACCGTTCACAGGGAACAAGCCTGTCCAGCCCAGCGACAAGTAATTTGCTTCCTCGGCCTAGTTTTCGTATGTATCAAAGCCTCTACCCAAAGCGCTGTGGCAGTTGCCAGCCAAAAGCGTACGGTTATAATACCTAAGTCCGGCCTTGGGTACTTGGCACACCGCAGTGCAGAAGTAGAGTTGACGTGCATTGCTTGCGTACAGCGTAGCCAGAGGGGGTGCTTCACATACAACTTCACATGCTTGCCGTAACCTGTGGGTAGTTATGCCGGGTTGACTGAGCAGCACAGCTCCTTCCGGTGTTGGGGATGGGCAAAAAGAATAAACTCCTTCGCCTAGGTTGTCATCATGGCCTTGAGAATGCCCCGCAAGGGCGGATGCGCTATCCCGCTGTTGGTAACACTGCTTCTCGGTGGAATGTTAGCTGCAGCTCAAGACTACTGTAGGTTATCAAGTGATGGCACAGCTGTAACGATGCCTGTGCAGACCTAAGCTGAACATAATGCCGGTTTTTCTGACTGCAGCTCCTCTACCGTTCGCTCACCAAGGCTACTCATACGTTGCTTACTTTACACCAGTCACGTACCTAGACGCTGTGGCAACTTGTGCAACGACCACATTGCTCCGTAACGGGGCTCAGGGCGCGCTCCTACCCATCGGTCGCATGCCGAATCTCCTTGTGGAGCTCCAGATAGACGACGAGAGTGTTGCAGTTGTAAGCAGATTCTCCACCATGCTCTCTGGACATGCTAACACGTATGCATGCACTGCCGCAGGGAGCGGGGCCGCTCCTCCGCAGGGAGCAGGGCCGCTCCTTGCATGCCACGTGCACTTGTTGGGCCGTACGACAGCAGTGTGAGTATGCACCTGACTTCCTGGGACCATAACCTGCCTGCCCACCTCCCTGCAGCAACTTGTACAAACAATCGCGGATGTCACTTCAAGGCAAAACCCCCCCGAGCAAGAACAATGGGATGTGTGGGCGTATGACGACTACCGTCTCTGCCGCGCTGCAACATACATACCAGAGAACTCGGAGACCTTTTTCATGTGGGTGCGCCGGGGAGGGCAGCGAGGGCCAGGAGGTGAAGGGTGGCTTGCCACGACTGTAGAGTGGAAGCAAGATCACTTGCTGATTCGCGGTACGTAGTGCTTTGTGGCCAGGCATGTACCCTGCTCGGTGAGGCCTGTCATCCAGCTCGTGGTCATGTCATGACACGGCGTGATATGACCTGGGAGGACGGCACTCAGAAATCCAATCTAAACGTCGTGGGGCTCCCTTCCGCTGTCCATTGTGTTGTGCAGGAGTGGTGATAAGCCGTGCAACTTTACTCTATGCTACCTGTGTGTTGAGGAGGCTTCCCTCCAACGCTTAAATATTACGGTAAGCCTCACCCTGACCTTCGATGAGGGCGTAACAGTACCAACAGGCACACCCACCTGTCGCATGCTATGCCACGTTGTATGCTCTTCAAGCGTGCCGGCTCAACCAGTACCGCGCCCACTGTTGCGCGTGGCGCCATGTTTCCGGCGTGCTGCAGTCCTCCTCCGCCTGGTACCGGGACTACCAGGCGGCAGCCGCCCCCAGCCCGAGCCCTTACGCACTGGGACCTGGCCCCAGCCCCAACGGCAGCGGCCTCCAGCTCCTCAGTGGTGACCTGGTCATCGGAGACTTGCAGCCGCCCAGCAGCTCCGTCTTCTTCAACGACTCAGGACTGTTTTGGACGTCTGGTCCAGTCGTCACGTCTTTCTACAGGTAAGCTGTCATGCTAGCCTGCGTCACAGGGCCCAGAATACCTATAACGCAAGGTATTATCCTGGATTCAGCGCCTGCTCCTGATTGCGCTGTTGCAGGGGCGGCTCGCATCCGCTGTACACAATGCGCCCGGTGCGACAAGGGGAGCAGCTGGACCTATGGCGCATGTTCCGCAGCCAGAACATAACAGGCAACGTATTCGGCGTTAACAACCAGCGCCTGGACCAAGGTGAGTGTGTAGGGCTCAAATGTGCTATGCCGTACAGTCACATGTGTGTCTTGCTGGTCGTAGCACTCTGCAGGGCAGGCTGTATTAACGCATTGCCTGCGACATGCACTACGCCCCTACGTACATGCCACCGTTCCGATGTCCGCCAGGGTCGACGTGGGAGGTGTACTTCGTTGGCCAGGACTACAATGACTACATTGTAGCAGTACAGGTCAGTCGGAGGCAGTTGTGTGCTGGTCACCTGCGGAGCCGTGCTCCAGCTGAACCTCATGCACAGTCTGAGCTTCATGGGTACTGCTGGCCCACATGCTCCAGGATGCTGTGTCATTTGCAAGGGCGCACGCAGGTCTATTGCAACCCTCGCCGCTAAGGACGGGATCTGGCTACACTCATGCTCCTCGCAGGGATGCTACCGCAGCTCCCAAGTGGAACTGCTGTACTTCATTACACGGACAAACCGCCAATACCAGCTGGGGCGGGGCGGCTGCACCACACGTTTCAGGTAGGGCAACGCATTAATAAGAACGGGCCCTGTACTTGCCCACAATCTACCAAAGCGTCATTGCTTCCCTGGCACGGTCTCACGCATCACACTCGTACGCGGTGCCCTGCACTTACTACGGTGCCCCTGCATGAGTACCTACACAACTAGGGTTACGACCGCGCGGGTCAAGGGGGGAGATACAGGCGCGATAAGGCCTTTGTTTTGACGTCTCTCATATGTCACGAGAAGAGGGAGTGTACGTGGCATCTCCTCTTATGCAGGGAGGACGCCCCTCCAGGCGGCTACCTGGCGGGCTTTGCAGGCGCCTACATGAACGCATCTCTCTGGACACCAGGGGATCCGCCACTTGGGCCGCCCGGAGAGGACTTCATACTTCTCAAACAGGTGCTGTTGGCAGGTGGCAGGTGCTGTTTGGAGTTCTGCGCCTGAGGAGTCGCATGTACGTTAGGCGCTTCACCGCCGTCACTTAGGCTCTTGAGGCACGCGCCTGTGTCAAGTATACCCCAGTACGCCCCTCTGGTCACTGTCGTGCTTCCCCAGCTTCGCCTAGTTTGGGCGGCGCCCGTGGGAAGCCCCCCTCCCACCTACTCCGTGGTGGGCCAGTCGCAATTGGGGCTACAGCAGGCCTGCCCAACCGCCCGCCCGTTGGTTACGGAGCAGCCCGGCCAGGGACCCGGCGAGTGCGGTGTTGCCGAGGGCGCAGTGTGCTACAGCAACACCTGCTGCGGCGATCCTTACGTCTCCCCCGCCAACTCATCGGTGCAGTACCGCATATGCGGCACCGGGCGTGTGGCCTGCCAGGTGGGTCATGGTGGGGGCGCGAGACAGCACGCAAAGGGAGTGGTGGACTGCAGAACAAAGGCTGGTAATCATGGGGTGCATGCCTTGGCCCTTTGCAAGCACAGCGCCCTAAAGCCATGGGGTTACATGGGCCGCTGTTTTACTACTGAATGGGCACTCACCTGCGCGCCGCCCACAACGGTACAGCCAAAGCAAATAGGTTTGCACCAATCCACATCCATGCTTTCCTTGCACGGCCCTGCCAGGACCTGCCCCCAATTTATTTGCTACACCCTGCAACATGCACCCTAACACATGGCCTTGACCTACATGCTTGTAGACCAACTGCATACCTGGCTACGGGCTGTGCGGCGCACTCCCCGAGAGCAGTGCGGTGCAGTTTGTGCGCACGTCCCCCCGCAGCAACGTGACCAGCGCTTACTACGTGCAGCTGGAGTCGGAGCTCAACTACACGGCAGCCTTGGGGTCATGCGGGTGAGTCCGGAACGTACTTTCGTGATGCCGAACAAGAGCCCCATCCCGCACCTGGATGTAGCTTTGTGCACGTCGCCACAACGCCAGGTGCCACTAATGCTACACCTCCTCCGTACGCGAACCAGGGAAAGCACGTACATGGGCCTAACCTGGCGGCTGCCCACCATCAAAGAACTCATCGATCTGGTCGTCTCCATGGATACGCGCCGGGGCGCGTACGTTGCCACTGCAAGCAGTGAGCAGGGTGGTGACCAACTAGCTTGTGCAGGCCTGTGTGAGTCCACTGTTGCGAGCATAGGCTGTGCTGTCTGTGCAGTCACTCTGCTCAGATGCCACTGGGAGCGCGAAACCGCTTGGGGGCCAGCGCAACGTCATCGTCTCGAAACCGCTTTGTGCTGCCAACCCTGCAGACCGCTACTGGGTGTGGGTGAACGAAAGCTACGTGTCGTTGGCTCCTGACGTGGCATGCATGCGCGGGGCGTACGGCATAAATCGCGACGGTATCATGTACGACCACATGTTTTACCTCAGCAGCTGCGCCTCCACCAGCAAGGTCATGTGCGTGGCCGAGGCTCCGCCCCTGCGGCCGGGAGCGTCCGGCGTGCCAGGCAACGTCTCGGCTAACCCCAGCGCTGTGTGGAAGCCAGGTGGGATACGGACACCATGCATGTGGGTGGGTGGAGCCTCAGCGGTGCCCCAGACATCGGGCCTTCGTCGCCGCACGCAGCGTACCCACTGCACTTGGCGTCAAACCTCTGCAATGCCCCAACCTGCTGTAGGCAACCATGTGGTAACTGTGTCTCGGACATACGGTGCTGGGCCCCTGGACGGTTCCTGCCGCTTCCTGACGGGCGAGGGGCTGGAGGGACAGCCGCTCCTGCCCACCACACTGCAGACCAACTCGACCACCGGCACCATCGTCCTCAGCTTCACCCGCCAGCTGCAGACCATCGCCGTCAGCTCTGCCCTGCAGCCGTCCAACGAGACCGACCCCGCCGGCCTGGTGGCTGGCCTGCAGCTGCAGCTGGCCACGGCTCCCAACGCCGAGCCCGCGGTGGGTGTGCCCACCAGCGGCGGCTGGCGGGAGCTGGAGCTGTCGGACGGCGAGGTGGTGGTGGGCGTCAGCGGCTGCGCAGGAGGCTTCGTGGAGCGGCTGGTGTTCCGCACCAACCGCGGCAGGGTGTGGACCCACGACTTCGGCAGCACGTCGCTGTGCAGCGTGGCCTTCTCGGAGGCGCCGCCCTCGCCAGAGGCCTACCTGGTGGGGCTGCAGGGCTCGTACGGCAGGTATCTGGAGGGCGTGCAGTTCCTGTGGGGCGCCCCAGCACCGCAGCCGCCGCCACCGCAGCCGCTGCCGGGCGACGACGGCCTGTCTGGAGGCCAGGTTGCCGGCATCGTGGTGGGCAGCGTGGTGGGCGGGCTGCTGCTGCTGGCCCTTTTGGTGGGGCTGGCGGTGTACGGCAGGCGCAGGGCGACCGCGGGTCGGAGCGGCGCTGCAGGCAAAGGGTTGGAGCTGGCGGGCGGCGGCGCTGCGCCCCAGGTGGTGGTGCACCATGCCAGCGACCCTTCGACGGCAGCAGCGTACAGCGCAGTGGCTACCATCTGCGGCAGCGCGGTTGCGGGTGCCGCGAAGGTGGGCCCCGTGTCTGCCCACGACACGACCGAGGCGACACCGCCCGTGTCATCGCAGGTATGTAGAACTAAGCATGTATACCAGGTTCGATCATACTTGACGTCACTGCGGACGTCCCGGATTGGCGGAGCTAGTGTGCCACGTGACACTGACACGTAGGCGTCCGCTCCTCCCTGTGCGCGTCAAGGCCCCTTGGTGCCCCTCCATGAACTGCCCTGCAGGGCACCGGGAGCATTGGTGCTTCCAGCAGCGGTAAGGTGGAGGCATTGCGCCCTACCACGCGGACCCGACATCTTCGACTGCCGTTCGCATTCTCGCACAAAGGGCTATTATGCGCGGCCCTTGCTCGTAGCGTGCTCGTGCCTTCACCGCCACTGCATACCACTGCATACATATTGGTATTGAGGGTTTACCACGGACAGTCGCACGGCACATATACTTGCCGACCTCCTCCTGCTCCTCTGGCGCAGACGCGAAGCCTAGCCCCCCGAGAAGCGCCACCGCCACCGGCTCCGGCGGCACCACGCCGCCCTATGCCAGCGGCAGCGCGGGGCCCAGCGAGGCGCCGTCCTCCGCCCCGGCCGCCGGGACGCTGCTGGAGGGCGCGCGACCGCTGCTGGGCTCCTCTGACACGGCCGCTCTGGGCTCCTCGCTGGGAAAGGCGGCGGCTGGCCAGAACTCCCTCATCATAGATGTGGAGGAGGGCTTGTCGGCGTACATCAAGTAGGTTGCCACGGTTGGGGCACGGGACATCCGTGTGGCAGACGCAGGTACACGGCATGGACCTGCAGCGGCTGAGGGCGAGGGCTCGGTGCTCAGGGGCCACATCACTACACTCAGTGCGGGCAGTGGGTTTGCTTACGTGCAAGTATACGACGATGCGCCCCACGCGTAAGTGGCTATCCACCGACGGCCATTCAACCCAACTGCCCCCAGGGCGAGCAAGGCCGAGCTGGAGGATGACGATGAAAGGGAAGGTGCAGGTGCTGACGCAGGATGTGCGGCCAAGTCCGCCATGAGGTCTGGTGAGTGGTTGGTGGTACCCTCCTTGAGTTCCGTTTTACCGGCTTTCCTCACACTAGTCTACGAGGCGGTAGGGAGGCTGCAGTGCACCTTCGGCGCCTCAAGGACAAGGACCATCGATTGCGTTGCGGTAGCCTGTTGGCATGCCCCTGGGGGCTCGCTTCCTTGTCAAGCGGTGAGTTGGCTGAAAGGAGACAAAAGCATGGCGACTAACCTACTCGCCTTAGCATCTGCTAACTGTCACCGTTTGTAAAAACTCGCATGCCGCCACGTTGCGCTGCTCGCGTAGGTGCTCTTGCGTCTCGTCGGGAGCGGCCCCCGCGCAACACGGCTGACATCGCGGCAGCCATCAGCGTCCTTCAGGTGCGGGGCCTGCAGGCCGGGAACCAGCCCTGGCAATTGCTGCTGGTTTGGCAACGCCGGCGCTACCGGTACCACACCTCCTTGCTGCTGCCCGTGTGCTTCACATGCGCAGGCCGAGCTTGCCGGACGGCAGGATGAGCAACTTCGCATAAGCAACGTAATTGCCAAGGGCTCTATCGGAACGGTCTACCTGGGTAAGCTGGGAGTTGGCACGCTAGCAGGTGACCATCTGCTGGTTGTGCACACGGCAATGCGCACTGCCGGCAAGCCCTAGCGTGCATGTCATGAATTGAGTATGAGGCTTACTAGGGAGGAGTTGAGGTGTGCTGCGTGTCATGCGGCTGCAGTGAGCGCTGTCCCCTGCCCCGCCCGCCAGGCACGTGGCGCGGCCTGCGTGTGGCCATCAAGACGGTGGTGGTGCACGACGCGCTGATGGGCAAGGAGGTGCGGGGCCCAGAATGATGGGATGGCGGTTACCTTCACGCAGGCCTGGGTTGGGGACCATGTTGTGTAGGAGGTGAAGGAGTACTAAGGCATTGGATGCGAGTAGGGCCTGCTGGTACACCTCAAGCAAGACCTGCAACGCTGCTTCACACAGGGTCGGCAGCGACAGCAGGCCATCTTGGAAGCTGCCATCTCTACATCACTCCAGGTGCGCAGGATTGCTACTGCATCTTTTGTGACCGCCGTCATGTCGTCATGACAGGTCCAATATGGCGCCAATAGCTTTGTTTTCTTACGATTCGTGAGGAGCTGTGACGGCTTGCGTACGGTTTGGCGGGAAGCCGTTGTGGGACAACATAGAATGCGGGTGTACGACATAACTTGTTGGCTGCCGGCGTACGGAGGCGACACCCTACCACCTGATCCCTACAACTCTGTGTCTGCAGCACCCCAACGTTGTGACCACCTACAGCTACGACGTCAAGCCACTGGCCGCCGTTGAGACTACCTCCGTAACCCCCATGGGGGCGGCCATGATGGTACGACACTTGGGCATCGGGGAGGGCCCTAACTCCATGTACCGACCTAGTGTTTGCAAGGTCACAGAGTCGTACTTCCTCGTTCGTACACGCCTTCCGTGGTACGCACAGCGCTCATGGCGGGGCCCTGTCTAGGACGCCCCCCAACCGCCGCACCGCTGCAGGACGCGGAGGGCCGCCCTGTGGCCCCCCCGACGGCAGAGCCCGGTTCGCTAGCGGGGCTGTCCGGCGACGTGTTCAAGCTGTACATCATCCAGGAGTTCTGCGACGTGGGCAGCCTGGGCTCGGCCTTGCGTGAGAACGCGATCACGTGACGTCGCTGTACAGCGCATTGATACGCACCCTGACGCACCGACGCCGAGCTGTAGTAGACCAACAAAAGCAATTGCCCCTGTCAGTACCACTTGCATCTCAGTGCACTTGACTGCTCTGTGTAGACCCAGGCTCTCACCAATTTGTGACATCTGGATCTTGACCTCAAGACGCTCACGTGTGCGACATGGCACCTGCACCGTGCCTTGTCTGCTCCCCAGTTGCCGGCGTGGTGGGCAGCGTGGCGGCGGGTGGCGCCGCCTCCCTGTGCGCGCTGACCCTGGCACTGGACGTGGCGTGCGGCATGGCGCACATACACGCCAAGAACATTGTGCATGGCGACCTCAGCGCAGGCAACGTGCTGCTGGCGTCCTCCGCGCCCCCGCCCGAGGTGGTGGGCAAACCACGGCCCCACAGCACCTTCGGGCCGTTCGCCGGCCACGACCCTTCGCCGGTGGACCTCGCCATCGTCCAGGTGGGCTGCAGGGTGATGGTGCGAATAAAAGTCTCGCGGTCCTGCACTTCGGCGGCGTGGTGGGCAGCTTTGCTTTCACACACACCCTCGTGTCAGGGTCAGGGTCAGGGTGTACTTCAACACCCACCCGCCCCCCGCCCAGCAACAAGACAGGCCCCCCAAAGCCGTACGAACCACTAGGCCCAAGGCAACGCACCGGGCGAAGGTCCACGCCCATAAATCTCTCGCACGCGCAGTTAGCGGGCAACGCAACAGGCAAGGCAGGGCAGCAACGTGTCAGGACAAGGAGCACTACGCACCGTCCAGAGCCACCACCCATCCAGTGCATACATGCACTCAACGCGGTCCTAGTACACACGCTTGGCGCCTGCTACACACTACAGGCGCCGCCACTCTGCAATACAATAGGACGAACTGTCACAGCGCATGGGCAGGGCAGGTATGGCAAACACACAGGTACAGCAGCAAGAGAAGGTGGGTGAAAAGGCGTATGCTGAGCCGTACTGCTCAAACATCAATCCCTTGTAGTGGAGTCTGTTGCTTCCCATCCCATGACATGAGGCTTCCCCTGTATTCTGCTTCAAGATGCTCGTTTGAAAACATAGATTGAGCTCTGGCACCAGGGGCACCCCTTCCTGGCACTCGTCCGCCGCACCTTAACGGTTTTACGGTACTGGTTGTCCATTGCCCCACGCACACGCCAGCGCGGTCTAGGAATCCACCATGGATAGTACCGGTATTATGCAACTTCTTACTGTAACCGCGACACTACTGCAGGCCCGCGTGTCACAGCTGTTAAGCTCTTGATGTAGGCTTTGTCCGCTGCCTATGCAGATCCTGAGCGGCTACTGGCGCCCGCCTGTGGCTGCCAAGGTGGCCGACTTCGGCCTGAGCGTGGCGATGGGCGAGGGCCAGACACATGCCTCGAACAAGTTCCAGGTGAGCAGCAAGGCCGTTGAACACTCCAAAGGCTGCGAGGCAGAGTGCATTTGCGTGGGCCAGCGGCAATGGGCTGGCCTGGTCCCGTTCCATCATGCTCATACCGGTACACGCCATGCTCGCCCTGCATCACATTGCACGGCCGCAGGGCACGCCGGCCTACGCCGCCCCCGAGCTCCTGTCCCGCGGCCGGCTGACCAGGGCCTCCGACGTGTGGTCGTTCGGCGTGCTGCTGCTGGAGCTGATGCACGGGGAGGGCATCGTCGCCATCAGGCAGCGCGCGGGAGCGGGGGCGGACTCCCCGGACAGCTCCATGGGCGCGGAGGTCTCTGTGGCGGGTGGGCCGCGGCCCGCGTGGATGGCCCCGCCCCCCGGTTGCCCGCCACGGCTGTGCGCCCTCCTGGACAGCTGCCTCGCCGTCGACGATGCGGCGCGCCCTGCCTTCACAACGGTAAGCGCACGCCGGCAACCATGTGGGCATGGCCTGGTGCCTGGGCGGCGCAGCACGGCATGCGCCACCTAGCCTGTCAGTACCGGAGCAGGCCACAACGCCCCGTGATCCTTGCTAACGTGGGACAACTTCCCTCCTCCGTACGTGCAGCTGGTCCACTCCCTGGCGGAGCTGGTGCGCGACGAGCACGTTGCGTACCGCAACTTCGTGCAAGCGCAGCAGCAGCTGGCCATAATGCGCGCACAGCAGAAGCAGCAGCAGCAACAGTGATAGACACAGAACTGTGCCAGACTGTGCAGCGAGTAGGGGGGGGGCACTACGCTGGGGTGCTACGGCCGGCAGGACACAGGCTGAGCCATGCGTGCGGTGGGTGGGTTGGCAGGCGCCGCGGGGGACTCAAGCGGGCGTATGCACTGAGCATGAGCGAATTGGCCTATGCATGAGGGCGCAGTGCGCCGTCGGTGGATGTGCCGTGTGGATCTGGCGCTTGCCCGCGCTGCACGGCTGTGCTAGTATGTCATGTCAACAGCCGTGCGCCCAGCATAGAAACCAGGACAACTGATAGGCAACGGATGGCACTGTGGTCGTGTAGCAAGAGAGTCCTGTGAGTAGCACACTTTTGATGTTACGGTACATGGCGGCAGTGCATGTTTTCAAGTGTTTGTTACTAGTTCAGCATGCGCCACGGCGCTACAGGGCTCTCCAAGGGAACCACACAGACTGGGGCACTGGCTAGCTGTGACGTTGCGGCCCTTCCCTTCTGACCTGCTTGCGGGCCTCCTGACGCACCCGTAGCTATGTTGGTGGGTGAAGAAATCAGGGAGGGGATTTGTGAGTGCGTGGGACGGGTTACCTCCATTGCTTGCTTGTTGTTGGTGCCAGTGTGCTAGTCATCATTGGCATTCGAGAATGTCTCAAAAGCCGAGCGAGCGACAGTGTGTCGAGGTGGACATCATGGCTGCGTGCGACCTGCGTCATGACGTCGCCTAGGGTATGGGTATGTCCCTGGTGGCGGGAAGTTTGACCCCGGGGGACATGTGCTTTCCCCCTGTACTTACTTTCTGCACACACGGTTTATCGGTGTTGACTAGACAGCGGCCAGTACTCAGCAGTATCAAGTGGTGTTGTTGGCTTGCTGCCCGCCCTGGGGTGCTACCGCGGCGTGACGCTCCAGCCACAAGGAATATCAGCACGGCGGTACCTCCTGCGATACAATGCTGATCTCGTTGGTGATGTATCTTCTCCGTTGCTCAGAGGTACAGACCCGCTGTTGGCGCCATGCAGGGCATCAAAGGATATATTGCTTTGAGGCCCAAAACTGTTACCGGTATTCCACAAATGCTTTGCGACCTCAGTGCTTGCCTGCAACGCCATGGTGTCCGTGTGGGACGGCGTACACGTGTGCCGTTCACGTCATCGGGCATGCATGAAGAGCAGGGGTGTGAAGGCCACAAACGAGCGGAAGGAGTGTAGATGATCCAAGGGGGAAGGCGGCGTGCAAGGTACCGTACACGGAGTCGTGCGTGCTCAGAGTAGAGGAGGGATGAACAGGGGTAGGGGGACAGGAACGTGAGGCAACGCCAAACAGCATGGTATCCAAGGGGCCCACATAGCCGTGATAAGGCGCAAGAGGGTTGCAGGAGATCAACGGCACAGCGCACGGACACGTGCAGGGTATGAGGGAGGGTGCAAGTGGGCGGCAAGGTTGCTGGGCGTTCACCGGGGCGAGGCTGCACCAGGAGAGCCCTGGGTTGTCCGAAAGCGCGAACAGCGCTTGGCGTCCGAGGGGGTCCAGGAGGCATATGTATTTTGGTCTGTCCAAATCCAAGCCATGCAGGTCGCCAGGCATATGCATGTGTAGTCTGAACAAACAAATGTGCGTGCACGCCGTGCGTGTACGTAAATATCAGCACCAAGGCTCAGTTCAGTTCAGTCGTTACACGTGGCAGGTGTAACTTCCCATACAAGCCGTAGGGCCCAAGGGATACCACAATGCGCATACGTAGCAGCACCAAGGCAAACTGTTTTATAATACGGCACATACCAAGGCCAAGTCATGCAACGCAACAGCACGCTTGCACACGCAGCGTGAGGCGGGTACAGGGCAGGGACGCAGGGGCAGACAGGGAGGCAGCAATATGTACGGTACGGACGTACGGTATGCTCACACAGTTTTGGTCTGGGGAGGCCCCTCCTGTTCACTAGCCAAACATAGCTTGGGACTTAGGGGCACAATCTGGTACAAAGCTGACATTGTTTGTGTACACACGACGGCATGCTTTCCGGACGGTGCAGAGGGTATACAAGCCGCTTGGCAGACGCAGCCGCAACGGTCGATGAGGGACACCTGCCTATCCACTCTGATCCACTACGCTTTATGACAGGTACCGGTACGTGATGATTATTAATTAGGACTATGCCAATACCATGATATTTTGCGGCATGTTGGCAGACTGCATTTCTGGGTCCGACTTGGGTCTAGCCCGAGCTTATGGGGCCGACCCGTGGGACACGTGGCGTTATACATTTTGTGCATACCACGCCCAGCCGTGCCATTGACACGTACATGATTTGGTGGACCAATTACCTTAACGAGCGGTTAGTAGGTGGCTCAGCGCCACTCATGCAATGGTCGGGCCAACACCATGCTGTGAGTGCGGAGCTTATGCTTAATTCAATGCGGCCTTTTCGCACCTGGATCCAGCTATGCAGGAGTACATTGAAACATCTCAAATCCAATGCGCGACACTGCCAAAACGCGGGGACGCTGCGCAAACCCACAGACTGACGGGGCGGTTGATTCAGGGGTCCACGAGTCAAGTCTGTCCGATGTGGTGGTCCACATTGTGGCGCGTTACACGTACTCCACGGCAAGGTCATGGCTATGTACTCGGAGCAAGCGCAACACATTGTTCATCTTCGAATATAACACTCAGACCTCAGACGCCGAACTTCTTCGCAACCTCCAGCGCAGCTTGCCCCATGAACAAGGACCCGGCTGCTGTCTTTGCAATTCCAAGAATGCTGAGAGAGTACACGTCCGACCCTCACCAAATCTTCCACACGAGCTGTACACCAACTACTCCGTACCACAGAATAACGGACGACATGCCCCTAAGCCTGTGTAGACATGGCCATCGGCTCATCTTCTGCAGCGAGTAAATGCTAGCTATGGGCCAACAGTGACACGTGCGGTGACAGCGTGTAGGGGCGTGCACTGCTTGGCCACAACGCAGCGCCCAAGTACAGTTGTATTAATGACTAGCATCTCCACAGTGTAGCGCCACGCATGCGGACTTGACCTGTCCGTAAGTTCCTCCCACCACCTAGACACGTCCGTATTAGCAGTGCAACCCATAGCGCCATGGGGACCGCCACCTCCACACCTCCACAGCACCCCCCCTGCCTAAGCGCTCGGCAGCACCAGTTTCCGGGTCTGGAGCAGCGTCAGGCCCACGGGCGCCACCGCCTGGAACACCTAAGGGAGGCGTGGCAGCCCATGTGTGGAGACAGCCACGTGGAGGTTACAAGAGGTTCAATCATGCAAGGTTGAGTTTCAACAGCTCAATCAATACATGCTCAACGAGGTCTCGGCTGCCCGTCTAGCAGATCCACAAACAAGGCTGCCCTTGCCTCACGTATGTGCTAGGCGGAGCTGCTTGCCCAGCCCTGGAACCTACAGCGCTACACACCTGCGACGCTGCGTCCGCGTCCGCGTAGGCTGGGCCCTCGTCAGGCGCCCCGCGCTTCCGCAGCTCCGAGAAGTGGCCCTCGCAGTGCTTGACCTCCTGCAGCGGGAGGCAGGACGCAACACGTTGGTGCGTTGGCAACGCAGCAGCCACAGTATTGTGGTGGCTCTTCACCGCAGCCCGTCCACCTCACGTGACCCTAACATACACACTGCGGGGCGATTGACGCATTACCTGCAGCACTTCCAACCGCTTGTCTGGCTTGTCATGCCTGCGGAGATGACCCAAGGGGGCTGAGGTTGACACGTGTACTCTTTCGTAACGCACAAGACAGCCGGTAAGTGGGAGATTATGGGCGCTTGACCTGCGCTCAGCCCAGCCTGGTCCTCCCTCAAAGCAACAACCATGGAAAGGTCCGCACCTGCAGCTAACCGCATGCACGACTCCCCACCTGCAGAACAGCCTGGTCTCCCGCAGGCGCACCATGGACCCGTCCACGCGCACCCACAGCCGCAGCAGCACCAGCCAGCAGCGCGGCATGACGCGCAGCTTGACGGTCAGCGCGCACACGCCGTTGTCGTCCAGGTCGGACTCGTACAGCGGCAGCTGGGGGCGGAGGCGCAGCGGGGGGCGAGGTGACCGCGTGGCCCCAGTGGGTGCGGACGGGTTCTAGGACGTGGTGCCGGCACGCTGTGCAGCGCAGACTGCGTAACGAAAGGCGTGCGCGTGAAAGGCACGTTCACTTATAGCCTGCGTTACCACAGCCTTGGCACTGGACGCTTTTATAGCACAGCAGCAACACCCTTGTTCATGACAACGCTAAGGATATGTGGGGGTGCCCTAATACACCCATGTGCCTCTGGTAAGCTGTCTGCGTCACCCTCACAATATCATTCGGTGGGACCCACGCGCAGCCCTTAGGCCTTGCGGCAAGGGGCCGCCCATGTGTGTGCACCCCTCGGGGGTGAACCCACCTCCTCGTAGAAGAGGATGGGGTCGCGCTCCATGAGCAGGCCCCGGTCGATGACGTCACCCGTGGGCTGCCAAGACAAACCGCTCGCGCCCTGGGAGCCCCCGCCCTCCGCAGATGACTGCCCGTCCTGCCCGCTGCCCTGTGCCGTGGGCAGCGTTGCGATGGCAGCTGGGGGTGGCATGGTGGTGGTGGTGGTGGTGCTTGAGGGAGCTGCACTGTGGGCGTGAGCCATCGTGGAGGGACTGTGCCCGGGGGCAATCGCTCCCGCGGGCAGCGGCGCCGAGTGGGAGGCTGTGAGGCCAGGAGCGGGCCCTATGACGTAGTCAGGCGCGGAGCGGGGCGGTGCTGCCGGCCCGGAAGACGCCAGAGCGGGCTGCACGACAGTGCATGTGTAGGGTGTCGTGAAGGTCCAGTCGTACGTCAGCTGTACGGCCTTCTGCTGCTTGATCTCGTGTTCCCTGGCCCGCCGCCACTCCTGCGTGTTCAGTGCAACTTGGGTGAGGTGGAGGCACCGTGAGGCAGCGACATCGCCAACTGCACACACGTGCCCCTTCCTGTGCTCGCACCTCCGCCACCCGGACTTGCAAAGGGGGCAGGTTCTCCTGCTTCCAGCCCGCAAGGGCGTCCAGGGCGTTAAAGCAGATGACTGTGCCCGTGGCCTCGTGCACAAGCTCAACCCGGTTCAGGTGGAAGACCATCTCAGGTAGCGTGAGCGCCGAGAGGACACGCCTAAGAACCACGGCGACAACAGGGCAACCTCTTCAGCCTGTCGTTTTTCGTCCTTGTTACTTAGTGCCATGCCCGAATGATAGCAGGAGCGTCCAGGGCTGCCTCCGGGCGTGTGTCCACGCCCATCCTTGGCTCTGTGCACGCACCTGTACTCGTCAGTATCTTTATCGCCCATGATAGGACCTGTGACTGTTCGGATCTTCCATCCTTCGTTGCGGAAGACCTTTTCACCGCCTCCAGGCATGTTTGATGTGTCGAAACTCTCCAGACAGTTGACTGGTTTAGAACCTAGATGCGACGTTGGAAAGCACTACGAAACATGTACAGTAGTCAGCAAGAGGGCTCTGTCCCACGCGAAAGCAAGTTGCCAAACGAGCGAAGGCAAGTTACCAAGCTGAGCCTCAGTGCGGTGGCTTGAGTGTTTCAAGAGCTAACGTCGTGCGTTTGGATTGACGGCATAGTCTTGTCGAATTGCTCACTGTCTCTACGCCCTGTTGGGCAAGCATGGAAAGGCCGTTGGGGCACTGCCTGCCCCCCACGTCCTCCGTATCCCGTACACGACTGGCAACTCCCTCAGGACCTCACAAACGCCAGGCAGTCAGACCCCGCTTGTGTTCAACATGCCTGCCACGGCTACAGACAGCGCGGCTAGACGCCCAAGATGAGTGCAGTCCACGGCGAAGGTAGACACCGGGTGCTGCCATGGATGCGACCTCGCCTTGTGATTGCCATGAGGTACGGGCAGGTACGGGCGTACGGCAAGCGGCGGCAAGGAATTGCGAGGTCCCCTGGAGAGGCTGGTGTGGTAGGCGTACTACGCACCGTTAGGTACTGCCACCAGATGCCCGTCTGTGGTCGTACGGAGCATTAAACGTTGGCCTTGAAGCTGCAGCGGTGCAGGTGATACTGGGGTCGCAGCAGGAAGAAGCAGAACCAACAAAGTGGCAGATTTCATGATTACCTCCCATCATTGCTGGGGACACGGTGTCGATGACCCACTGCTGCCCTCAGGCTCTTCGTAACCTTGCACGATCAACACTCGAAGCAGCAGCAGCGACAGGATGGGCGACAGCTGCAGCCAGGGCCACAGCAGCGGAGGTGGGGCACCGCGTGCAGCCAGGTGCAGGCGAGCCCGCCGCGGCTGCCCTCGCGCCAGTAGGGTCGTCCGGGCCTGACGGGGCTGGCGCAGGTGTGCAGCGGATGGAAGTGGATTCCCGCCCCTCGCCCTTAGGTCTCCTGACACACCGGCTGCTTCCCCTGCTGCCAAACGTCCCGCTGCCCGCCCCACGGGCGCCTCCGGCCTGCGGGTAGGTTTCCTTACTCGGCCGCCTGGCCGGCTGGAGCCCCGACGTCGCCGCAACAGCTCTGGTGGGGCAAGCAGTGGCAGCGACAGCTATTGGTGCCATCCTGGTTGGGCAGCGCAAGCAGGTTTTGCTGGCCGCTCTGTAGGGGCCAGCGGAACCGCCGGGCGCCCTGGCAGATCCCGGTGATGGCCCGTTTCACCAGGCCCTCTGGGAGCTGCGGGCTTCCTACCAGGTCTGTGCTTGGCGCGCTGGCCGGGAGCACCTCCTGGCATACCTGCGGGGCGATATGGACCAGTGGTGGCGTGTCGTGGCGGAAGGGCCACCGGAGGGTCCCCTTCCCACAGCAGCGCGCACGGCGCTGGCGAAGGCAGCCGCTGCCCTACAGGTGGAGCTGGGCGTGGCGCAGCTAACAGGGGGTGGGCTGTGGGGGCGCCCCGGCTCGGGTTGGGGGTCGGGGTGTTGGAGTTCGGGGCTCGGGTTTGCCGGCGGGCTTGGGGCCGCGGGTTGGGTGCTTGATTAGGCGGTGGTTTAGGTGCGAGCAGGGCGGCGTGTATGGGTGTCGGTCGGGTGCTTGTTGGGTGGTTGCTTGGGAGTCGCGGGTAGGGAGTGCCTCAGCTGGTGTTCTTTGCGTGTCTGGGTCTGTGGGTTTGGGGTTGTGGTTTGTCAGTGCCCCGTCTCCCTGTGCCCTTTGCCTGCTTTCTTTTTTCTTCGGTGTCCCTGTCCCTTGGTATCTTCTGGCCTGTTCCCTTGCTCCTGTCCTGTGGTGTTTGGTTTGAGGTTCTCTTCGTCCCTAGGTGCGCCCTTCTTGCGGTTGGGGTTCACTGGGTTTGGGCTTTTGGTGGTGCTGGTGCTTGCCTGTGCTGTACAAGGTGGCTTTGTGCGCCCAGCTGGTAAGACCAATGTCGCAATGTGGTCCTCGCGCACACCGGCCGTACCCCACCTTGCGCCTTGGAGCATCCAGGTGCACCGGTAGTGAACTGGCGCTGGGCATGGGGGTGTGGGGAAGCTTCTGGGGGCTGGGGCGATTCCTCTCACGTAGGGGTGCTCCCCCAGGAGAGCCCCCGCTTCCGCCCCAGTTTCCCTTACGCTTTAGCAGCCGGGCAAGGGTGACTGCAGCAGATAGGTGGACAACCAACAACTAGTGGGCAAGTGTTACAAGGGGGCCAGGGTACCCGCTGCATGCGGGTACCTAAGACCTGAGGGGCAGA
>VFQN01001966.1_pt1 | contig 32919 bp, 28 predicted proteins | sample 3512371 | NCBI WGS metagenome assembly VFQN01 (sample SAMN10412370, study PRJNA504923) | tailings metagenome | isolation source: Replicate 2 from Balatoc abandoned mine | place: Philippines: Itogon, Benguet | collected 2017-08-28 | reverse complement strand
ATGAGTGAGAAAAAGAAGAAGAAGGCAACCAAATCTTCAACATCATCCTCTCTTGCTGGGGACAAGGTCCAATTACAAGATGGCAGTGGTGATACTGCTTCAGATTACTCAGAAGTTCGGCGTTTGTTGCAGATCTTTTACATTTCTCGGAAGCGATCGATTGACTTAATGGAGAATATGATTAATCTTTTGAACAAACAGACGTATTATGATAAAAATAAGATAAACAGTATAACGAGTCCACTATTATCAACTTCTTCTTTCTCAGGACTTGTTGAAGAAGAGTTAATTCTACATATTTCTTCTTTACAATCTGAGCGTGCGAACACCCTAGAAACCCTCAAGAGACTGCAAGAGGTCTGGTTTAGGTACAAATCTACACAAAGTGAGGAGACAGAGGACTCAACACGACCCTTAGCGATTGACGCGATTGAAGAATTATTGAGTCAGATAGCGCAACAGACCCTTCTAGATGAGCTCATTGCTGATCAACTTCTCCTTTACCCGCATAAGCAAAAGAGTCAAGATGAACTAATAACAATGGCAACATGCATAAAGACTTCACCATACTTGAATGAAGTAGAATTAAAGACTATTATTGAGATGAAATAGACAGAATTGTTGATCCTTGTAAATAAAACATTCAATGTTCTTTATTTTTACTATGATTCCTCTCCTTCCTTGTAGTACTATAAAGCAAAAATAAAAATGTTTTCGTTGTTGCATGCGGCGAAAAAAAAACAAGGAAAAAGTGGTGCAGTCATAGGTCGTTCGTGGCCATGAAACTAAAGACTATAGATACAATGTGAAAACCTTCTTCCCTCTTTATTTCAAGCTTGTTGGGATGTAGTCAGGCATAGTTAAGTAGTTGACATCAAAATGATGAAGCCTTATATATCTAAAGAACAAACAGAAAAGAAAGAATTATAAACGTTGGAAAAGATCTCTCACATCAGACACTTACCCATCCTCAGATCCTGAAGCAAATGATTTACCAAATGGATGAACATCCAAAGCATTAATTGGACCAAAGTGACCCTTCACACGACCAAACTCTTCTTCGTAGATCATATGGAAAAATCTTGTTTCAAATTTACCGTGTGAAGCACTCGTAGTTGTGACGCTTTGAGCATCTTGTCCACCACCCAATATTATATGAGGATGAGTTGGCGAGATAACAGCACCGTTTACTGGTCTTTCTGTCTTATAAGTCTTAATAATCTCTAATGTTAATGGATCAATTAACTTTGCTGAGCAATCCTTTGATGCAGTTACAGCCATAGATTTATCACGATTGAAACTTAATTTATTAATACGATCTTCATGAACCTTCTTTCGCATAACTTCTTTTCCAACGTTAACATCGTACTTGACTAAATAACCACTATCAAATCCAGCAATTAAATGTTCATCAGCGATGGTCCAACCAAGACAGATAGCCTTATCAGGGATGTTATCAATATCATTTACTTGAATTGTTGCACTGCTCGTGTGTAATTTACCAGGATCGGCTCTCTTTTGGATTGGTGCTAAAGCGGAAATTAAGAAACAAAAATATGTAATTTGAAAGAAAAAACTATACCTTCAACTAAAACATCATCGGTTGGAAAGTTGTAGATGGAGATTAAACCTTTATCTCTTGAAGTGAAAGGATCTGAGGCTGTGGCGAAATATTGATTTCCATCTCCCCATTTACTACTTCTGACAACACTGAAATAATTAAAACAGGAAAAATTAGATTAGGACGAGGTGGAACTTAATTCAGCTTACCCTTTGTGAGGCATACGAGCAATATAATCTCCAGTGGTGGCATGGAAAAGACGTGCGTTCGCATCAGCGCAAGCAGTTAGCACGTATTCAGAATCCCAGCTAGGATCAATATCGTACACAGCACCAGCATGATACTCTACAGCGTATGCCGGTTACAAAGTGTAATAAGATGGTTCAAGTTACTGAAACTTACCATAAGTGCCAAGACGCTCTCCAGTTTCAGCATACCAGCAAGTTGGGAGGTTATCCTTTGCAACTGAAAAGAGTAAGTCACCATCAGCGTTATATTTTAGTTGGGTGATAGGTCTTGTATGGCCTTGCAACAAGATCGGTTGCTAAACAAAACAAAAAACAATCCCAATTAGATAGGTTGGACCTCGTTTGTCATGGACTTACAAATTGCGTGTTAACTCTAGGTAAAGAACTGGACATTTTACTATCTATTTAATGATTTGGATCTTCACCGGTCTTCAAAAGGATCAATATTTCCTTTACTTCTCTCGCTATCAATCAATTATGGATGTGTGGTACTTCTAAAAAAATACTTTTTCATAAATATCGAAAATTTGAATTTTTAATAAGTAGTGTATCGAGTTTGGAAAATATCGAGATTTCTTGAAACGGTTTCGAATTAATTTGAATAGAAGAGATCTGATCAAGGTCTAGAAGCAATACGTTTCGATCTGAATAGGGTGTTTGAAAGACCAAGATTGCAATGACAGAGAAAAATCTGGGTTGGCCTGGTCTTATTTATTATTCTTCTGTTGAAAAGTTAGTTCGTTGCGAAGACTTAGTAGGAAAACAATTTCTTGCATGCTCGGGTGAAAATGATAAGCTTGTTGTCTCTTGTCGCGATGGGAGTTATTTGATCAACCTAAACAACACTTCTCAACTGTTTTGGCAAGATTCGTTCTTACAAGTCTCTGCTGGGAAGAATTTTTTGGTGGGAATCGGATTAAATAACAGTTTGTATAGTTGGGGAGTTGATGGTGATCATGGTCAATTAGGACAAGGTGCAAGCGTTAAAAAGATTTTTGAGCCACTTGAAGTTCCTTTTAAAGCTAATTTTCAAGATGTATCTTGTGGAGAAGCTTTTTCTGTGGCGGTGGATGATAAAGGATTTGCCTATGCTTGGGGCGAGGTAAAAGAAATTTACCATAGTCTTCTTTGGCTTTACTCATCTAATTTTCTCTTTTAAAGAATTTTGATCGGCAATTAGGAATATACACGAAAACAAAAGAGAAGATGCACATACCCAACGCTGTAATCGAGGAAGTTATTTTTAATCCTCGTATTATACCTCTTTCCATGAAGATTCCGATGCAGAAGGTCGTATGTGGTTCAAGATTTGTACTTGCACTAACTCAAGTAAGCTTTAGTTGAAGAAAAGGGCATTATTTGATATTTTTCTTTAGGGAGGCAAGCTGTTTTCCTGGGGAGCGGGAGAAAGCGGTCAATTAGGTACAGGAAGATGCACGCGAAGAGATATCCCCGAAGAGGTAAATTTACCAGATAATGTATCATATTCAGTCAAAGACATAGCTTGTGGAAATGGTCATGCTCTCGCTATCGTTGATAATGGAGCGATATATTCTTGGGGATTGAATCATCGCGGACAGTGTGGTCTCGGAGATATTAAAGCTCGACACTTTCCAGTTCTAATCACTCCTTCCAGTCCAAGGAATAGTAATAATCGTATCACTTATCGCAAGGTGATCGCAGATGGACATTCCTCTGCTGCAATTGACGATCAAGGAAAACTCTGGACTTGGGGCTCTATCACTTATGGTCGCTTACTTCACACCCTTCCTGATGAACCGCTCCCAAATACAGACGGGATGAAAGAGAAAATAGATATGACGATACGGCAACCAAAATTAGTCGTCTCCGACGTCATAACAAATCAAACAAAGGTTGAACAATTTGTTTTCTCGCGTGAACGAAGTGCTATATTAGTCAAAACCACTGTCACTGATATCAGTCCCAAGAAAGGTCCAAAAAGAACTTTTTCCAAATTAACTATCCATGGATACGGATTTTGGGAAAGTTCTCAAATTATTGTTAAATTTACAGCGAATAGTTATTCCATTTATAATCCACCAAGATCATGTTTAGGGAAATTTGTTTCATCCAATCAATTAACATGTAAACCACCAAAATTCGCTGAAATTGGTATGTATACCGTTACTGTTTCTATGGATGGTGGTAAAGAGTTCTTACCACAATCATATGAAGTCTTAATCTATAAAGATATGACGTTAATCTCACAATCACCTTCCATTATTGATCTAAGAGAGAAATTTATACCAACATTAACCTTGGTAAGACTTGTCTTATCATTTGTTTTGTTTGATTCTTTTCTCACTCTATTTTATCCTTCTTATAGAAAGCAAATGCATTGAAAGTTGACGTTCAAGATTTAAATCAGGTTTATGTGAAATTATTGTTTTACTCCATTCATGATATCAATGATGTTGCTGCTGCGGTTCATCCGAAGAAAAGCTCATCTGTTGAAACGAAAACGATTGTAGCAGAGATTGTTGTGACTGGAGACCTTACTCCACTCGAATCAAATAGCTCTGAGCTGCCGCCTCCACCAATTGACCCTGAGGTGGCAACCTATACCGATCAATCTACTGCCAACTCTCAAACGAATCGCACTGCTACAAGTGATGAGGTTTTACTACAAATTCAATGCAAAGATATTGATTTATCCAAATATTCTGCAATTACTTCTTCCTTCAACCTTTATGAACTGCAGTGTTCGATTTCGATGAATGCTCAAGACTTCGCGGTTATCAAGGACTCTTCTTCTAAAGCAGAGAAGGCTGAAGTCAAAGAGCCTGGAGGAGCTGCAGTAACGGGTGGTGCAGCTGTTACCGGAGGAGCAGATCAAGGAGCTGCTTCTACCTCAAGTATCTGTCATTCCTTTACTCCAAAGACAGCATTACCAAACTACTATTCCCTTACTAATCTATTAACACTGAAGGATGTTACAGAACAAGATGAGAAAGAAGATGCTGAGAAGAATGTGAATATTAATGAATTTAATCCTTTTAATCCAGAAGGAAATCTTCTCTTACAACAAAGAGAAGAGAAATATCATCAATTTGATAAGAAGATTATCCTTCAAGGTGAATCATTCTTTTTAACGAATAAATTACCAAAAGGATCTCATATTAAGGTGATTACTCATCAGATTCAATTAATTCCTTTGCTCTATCACCATCATAAAGGTTCTGCATCTCAAAATGATGTTCAAATTTTAACAATAACGAAAGAAGAGATACAAGAACAATTACAAGAACTACTTATCCACTGTGAGACGAAGACACAAGCTCATTTTACTTTGAATTATCATTATTTGATGGAGTTAAGTCGTTTTCTTTCATCTTATCTGACAACCCATACAGAGGGAAGTTCAGTAACATTACAAGATTTTAAGATTGAATTACAATTTCAATTTTATTTAGAATTAGCATCATCCCATTCATCTCATTACTATCATCAACAGCAGCAACAATTAAATCTTCCTCCTTTACCTCTCGCTACTGTAAGTGGCGGTCCGGCGGGATCTACAGACTCTTACACCTCAGAGAAGTTGATGCTGTCCCCTGACTTCGTCGCAGTGACAATCATGAAGGACATGCACATCCTTCTCTCTCCTGCATTGATGAAGAAATTCCCTAAACTCGTTGAAGGTGAAGAAGCTTCTCCCACATCTCTGATTAAGATTACACCGAAAGAGTTATTAGCCTTTCCCTTCCAATCATCAATCTTTAACATCGCTTTACAAATACCAAAATTAATCCTTGATCCAACGAATACCAATCAACAATACGACATACCTCCTTATCTCTTGTCAAAGGAAGCGATTTCATCTGAATCTCTAAGCAGTGGAGAGATAGAGACTCTATCAGAACAATTAATACCATTAGCAAGTGAATACTTCTCTATTGCTACCACTATCCCCTCCTATCAAATGATTCTGGACTATGCTTATCGTTATGTTAGTAATTTCCCTTCTTCTTCCACATTAACACTGACATCATCCAATGAATTACAATCTTTCCTCAAAACTGTGACATTAGCTATCTATTATGAGACTCCTTCTCCTTCCACTCAACCTGTGATGTCAGCACCAATCTATTACTATAATTCTTTACATCAATACTCTCTTCAGAACCCACTACCTAAAGGAGGTGCAGTGAAGGAAACTACTGTGTCATTGGTGTTAGAGGAATATCTACCAGTTGCCATTGCCTCGGCTAGTATGACAGCATGTGTGCGAATACGTGGTCAAGATGCCTCGAAGGAGCTCATCCTCCCAGCTAATATGACAGAGATCACGAATGCGGCGGGAGTGCAGCAGACTGTGTTGTCCTTCACGATCAGTGAACCGCCTAAGGTGATAGAGCTAGGAGCAGTGATGAATGGGAAGGAAAAGACCTTCTATGTTGATATTGGTCTCAAACCAATTCGATCAAGTGCAGGTGAAGGTGGAAGTATCGCAGTCTTTGATAATGCAATAAGTCCTATCTTAGTCATGAAGTAGTGGTAGTAGATCTGATAGACTATCCGCCCTCTCGATGATGATGAATGATATTAAAATAACATAAGGAAGAATAAAGAGAATTTAACGATGTTTCGAGATGTTTTGAACTTCAAATAACATGCGATACCTCCACACACATACGTCATTCATATACCTCACACATAATAACACAAAATACTGTTCCGATCACGTGTCATCCCTTGAAGAAGAGAAACGATACAAGCATCTTTTGTAACCTATATGCTAATGAGAAGTATTTAAGTGAGAAATACGAGTATATTTGATCGTCCGACTCACCTTATAGGCTTCCAAATGCTTTCTTAGTGAGCGTAGGTAATATTCATTAATACTCGTCAGCCGCATTCTCACAGTTCATCGAAGGGGAAATGACCTTGTTCACTCTTTCTTTGCTTTTGCTGCTGCTGTTGATGATGATGACCATGTAAAAGATGACGATGATGATAATGACGAAGGTCGAACTCATCTTCCCCTGACTCAGCGAAGATCTGGTTATGATAGTCGTCGATGGCTCTGAGGTCTTCGATGTAGTTTAAGTCGATTTCTTCTTTCTCTGCAGGAGGGAGAGTAGGTGGAACAAAGGGATTATTCATACTACTTCCTCCTGCCATTCTCTCTAAACTATCTTGACCAAAGAGATTGCCACTATTGCCACCACTGCTAAACGACGACCCGACGGGTTTCCGCCCTACCCGACCACCAATCGGATTACTATTATCCTTTCGATTATTATTTGAACTGAGTTTTCTATCTCTTTGTAGGATAGTAGGTATAGGTGTAGAGGGTTGAGGAGGTGGTTGATGTAGTTGTTCTGACGTAGGTAAACTATTTAAACTCTTCCCAATCGTTAGACTATCTATCGATATATTATGATATCCTAGACCAGGGATATATTGTCTTTTTATATTCATTAATTTTCTTAATCGTTCGGCAGTATTCTGTGAGATGAGAATTACAGGAATGTCAATCATCTTCCAAAGACTTTCATCATCATAGGCAGCGAAACCACCTTCCTTCACACCACCTATACGAGATGATTGACAAAATTGGAAAGAATCATCACAATCACCGTTGTCAGCGATGATAATAGCATTAGCTTTGGTTTGTTTTTGTATTTTAATGATTTTCTCATAAAAGCTGATTTCACCGCGATCAACGAAGACAATCTTCTGATGTAAGTGATGGATGTTATAGATATCCTTTGATTCAGCATAATTTGGAACACAATAGACTATTTCACCTGTTACACTATAATCGTGTATACCGTATTTAGGCGCGAGACCGAGCATGATCGATCCTTCGGTATCAGGTGAATGACAGTTCAAACAAAAGGTTAGGTATTTTAAAGGACTTGTATTTGTTGATGAAAGATGAACGATTAATCGATTTGTGGTTGGAGTACGAGTAGTTGTTGTTGCTTTAGTAATGGAAAATGAATGATTTGTTATTATTAAATAAATGAAAATCAATCGAATAATACACCATCTCCTGGTAATATCCTTGAAAAGCAGGATCATTGCTAGAGATATATCAGGGTTATAAAGGTAGTTTATTGTAATATTTTTGAAATCTTCGTCTTGTTATTGCATCATTTCCATCATTCGATTTTGATTGTTCTGGCTTTGGGGAAAAGCCTGAAATGCATGAATTCCACGTTTCACAGTGGCCTCCATCAATTCGAAATCAATGAAGTTCTTTGAATTTCTTATTTAGTATTCGATAAATGTGAGGGAAGAGGTTTGGAAGAGGGCTTTGTTAGGGGATAGTGAATTTATTTAGTAAACTTATATCACTTATCAGATATCACACAAGCAAATCCAAAAATATCATTTCATGACAGTCTAAATGAATTGGGATGAAGTGTAAAAATCTACTAATCCATCAGAATTTGAAAAATCGCTACAAGCTACTATCAAAAATTGAAAAGTCAGAAGATTTTTTAAAAAAAACAGGTACAACTTTCTCTGTCTCTCTACTATATATATACAAGTCCAAAAAGTACTAACTCAAACCTCTTAACGTCGAATTGCTTTGTTCGCTGGAGTGTAAGGACGAAGATTTGAAGAAGAAAGACTTCCTCTTCTCAGTTCCGTAATCGATCCAAAGCTTGCATTGTCTCGAGAAACCGTGATTTTTCCAGTTGGTGGCAAGACAGAGGATGTAATTGATGTTTGTGAAGGATTGCGAGCAATATTTGTTGCTGTAGTGTTGCGTCTTGCTGCAATGATAGCTGCATTGGAGGCACCTCTAGTAATATTGATATTTCCGCTGGATAAACTACGATCAGCTGCTAATCCCACTGGTAGGTTATCAATATCAGTACCAATAGGATATTGAGTTGATTTCCATTGTTCCAGCTTACGAACAGCATCGGAAGAGCGTGATTTATCTTCGTCATCAACGCTCTTGGCTGAAACGTAAGCACCAGCCTCGATATCAGAAACCTTAGCAACTGCCACAGGTGGTTCCTCTGGGGTATCTGGGGCTTCTTCTACATTCAATACTTCAAAGTTCTCTCCTAATAGATGGAGGATGAGTACTTTAACAGCATCGACTAAGAGGAGACAGATTAAATCATAAGTCCAAATAATGGCAACATCTTGAACCCAAAGGTTACCAAAGGTTGAAGAGGCACATGCTAAGATGGAGACGAGTAAACATCCAAGGAAAATTGAGCAAACCAAAGCTGGGGAAGGAGCAATCGAGAGGTAAAAGAAGGATGGTGTTCTGGCGGTAAAAACTAAAACCTCAGATGCAATAAACATTTGCACCCACACACCAGCTTGAGCTTGGGTACTGCATTGAAAGATATCAAAATCACTCTTAAACCAACCAGTAGAATCCGAAGCATATGCCCAAAGCATGGTTAATCCAACTTCTAACGCACCTAAACATCCGGACATGATGAGCATTGGAGTCACCTCAGGAACTTCAGGTACTGCACTAGGATTCTGACGATCATAAGCAATGGGTAAAAGAGTTAAATCATTAAATAATGCTAATAAAACAATGAATAATGAATCAATCGCACAATTGGAAATATAAATCAACAAAGTCAAGACAGAGACGATCTGGATAGTAGCAGCAAAGCGATAAATCACATAAGCCTTCAACTTGCGGAAAATTCGTCGACTTTCAACAATACCAGCATAAATAGCGGAAAGACCAGGACTAGTTAAAATAATTGCAGCAGCGTTCTTAGCAGCATCAGTTGCATCATCAACAGCAATACCACATTGTGCAGCAGATAAAGCAGGCGCATCATTGACACCATCACCAGTCATACCAACAACAAATTTATAGACATTCTTTAATACTAAGACAACTTCTCTTTTATCACGTGGCAACACTTGTGCAAATCCATCAGCATTCAAGATCATTTCACGGGTTGATTCAGAACTATCACGAACTTCTTCACCTTTATGCATATCAATACCTAAACCAATTAATTTAGCAGTCTCTTTCGCGATATTTAAATGATCACCAGTAATCATCTTAACACGAATACCAGCGGCATGGAGGTTATTAATAGTCTGTTTGGTGTCGTGACGTGGAGGATCAAGCATTGGTAAAATACCAATAAATTTGAAAGGAGAAGATTCACCGATTCTCACAGCGACACCAATTGTTTTGTATCCTGATTTACTTAATTTGAAATCCATATCGTGTACAAGCTTTTGTAAATGTTTATGATTGTCAACTTTCCATTGATCTTCAGCATCATCTTCACCTCCATCAGCGGTATCAACAATTTTATTCGGTAAACCTTTAGCAACAGTAACTAATCCTAATTGAGGATGCTCATATTCCCATAAAACACGTTTGTAGATTGGATTGAAACCAACGTTGCGTTTTAATTTGTATTGACTGACAGTTCCTTTCGCTACCTCAGAGCAACAACGATCAAAATGTTGAATGACAGCACGATCAATAGGATCTTCTTTCTTGTCACGATTAGAAGCTAAACCAGCATAAAAGGCAACATCATCCTTGGAGAAACCATCAGCACACCAGACAGAGTCTCCGATAATAGAGATCTTTGCGGTGGTAAGAGTTCCAGTTTTATCAGAACACAACACAGACATACTGGAGATATCCTGTAAAGCAGGTAAAGAAGTCACAACAGCATTGTATGATCTAGAGAAAAATTAGAACAATGAAGACTGGTTAAAGGGTAATATCACTTACCTAGCCATTTTACCAGCACCAAGAGCCATAGTCACTTGTAAGACTAATGGTAAAGCAACTGGGACAGAGGCAATGATAATTGATAAACATGAGGCAATTAATTCTTGAACATTATCTTTGAATTGATCTCGAGCAATACCTTGAACTAATAAGATGATAATCACATCAATGACAGCAACTAAGATAATAATCTTGACAGATAATAAAACCTTCTCTTCGAAGACAGAAATTTTCTTGCTAGTCTTATCTTTCATTATCTCTGCTTGCGAACCACCGATCTCAGTATTGATACCAGTTTTGCGCACGACACAGTATGCCTCGCCGGCAGTAATAGTGGCACCACAAAGAATAAGTCGACCATACTCTTCACTCGGGTATTTACGAGGAAGAGGCTCTCCAGTCAATGCTGCAGTATCAACTGATAAAATATCACCTTCTAACCATTCAACATCAGCTGGAACAGAAGCACCACCAACTAATAAGATGACATCACCAGGCACTAATAAACGAGTGAGCAAGTGATTAGCTTGACCGTCTCGTAAAACAGCAATTTTTTGCTCCATTTTTTCAGTCAAGGCATCCTACAATAAAAAAAAATCATTGCGATAAGAGGAAATTGTAACATGTGTGAATTATCACTCACCAAACTTTTCTTTGCCTTGAGTTCTTCTAAAAAGCCTAAACAACCGTTACATATCAAGATGGCTGCAATGATTGCAAAATCTATCCAACTTTGGACGGCCAACGCTAGAATACATGCAATTTCCAACATGTAAGGCATGACTCCGGTAAACTGAGACAGGAACATCAACACCAATGAAACCTCTACGTGAGGTAACTCATTGAAACCCACAGTTTCATAGAGCTTTTCAGCTTCAGCAGTAGTTAAGCCACGACGTTCTCGGGCTCTTTCTTCTTCGTTTTTTGTTACGATGGGGTCAGAGTTATCGTTATGCTCCATCTTCTTTCGATCCACTTCAACAAAACTTTTTCGATTTCAAAAATTTTCTATCCACTAAACGAACAAATGACACTTGATTGCTTGTTGCAAAAAAATTATAAATTATGATTGAATGACAATTCGAGAAACACACACAACACCGTTTAGTAGAGGTACAGAGGAAAATGATGAAGATGTGGAAACAACGGATAACAGAAGTGGAGCACTTCTCTCAAATCAACAGCTTTTTAAGAAATTCGATTATCCCAAATCTACAATAGTTGTAGTTTTCCTAGGGATTTGTTTGAGGAATGAAAATAGAAATCAACTTTTCATCACTACAAACTACCTTCAGTAATTGGTAGTGCAATGCAATCACCAAATCATGACAACAATATTTCGATGTTCTCCACCACCTTCATTGAGATTTTTAGATAGTTACCAGGTGTGTTTGATGGGAGAGTGAACAGGATACAAACTAATGGATGGAATGGACAAGCTGTGCCCACTTGAACGAAGTGATTGTGGAAACGCGCTTACTCGTCCGACTTCCAAAAAGACCCTCTTTCCTTGCCTGACATCAGTCTGACCAAAATTGGTTGTATCAAACCAATTCCTCTTTCCCTTAAACGACACCTCAAGATCACTGTCGACCAAAAACATTTTGAAGAATCCCTACAACCTCGGTAAATTACAAAATATTTGAAATATTTCGTTGATTTTAGATCTATGCGAGGAACGCGAAAAATAAAGTAATAAAGAAATCAAACAAAAAGCAGATAGATCTATTCAAATTTAAGCATTCGCAGTTGTACTCTCTGTTGCAACGCTTTGCACTTCCTCCTTCTTTTCATTCCCAGCCGAAGCAGATGCAGCTGCTGCAATAGGGGTGGAAGCTGTTTGCGTCGCCTCGGGAAGAAGAGATTTGGCTCTCAATGCTGACAATCTAAACTCAGTATGCTTCGCTTGGGTCGCCTCGAAAGTTTGCACTAAAGATTCAACACTTTCCATTCCATTAGGTAAAGTTATACGCTTCTTGGCATCGGTTGCAGGTCCTTTCTTCGCAACTACGTCACTCGAAGGATTAGGACGATGAATATTTAATAATCCAATATGCATATGTAACGAACTCACTGTAGCTAATCGATCACTTAATGTTTTATATGCTTGACTTTGTGGTAATAACATTAATATACCATATAAACTTTTTAATAAATCTTCACGTAAATAAGAATCAGTTTCTAATAAATGTAAACGTAATTGTATAAATATTGGTGATTCTAATAATTGTACTAATTTATCTAATTGCATTAAAAAACCAACTGTTACATCAGCATCAGCAAATTTTTGTATTAATGATGCTGATATATGATATGCTTGAGCTAATAAACACAATGAAAAAGTTGATACAGCATTATGTGTCCAACATTTAAATAATGATACAAATATGATTCTTTCTTGGTCATTCGCATTTTCTTGAAAGGATATTTTTAATGTTTTTCTTAATGATGCTAATTCTGGTGCAGTTAATAAAATTAAATTCAATGTTTGTACCATTAAACTAACATAATCTAAATCATTTTTCGTATTTAATATACGTGCCATTGCTAAATAAATACTTGAGGCATCTAATAATGAACATAATTTACGTATTACCAATGCACCACGTGTTTCTAATAAGCTGCGATCTTCATAAAATAATTGAATTAATGCATTTAATACACGATTAAATTGGATTTCATCTAATGATATACGTGCTAATACTTGTAAATTAATTAAAACAACTTCATCAGCAGAATCGGAGACAGTTTTTAACAATGCTGGGAGAATATCACCAATAAATTTATTAATTTCATTTGCATCTTTTTCATGTAACATATAAATCCAGTGTAATGATGCGACACGTGTTGTAACATGTTCTGATAATAATTCAACAGTTAACGTATGAATAATTGGTAATAGTTCAAATGGTTCAGTTGTTGCACGAACTAATGCCATCAAACCAGTATTAGCAGTGGTAGCAGCTTGACGTATCTCAGGTTCAAGATCAGAAATACAATACATAATACTGCCTAAGATACCTGAATAATATTGAATTAATTTTGTTCCACCTAATTGAATAAATTCTGAAATCCAAATTAAAGCTGTTAATCGATTGGATCTCTCTCTAGCTCTACATTGATTCACTAGAATAGCTACCATAGGACCAAACTCTACAACTTCAGCCTCTTTCACTTCACGAAGAAATTCAGCTAATGCATTCTCTGCAGCTTGTTTGATTTCACGATTACCATCACTTAACTATTGAGGGGAGATCAGACCAGACATATTTGATGAGGGAAGATCTTACCATATTAAACAATCCGTCCAGAAAGTCAGGAAGATAATCAAGCATATTAATATCAGGAACAGCATCTAATACAGTAATCCAACCAACTAATAATTGACGAATATATGGTTTTGTACGACGAATATGTTTCTGCAAGATTGGAATAAAGGATTCAATGTCAAAGGTCTCAGTCTCTGTGACAATATCTTTAATCAAACGATCAAGTAAATTAGCACCATTCTTGACATCAACATCAACATGTGCAAATAATTTACATAATCCATCAAAGATTTGATTAAAGTATCGTAAGATTAGAGTACGAGCAACTTTAGAGATATTATACATGGACTCACAAGCGTAGTAACAGACACGACTTTCTGGATCATCAAAACATTCTAATACTGGAGGAATGAGAAAGCTCAGATAGCGTTCAATATCACCACCTAAACCAATAGCAGTTGCAGCAAGACCAATTAATCCACCTTTACGATGATGAACATTTCTTGATCGGGTAAAGTCTTGAGAAAGTAATTGAATAACATTAATAATTTTATCATAGTCATTGATTTCTTGTAAAGATTTTATTAAAGAAGTTATTTCTAAAGCAGCAGCTTTGCGCTTATCATAGGATCTATCCCCTAAACTGAAGAAAAGAAGAGAATAAATACGCAAAACAATTCAAAAGCCATCGTTCTTACCCTCGAAGGATTGCAGGAGATAAGGGAGATTCAATTTGAGCACCTGTATCATCCATTGTCTAGCTTTGAAATCGAAAATTTCTCTCAACAATCAATCAAATAGATACCCAAAATCTAACAACAATTTCGGCTTTTCGAATTTTCGGGAGTAATTATGACGCCATTTTAAAAAAAGGTTTCTTGGTTGCAGATTTACAAGTTGAACTAGGTAGGTAGGAAAAGAAATCAGGCAGAACAAAGATTCTATTTTATTTACCAAGCCGCGAATTTATTTGAGTTAACTCCGACTCAAGTTTTTCCCATGGACGCGACAAAGTGTTCAGATCTTTGTGGCTGTGCAGCTTCCTTCGAAGAACAGGCTCGATGGTGGACCACGATCGCTCAAAATAAGCTTTAATATGTTCGTAAATGCCTTTGACTGGATACGGATTGACTAAATGGTCTAAAATAGCGTATGAGACAACATTCCCAATCACTGTTCCATCATAAGCTTGGCTCTCTTTCGAGTGCTTTCTACCATCTCGATCATAACCTGGCTCGTTATAGAAAGGTTCTTCTGTAAATATCAAAAATAAGATTGAACTAAGGACTTGATTGAGGTTTGAATTCTTTGGGTCCCATGGTTCACCACTCCAAGTTCCAAGGAGGGAGAGGCAAACTTTCCCGTTATTATATAGGTTAGGATTAAACCGAACAGAGCCATATCCTGTCGTCATAAACTGAACCTTGGGAGAAACATTTGGATAAGTTTCAGGAATACAAATATGAAAGAGATACATTCCACCATAATAGGGACTATCGGTGTTGGTGATAGAAAATACAGCCATCAGATAATTTGGATGTTCTTCGGAAACAAACACTGTGACTTCATCTGGTAAACTCTCATTTAATGTTTTAAGTTCTTTGAGAAAGAATTTACTACATTTCTCGACAGAAAGAGTAGAATAAAGAGTATGATTCTTTTCCAATCGAGAGACATAAACGACTTGGTTTCTTTCAAGTTTCATAATCTTAGCCGGATGTTCTCCTTCATCTGCACTCAGCTTCCCATTTGAGGCGAAAAATGCCGATTCATTACTAATAATTTGTTGCAAATAAATGGATTGTTGTCTAAACTTTAAGATCCATGCAGCTTGTGATTCATCACCAGTAAAGAGATCCATTTTGATCCAGGAATATAACTTTTTATAAATCTCAATAAATAATGTCTCCAAATTAGCATCAATATTTATCCCTGTTGTTCGAAAAATCTTTTCAAGTAATAGAGTTAATTCAAAATTTAATAAAGTTTCATTTGTTTCACGAATCATATCACCAGATGCAAACTGTTCGACTTTTCTTTGAATAATAAAAAGTAAAGGTGATTCATTAAACCACGTTACAAAACGATTTATGACTTCAGGAGTGAAATCTTGTTCAAAGTTAATAGAAGGAGAGACAACTTCCATCGGTTGCGCATTAGACCCCGAATTGGAAAGAGAAGCAGTATAATTATCAAGCTGCTGTGAAAAATATTCGAACTTCAACTTGAGGATCTCGAATACTCTCGACACAGCCGATTGCGATTGCTTGGCGGTGTTTGCAGAATCCTTTCGCCCTGATGCATAGCTAGCATCACGCGAATAACCGATTCCTGAGTATTTTGGAAGCTCTTTCTTTAAATTTAGTGGACAAGCTGTCAGCACTCTTTCACCTCGGACAAATTGATCTAACATGTCTGGATGATAAGGAATTTCAAACATATAATACCCATATATGAACGATACTAAATGCTCTATAGCAAGATTTGTGATTGGCTCGTCAAGCCATTTATTTGCTTCCTCTGCACTTCTAATAAAGCTGCTTAAATTTCCCCCCGCAACTGGTGCCGCCAATAATACTGTCTCCAGATGATCAATCTGAGTATCAAGAAAAGAAACAATAAAATCAACAATAATTAACAGATCTTGACAAGGATTCCAGTTCTTCGCAGTGAGTAACGGGTGTTTCATAATCATAACAAACAGTGGAGCTGGTAGCGAGAATAGTGGTTGAATCTGGGGTGGCACTTCAGGAAAGGAAATTTCCTTTGTTGCATGAAAATTTATTCGGAAGGGATAAAAGCATGATCTTTCTTTTAAGGATTCAACATAGATAATCGCAGTTCTAAAATTTTCTTCGTGTTTCGAATCCCATTCATAATTTACTTTTCTTACTGATCTAACAACAAGATTTCTCAGCTGGGAAAAGATAGCTCTCCACTCTTCAGTTGTTTGAGCTTCTGGATCCATCAGAACGTGAAAGGAATTTCCCACTTCTTCCGTCAGAACACCTGAGCCTTTGACATCGTCTACATCTTCTTCATCACGAATCCCATCTGACTCGTAGGCATAATCCGAGTCATACGCCGCATCTGGCTCATCTCCATCCATTTCCTCGTAATACTCATTATCAGACATTAGTGTTGCAAAAGCTTTCACCGAAAATGGGAAAAATCTAATTGTAATCCTCGCCTTATCACGAAGAATGGGAGAGCTGATCAAGAATTGGAGTTTTCGAACTTAAAGAACAACACCGAAAATACGAAACATCAAAAACCAAAATTACTCAATTACACAATACAGTAAGACATTACTTCCATTGTAACTTTAAACTATGTACAACAAAGGCAAAAATCATGGAAATTTCCTCCATGCTACTAACTTGATAAGTTTGATTCGGAATATTACAAGCATCCCCATTTGTTGGCTGATTAATATCATAGTTTGTGTTTTTAAATAACTCTTCAGATATTTCAAATTCTGCTTCGTCGTTCAGTCCATACAAGAGAATTGGATTTTTCTACATGAAACAAAGAAGCAATAAACGTCCCAACACCAATCATCATATACCCACTTACCTCAGAAGACTGTAGCTTAGTGAAAATCTTTTGCATTTGCGCTAAAAACTTCAAAGAATGTTTGCAAGAAACAATATTTAAGTGATTCGCATTTGCAATTAAATCTATATGAGAAAAAAATATAATATTTAAAAAATCAACTTGATTATGAAGTATCAAATGACATACCAGCTAAGATCAACACGGAAGGAAATTTTGATGAGGTAGTATCCTTTAATCGTTTCGCTAAATTATGTAAAGGAGAGATTTCTAATAATCGATTCAGTTCATTCTCTGATTCTAATACACAACCAAATTCTTCTTTCCAAATACTATATTTCCATAAATCAGCGTTTTTAATACTTTGAGTGGATCCAACTGGACTCGAAAACCCATTATTTGCACTTGCATTTGACGCTGCAGCAGCTCTAGTATACAAATTTGCATAAATTGGCGGATTAAAAAGATGATGATTAATTAAATCAAAGATTCCATTAATAATAATAGCTGATTTAAACATATGTGAGAAATTAGCTATCGCATGACCAATTAAATGCCCATTATAGGTACCACCCATTAATACAATTTGTTCTGGTGTAGTATATTTTCGATCAACAATAAATTTTAATACTGCTTGTAAATCATTTATAGCATTTTCTTTATTTTCTTTTGCACCATTTTGAGCCCATTCTTGTCCATACATACCAGAACCTTGTAGATTTGTTAATACAGTAATACCATCACAATGTTCAGCAAATAATACAAATGGCAATGAAAATGTTGGTGATGCTGTGACACCAAAACCACCATTAATATATAAAATGCATGGCTTTGGTTCAAATTGATGTTGTTCAGCATTTGATCGATTACCAAACTTTAAGACAGGCACATACACATTACGTTTGGTCTCACAAAATTCTTGGACAGTCTCATATTGATATTTATCCAATCCTGGGATTTCAGTTGAATTCACTTGATGAAATGATATTTCAATAGAACCATTAAAAGGATCGCGTGCTACTAAAGCGCGGTAGACTGATGATGGATCAGAAAAGGATGAATATTGATAAAAAATTTCTGATGAATAAAAATTACAATTTGGACCATTTATCGTACCATGTGGTGGATGTGGTAAATCTGCGACAGGTATTTGTGATTCTTGTACTAAATTTTGTGTTAAATCATATAATAATACTTCGTGTGATGAATTTTTCAAATATTTTAATACTAATACAGTATGTGCAGCAATCGTAGCACTTTCTAAATAGTCACCATCTAATCTTTGTGGTATCCAATCTAAACATGTTTTCCATGCAATAATACATTTAAAATTAATTGAATCTAATTCATGTGCATTCGTACGTGTATTATTAGGATCATTACCTTCACTTGTTAATGTATGTGTTTGATTTGACGAGATTTCTGACATTTTATCATCTTCTGTAGCAGAAAAATCAGGGAGGGTAATTCGCACAACCCGAAAATTGGGTGCACGGAAATTGGTACGAAACCAAAAGTCATCTTCAATATTTGATATATAATCAAAACGATATGCAAATGTATCAATTAATTTATAACAATATCCTAAAGTTGATGAATTTTTCGCATCAAATTTTGTTAAATCAAAATAATAAACTTTGTTACCAATAGATGATGCTGATGCATGTTCTGAGATAGTTGAACGCCAAAATGAATTACATGATAAATCACGTTTTTTCTTAAAAATATCAATTAATAAATAATGTGCATCAGAGGTAATATGTGTATTCACAATCAAATTATCATGTAATGTTAAAGTTTCAAAGACTAAAAAATCTTCATTAGAATTAATACGATGAAATAATACACGATTAGAAATCTTTTTCTCAATATTGGTTTTTGCTGAGGTATTCGTTGTTGTTGTTGTGATCGTGGAAGTTGTTGAAGCAACACTATTGCGATCATTGCCATTCTCCGTTGTTGAGGTCTTTGAATTCAGATTAGGATTGGTAGGATCATGAATCACTTGAGTCGTATAAAAGAAGCCTGTTCGACTTTCGAGCCAAGTGACAGAAGTGTAATCAACGTAGCACCCAGTGACGACATCAGGTAAATCCTTGCCTGTTTTCATATCACGAACTCGAATATTCATCACTTTTGATTGTAAGTTAGTTGTATAACCATACGCAATCTTAAATCCATCATGTGATATCCATGTAGCATGAATATAGATCATGCCCTTTGTAACATCTTCTTCTTTCTCTTCATTGCGTTCTTTCTCCTCTTCCTCCTCTTCCTCAGCAGGCAAGTCATCATATTGGGCAAATCTTACAGTATTTGGGTCAAAGACTAACTTCGCTTCGATATCTAAATGATTGGTTGAAAATAATGAGTATTGAGGAATCTCTGGTCGTAAGCGCTTGAAGAAAAAATAGGTTGAGCCAAAGTGAATTGGGTTTTCAATACTTTCAAAGTTACTTGCGACCTTATAAGCTTGTGTAAAGCGCTTGCGGGTTTCGGCGAGGTGAGTTTTCGTATATTTTTCGGTTAATTTCAGCTGAGATTCAATCCAAGCTACATTTTTCGGTTCAGTTAAATTTTCTAAGACTCCAAACGGATTATTAATCGACTTTCCATGAAGGTAAATAGTTTGGTCCGTTTCTACGACATCTTGGATGGCTGGATAGTTGAGTTCTTGAGCAGATGATTTTGATGGATCACTCGAAGAAGACTCAAGATACTCTTGAATCTTTTCCTTCAGATCAATTTCAAGATAATACGAAATTATCAACGCCGCACTACCAAACCATATTAAAATTTGTAAATTATAAAGTACATTAAAAACCAGTGCAAACATAGTGTTTTTCTTCGATAATGATGCTTGCTGGATCAATCTAAAATCACAAGCACTGCTACAGCAACGCAAATTTCAGAAAAGATTCCACATAAGTTTTTCTCCTTCTTTCTGACGAATAAGAATGGTAAAATCACCTCAAATGAAAAAGGGTGAACCACTGATCTATATTCTAGGGTGTTGGACCATCGAAAACATTCGGACCTGATTCACAGAAAGTTTTGACGAAGCCGGTTCATCCTACTGCATCAGGAAAAAGAGAGATCGCAACATTTGCAGGAGGTGAGGGATTGGGAGTCTTTGTTGTCACAACTTTAACCCCTTGGATTCAAAAGGATGCTTTTGGGGCATTGAGCTCGCTTTCCAACGTGTTCCAGGTGTGGTAAAAACTGAGGTGGGCTTCACTCAAGGAACCAAGAAGAATCCGACCTACGAAGAAGTTTGCACCGGCATGACAGGACACACAGAGGCTGTCCAAGTCACGTTCGATACAACTGCTCTAAAGTATGAAGATTTGCTCACAGTGTTTTGGGATTTGATTGACCCTACTCAACTAAATGGACAAGGCAACGATACTGGAAGTCAGTACAGGACCGGCATCTATTATCACAATGACAGCCAAAAAGATGCGGCATTTCAATCTAGAGATGTGGAACAAAAGAAATTATCCAAACCTATTGTAACAGAGATCTTAAGGGCAACAGAGTGGTTTCCTGCGGAGGAGTACCATCAACAATATTTACAGAAAGGTGGTCAATGTGCTCGTACAGGAGATCTGACTCCTATTCGATGCTATGGATAATATAGGTCTTCTTTGACATTTCTCTTGAAGATTTTCAACTCCCTTTGAAGTTATGCGAATTTTGAACTCATTTTTATTGACAACCTTCACTCCTTAAATAACCCACTCCCTACTAGACAGACACTTGATCAACTTCAAAATTCATCTTTTCATAAATTAAAACAAACGATTTTCTGTTCTTTTTCTGTTTTGATAAACGCTATAGAAATCCTCATCTAAAAGGAACTTGAGTTAACTTATGTGAGTTAAACTTGAGTTAAATCTGGCCAATGAGGGCCAGTTTTACGCGGTTATAATTACATGATGATGGTGCTATCGCCTCCCACTAACCCTTTGTTTGGAACAGATTTTTGTAAAACAATACAAACAATGACAAACCTATTGAATGTGAAAAGATTGTTGAACTATGAAACAGATATGTTCCCACTACATAACTGTATTCATATTTCAGTGAACTCATATATAATCATCGGTTCTAAAACCATCTTGATTTCTGCTGCTCATTGAGTTGTTTTGCCAATCGTGCGAACTCTGATGCTTGATTCGCCATATCTTCTGTTCGATCCTGTAATCGATTCAATTTCTCGCCTCGCTCCAACAATCGTTCATGAGTCTCACTCATCACACCCATAGTAGAACCTAATTTACTTTGCGACTTGGCTGTCACCGCCTCGTTGGCTTTCCCTTTTGCATCAGTCGAAGTATTAGGACCTGTTAAAGCACGGCCGAATAGCTCTTTCTTATTCTCGTTGTCCAATGTCGCGACTGTAGAGCCATCAGATTGCATTGTCGCCACTGATGACAATGGTTTAATGGAGGCAATAATATTCTTCGCGTTCATTTTTTCTTGTGCAGTTAAGACCCGATTAAAGCAGCAGTCACAAGTACGAGCCTAAAATGACAGTATCAAACGAAAAGCATATGAAAGATGAAAGCATAATCCAAACCTGAGTATTATCAATGATAGTTCTCTTCTTCGAGCAATCATCACAGCAAATGCAATTACATAAACGACAATGATGTTGTCGTTTAAACATAGTAAATTGAAAGCCGCACATTGTACAAAAGGTTCCAGGCTTCACGTCAGACAAACGAGCAGAGGGAGATGGAGAAGGAGAATTCGCCCCTGTTATACTTTCAGACGATTCAGATAAATCAGGCAAAGGCTCATATTGATTCAATCTAAAGCGAAAATTTAACAGAAGAAAGTGTTAACGGGGTTCAAATATATATTTTGACCCGATTTGAGTCAAAAAGTCGAAACTTACTTGATATCAAGTTTCTTGCAATCGATTGGAGGGAGCGATGTCCACTTCTCAAAGAATGCAGTCACATTAAGCTCTGGAAACTTTGATTTCATCGTTCCTATCAATACTTCATCAGGTCTTGCTCCATAAGATATCAAGAGTGCAACAGCTGCTTCAAGGTCTTCAATTTCCCATAATATTACAACCTCTGGAGCTAATAGTATATGCAATGCCGTACGACCATAATTATCCTTCACATTCGGTTTAGCACCATGTTGAAGTAATGTTCGGAGTGTATCGACACAACCACTCGGATAAATCGGTTCAGGACTGTTATCTGACTGACCTTCTAGGTCGCCCATCTTTGAGTTAGAAACAATTCTCATGCCTTCGCCAACAGCATTCTTGATAGGATTCGCGCGAGCAGCGAAGTGTAAAGGAGTCATCCCTAAGTCACTCTCAATAGCATTAATATCTGGACAACCATTCTCCAATAATAATTCCAAAGGTTCATTCTGCCAACTAGCTGCGAGGTAATGGAGTAAAGTGCGATTATTACTATCAACCCAATGAAGATTGGGTTTGTGCGACATCATAACATCTAAACATCGTTTCAACGCTGCAACATCAGTAATTCCCGAAATATCGCGTCCTTCAAGACAGGCAAGGACAAGAGGAGTTCTATTCTGCCGATCCATGATGTCAAGATCAAAAACATGAGAGCAAATTAATCCTAATGAAAAATCGTCTAATTGCATCGCAGCCCAATGTAAAGGTGTAAAACCATTATTATCAGCTGCTGTGACATCAGCTGTAGCTTCATGTAATAATCGAACGATATTTTGTAAACGTAAAATGCAAGCATAATGTAAAGGGGTGTAACCATCATCGTCAAAACTTTCAATAACTTTGTAATCTAATTTCTCTGATTTACATAATCCTATCAACTCACGAACACGATCTTCATTACGAGTTATTACAGCTGAATGCATTGTACCCAGTAAATATTGATGTCTCCAACCTAAATAATTTACTGTGCCTTTCAGGCAGTCACAGATCGAAAGGTAAATGCTCATAACCCATGCATCCTTCGCATCACGACTATCAGCGATGAGCTGTAAATCGCCACCCGGCCATAGTAATTCAAAGCAATAACTTTCTAATGTTGCTTCAGGTCCTTCGTTACTGCTGAGATTCGTTGCCTGCATGGAAAAGACGTGACCTAAACTCTTAATCTTACAAATTTGAAGATCAATAATATACTCAAATGCAAATACGTTTCCACTTTGCGGTATTGCTATAATTAATAAATCATTTAATAATATTAATTTCCTTTTACTATTGGATTTTACCCAAATTGAATTATTCTTTGTTTCGACATTCAATTCACCAACTTTAATAATTCTTCTCCCTTCTTTAAGAAGTGTCATAGGTTCAGGAAAATTTGGTTTTCGGGATGGATTTGTACCACCAACAAGCCCTCCTAGTACCGTAGTATTTTCTTTCCCAATTACAAGACGAACAAGGACTTTCTGTAATTCGAGGTATTCTGGTGAATGTTGCTCTGCGGGGGGATTGAGCTGACCACTGGCTTGTTTTGAAGGTGGTGTTGTTGGAATAGGACGCTTGACACGTCTCCAAACCAGCCGGAGAGGTCTCTCCGCTTGCTTAATGAAGGCAATGAGACCATTCCAAGCTTCTTTATCTAAAGGAGTACCACCAATATCCATATCAGCAGCAGCCCACAACTCATCCCCTGGTGCAACATCCAAATTTACTGCTTGTGAATCCTGTACGACTTCGTAAATAAAGACGATTCCATCATCGGCCCTTCGTCTCAAAGTAACACCTAAAGGACCATCATCAAAGAAGGTTTCGATAAAAATTTCTTCTGTTTCTCCAGGAACAACATTTCTATGTGATGAGTTTCCCTGAACTGAAGGGTTTGAGCTCTCTTGAGCAACGAAATCCGACATTATCTTAGTTAAAGCAAAATTTAATTGCTTTCTCAAAATTCTGCAAGTAATCTTGATTTTCGAAAAAATCGAATTTTTCTAAAACTAAATAAAACGATCTTCTCTGTCATCGTTTCGGACTTGTTATAAAATAAAACTATTCAATATGTACACAATTAATTATCACAACGCTCGATCCGATTGGCTTCAATATAAATAAAAATAAAAGAAAAAACAAAATGATCGACCGACACTTCATCCCAAATTAGCCTTGAAATCCCCTCGCTAATTGCTGCAGCGACTCTGTTGTATCCATTTTAATTGTTTCATTTTCTTCTTCTATCATCAAAGGAAGTAAGATTAAGAAAGAAAATCAAGCATGAGTGTTATTACCTTGCTGATTTGACTTTAAACTTTCTTGATTTTCTTCATATACTTTTATTGATTGTAAGAGATCTACAATGGCAAGATTAGCCTCAATCGAACCGAACAAAATTTCTAAAACTTGTACCTTGTGCATTCTGAATACATTGTTGTAGTTTTAACTGATATTGATGCACCATATAAGTTGTCTCAGATAGTGGTGATATCTCATAATCTTCTAAGCTTTGAAGTGCTACTCTTAAATTGAACATAGCACTTCTCATTTCTTTTAGTAGAGTGTCCATATCACGACATTCTGTTGATAACTGTAAATAATCTTTTTGTAATTTGAGGTAATACGGTCGTAGTCTTTGCAAAGTTTTATCCAACTCTTGTTCTTCACTGTCTTCGACTGACGCCGATGTTTGATGGGATGAAGGAAGGGCAGAGGATGAAGATGGAGTCGCTGACATTGTGCTATTATTAAGATTTTGATGTTCTGATGATGTGAGAGAGGTTGGAGGGTTGAAAACATTTCTCATTGAATAAAGTTGAAATTTTGCTATATTCTTCTCAAAGTATTGTTTTACTCGGTCAGTGAACTGATTGCAAGACTAATCGAAGGCAATTATTATCACTCAATTGGTAAAGAGTAATATAAAAGCTTAAAGACTCACCTCTTCCAGATCTGCTTCTGTTATATGATTGGAATTTCGGGATCTTAAATACTACAAGAAAGGAGTCTTATTATCTCCTACGGTCCGTAGTCTGTTGAAAGATATTACCTGATGTAGTTCTGGTTTCAGTTTCTTCATTGTATCCTCTACTGTCTGATCTATAGATTGTGAAACTATGCAACAAAAACGAGGATTAACGATCAGGAAGGGGAATTTAACTTGAGCAGGCTTTCTTACCTGCATCAAAATATTGATCCAGGTCAAAATTTATTGACTCTTCTTCCATCTTAAATAGAAATAGAATGAAAGTGTTACCAATTGATGAATGACGAGATGAAAATTAAATCGAATGAAAATTGTGTCAAAATCAAACAGTTTTCAAATTTATTACACATTTGTTTAATCTTATCCTAAACAATTCCTTAATTGACTAACAAACTAAACTAATACCGACCATATAATTTTACGTACTACGAAAATATAATTGAAAGGAAATGAACTCTCAATTCTGTATGAAATAGAGGAATGAATGAACTTCCCAACAAAGTGGATTAAATGTTTGGAGGAAAATTCGTGATATCAGTTTCATATCGTACCGCCTAAGGAATGTTACAAACACCAAATCCACATACGAAAGTCACTTACTTGTTTAAACATTCCAAGCCACCCTTGCCAAAGTGTAAGAGTCTTTCTCTTTGACCAAACCGACGATTTCTCACGTGGTAGTGGACAAAGATCCAACACCTTAAACTCCTTACAAGTCTCCACTAATATTGGCATGAGATATGGATAATACATCAAGTCTATGGTTGGAAATAGATGATGCATGGAGTGTCTTCCAAAAGTAATGGAAGAAAGAATAAGACTTTCATCCACTTCCGGACGATAAGCAACAGCCATTAGTTGAAAAAGACCCCAATCAATTGGTTTATCCTTCTGCTCTATCGTATTATCTCCAGCATGCCAAACGGATGGATGATGATGAGCACCAGCGAGACCCAAATTGATGAATACAGACGAGCAAGTTAAATACGTTATCAAGAGTCGTAATGCAACGACTTCCACACTCTCTCCCTAAAAGGATAAATCACAAAAATACCGGAAATACGAATTTCTTACGATAAAAGAGGATAAGGGAATACCAGAATTCTTTGAGGCAATAAGAATGCCGCGAAAGTAGACAAGCAACATAAACAGGTAAAGCGGAAGAAAATTCTCCCATCTCTTTGCTTCTGCCCCAGTCAAGATGGCAAACATTCTCTTGAAGAACTAAATGATAAAAGAAAGATAAATTAATATTCAGCTTAAGTAATTTCGAGAAAATATCTTACCGAAAGAAGACCAATCAACGGAAACAACAAAAACACACCAAGAATAACTTTGAATCCAGTAGATGGATCCTTTTTATTAGACCACGGCAAGAAGCTGACAATTGGTTCAAAGCCCCAAATCTCAACATCAAGTAAGGTGTTGCTAAATGTATGATGTGAATACACATGACTTATCCGCCATTCATGTGATGAAAAACCAGTAAAATCAATCGTATACATTCGCCAGTTATCTTTTAAATGGAAGTAATTATGTGATGCATTCCCCAAACAAGCCATTAAAATCCCTGACAATATCATGCTGACGTAGGAAACAGGGGTTGGTATACCAGGCACCACAGATAAAAACACTGTAACAAGAAAGGACACGAAGAAAGTGTCATGTACAAATGCTGAAGATTGAAAATAGGAAATAGAAGGGAGCTGAGGTATCGCTTGAAAGATACGCTCACGTAAAGTACAATAAAAGCCTTTTTCATCGAAAGTAAACTTTTTCGTGTATCGAGGATGAAGTGTCTTAGCTGTCTCGACAAGATACTTATCAAGATACCCTCGAACTTTACCAATATTAGGATGGCTTGATTCAAAGAGTTCAGTGATATCAGTATTAACTGTAAGATCTAGGAACGCTTGTCCACCAGGATGCTGAAACTTCGAAAAATCGTACACCTGGTCATGGATTCTCCAGAGCTTCGGATGATCACGGGTGTGATATAAATGGAGCTTATCGAGACGCTGCTTCCATGATAACCAAACCAAGGGAGACTTGTTGGTAATTTCATCTCTCTCCTTGCAGTAATCCTCGATACCAAAGCTGAAAATTTCTTGTTCAAGAGTAATCGAGCTCATATTTTATGTGATTTGAGCTTTGACAGCATTTGAATACAAGGTACAAATAACGCCGATTGCCGTATCGGTATCGCCGGCCTAGCTCAGTCGGTAGAGCGCAAGGCTCTTAACCTTGTGGTCGGGGGTTCGAGCCCCCCGGTCGGTGTTTTGACTTTTTACAACAACTCATCTAAAGTCCGTCCTTTTGTTGTTGTTTTGTTGTTGGGGAAAGTTTGTTAATTAGTAACCTATGATACCTTATTTAAGTTATGAATTCATATAAGATAGTATGAGAGACAGGTCCCAAACCTCAAAAGGCCGCATGAAGTTGGTGGGCGAGGGATCTCTGAAAGATCAAACAAGACATATACATGGCATCAAATATTCACCGTATAACAACAATTCAATGGTGAGAGAGCGAAGTTTAGTTCCCACTATTATCGGCTCGGCTTGTCTTGTAAGCTTTAATCCGCAACAATAAAAAGACGTCAGAATGGGCGGGCGGTCTAACTGCCCTCACCTTATAAGAGACTGAAACTTTTTTCCTTTGTCAACAAACCTTTTCTCTCCTCTCTTCATTTGATTAGAAGATCTTATTCCAAGCCTTCAGTTTCTAGGTTTGTGCTCTAATTAGGGCTGTTAATCTTGAGAATGATGAAAACGAGACAATACGTGATCGTATTACTTTTTGTTCTTTTACTCGTAATGCAAGTTTGTTGTTACCTCGGACCACAACATTCTCCGCCCTTATTTTCAAAGTTTAAGCTTTATGCATTTAAACCATTCATAATTAAAGAACATAATCGAAGAATACCAGTTTTAGTGCATGAAAAAGAGGTAGAATTGGTGAAACTCTTACAAACTTGGTCAGAGGAAAGTGATAAGTTTGATGCCAATCTCTTTCAAGCATTAATGAAACAAAAGAAGATAGTTTCTGCTGGTAAAAATAGTAATTTTAATGGAGTAAAAGACTATTATGGAACAAAGCCATCTACAATTCAGCAATTAAGAAAGAAATTTGCTCGTGTGAATGCTTATGTCAATCAAGGAACTTCCAAGTGAGTCTTTAGCCTTCACAACTGATAAAACTTACTAATGCTTCTTTTCATCTCTTAGAAAGCCAGTATTGATTAAACTGTCTGCTGCTCTTGATCAAGATACTTTGAAGAAAACGACAACAGAAGAACTCGTTCAAGCAGGACAAGGATACAAGAATATAACAGAACTGTTTGAAGTCGAAAAGAAAGCTAACGCCGATCAATCCTTAGTTCATATAATGAACAGTAATCATGCCATTGGGTCAAAACCATGGTTGAATTGGGCGAAGTACCAACAAGATAAAGGAGAATATACTCTTCAGCTCGCTGTTGCCGAGTATTTATCACCTTTCTCTGATATCAAAGGAGAAAATGCTATGCATCGAAGGAAGGCAGGTATTGTAGGAACTCAAGCTATTGGTGATACAGCAAGAGAAGCTCTTCCTTTAGATCAGTTCCCTAGTCGTATTCCTCATCCTTGGCAATCTTTTCAAGAGATTCCATGGAATTGTAAATTTCCAAATTCTCATCCGAACATTATCCCTCCTGCTGTATGGGTATGTAAGATGGATATGTCATACTATGTAAGTCTATTCATGTATCCTTGTGAGGATCTTATTTGTATAAATAGAGAGTGAACGATCTGGCAGTCAAGGAAAATGATGATGGTCTTGTTTTAGGAGGAGATATGATGACTTGGGACGATGCTTTAAAAATTGCGGCATATAGTGTTGAAGGAGAGAGTAGAGATGAAAGTTATCAACTACCTCATAGTACTGGTATCACTGATGATCCTGATATTCCTTTCTATAACCCAGGTAATGTGAATTGTTTTCTTATTACAATCAGCTCATTGTCTTTCTCTTCTGTGTTGATTAGTATATAAATCAAACATCAAAGACTCTGATAAACTACCGTTCATTGAAGAAGTCTACGATGTATTGGGTGTAAGTCAATTCTTTCTTAATCCTCGATAACTACGTCTTAATTGAGTATTCTTTGATTTTTAGTGGAAATTAAATTATGATGATCGTGAACAATTAAATGAAGTCATCACAGATGAAGTAAAGAATGAAGAAGAACAAAGAAAACAAAAATTACTCTCAATGGGTTATGATCTTGAAGAATTTGGAGGACCAGACACTCGCGAAGAAGAAATTCAATTAGAATTACGACGACGTTATAATTCAACTGTAAAACAAGTCATGGAATATTTTGATCGTTATTATGAAGGTATACGTGAAGCATCTCAAAGAAATTTATCAAATTATGAATTAATTAAACAATTTAATTTAAGTAATGAAGTCCTTTCCAAAATACCAAAAGATGGTATTGTATGGAATTATTTCTTAGATGGTCGACCTGATAATGATGATCGTGTTGTTTTAACACGTTATCCGAATGAAGAGAGCGAAGAAGTCATTACATGGTCACTATTTAATGAATCTAGTGGTGTATTAATAGATAATTATTTAAAAGCGATTGAACAATATTATTATGATGGATATAGGAAAGAATTAGTTCAAACTGATGAAAGATTTGTGAAATTAGATCGTACAAAAGAAGAAATTGTTGAAGATTTTGTTGCAAGAATTTTCCAATATCAAGCAATGATGTCATTAAATCCATATAAACGGTAAGATTTCCTGCAGTTGATACTGTATACCATATCTCCCTAATGTGTATCTTCTTTCATTAGTGAACAACATAAGAAGAGGAAGTTGTCATTCGTGAGACCAGCTAATGATCCTTCTCGATCATTTTTTTCAGATTTTACAAAACAAGAGAAAGATGAAACAGAGGCTGGAGGAATTCCTGGTGTGAATCGAGCAGAGGATTATTCTGATGATGAAGATGTTTCTAGTGGGGCTAACGATACCGTGTAAGAGATGTTAGATGCGACAAAAAAAATGTCTTTTGTAAGTATTAGAATCAGAATAATTCTTTTTCCTTCTAAATTTGTTTCCTGTGGAGGACATGCTTCTACACTATCTTGAATCGGATTTATCAATCAGCTCATGCATGTCTCCATCTCACACAAAATTTACTCGAACCTCAACCCTAACCCTAACCCTAACCCTAACCCTACTGCCTTATAGCGTATAGTTGTGCAATGATTATGAGGAATGAGGAATGATGGAGAGTTTGTATTTACAAGGAAATAACTTGATCGCAGCCAAGAATTATGAAGATGCTGTACCAATCTATCAAAAGGCAATTGAGGAATATCAGAAAAGTTCCATGATTACTTCATTGACGATAGCATATGATGGGAAAGATGCAACAAAGTTTATCAACTCTAGGAATGTTCTCGAAGCACTACAACATGATGCGAATAACTTAAGTATACTTATTCGATGTTGTGCTAATCTTGGATTTGCACAATGGAAATTAAGAGATTTTACAGAAGCGATTGAATGTTTCAATGAAATCATCGAGTTTGAGCATCGATTGAAGTTCATCTTCACGAACAACAATAATCACCCATTTCTAACTGAATTAACCACAATTAGTCTGAAAGCACTTATCCGAAGATGTTTATGTTATGAAACAATCCCAGAATATGAGAAATGTTCTCAAGATTTCGAACAAATTCGTCTTTGTTATGAAAGCGACACGAGTAACCTTCGCTCTGTGATCCTCAATCTGATGCCACAATACCCGACTTATCAGGTAAAGATTCAAAATTTAATAAAGAAAGATGAAAATGTTGCCAAAGAAGAAGGTAAATCTGATTGGATGAGTCATTTACATCAAGCTTTACGAGTTCTATTACTTTCTCCTCTCCACCGAAATATTGCATTCCATTGCTCATCGATTACTCGATGGGATCAATTAGACACCCATAGAAAGTATTACTGCTACTCTGTTGAAATCAATTGTAAACTTGGTTTGGGTAATGAACTTGGTCTGTTTAACCGATCTTTATATCTTACGAATGAGAGACAACAACTAGGCCAACTTACCTGTCGCCTTAGGGTCATGGAAGACGAAGGAAGAATAGGAAATCTTTCTAATACTAAAGTTGTATTTATTTCGACGGAACCTATCTGTCCTTACCCACTAATTAATGTTGAGAATGATCACTGTAATATAAACTATAGTGAGATAAGAGAGATTCTGCAGTCGAGAGGATCAAACAAACATGCTTTATCCTTCCCACTTGCTGATAATGGAAAGGTAAGGTTGATCTTTGGCAGTACTTCTTCGTGTCTTACAATAGATTATAAATTCTATAGGTGAATGTTGATCTCTATGTGAATGTCCTAGTCCCAGTGGAAGAGATAGAACAAACAACAACAGCGAATATCGATCATCCTTTACTAACAGCGATGATGGAATTTGAAGTTACGAACTTTCCATCTACTAATGTACCAATTATTCCATTAATGTCAAATCCTTTCCAAATTCATCAAAATCGTCTAAATGAAAATCAATTCAGATTACAACTGAAGGACTTGCAATCAGAAAGCTCTTCATTGAGCTGTGTACGACCAATCAAACTATCGAATAGTTTGAATAGTGTATATGTCTATGAGTCGCCTGGTATGTTAGGTATTGGTGGTAAAATTTGGGATTCTACTTTCGTTCTGATTGATTATCTTGCGAAACATGCCAAGGATTTGATTCAGGATGAAGTCGTTGTGGAATTAGGAAGTGGTACTGGTATTACAGGTATAGTGATCACAAGGATTATCTTGCATTTCTAATCTTCGTCATAGGATTATCACTTGCGTTCCTCTCGCCTCGGAAGGTAGTGATGACAGATATGACGGAAGTTGTTCCTTTGATGATCAAGAATATCGGACTTAATCAGATGATGCAGTCTGACGAGCGAGCTCATCATCTATTACGAGGTTCATATGCAGCATATGAATATCTTTGGGGAAGTCATTTGGACCCTCATAGTCCTTTGTTCGCTGATTTTAAATCTTCTGCATTGCTTGTTGCCTCTGATGTGGTCTATTACCCAGAAGGTTATCGACCACTGGTTGAAACATTGGAGTGGTGGTTTTCCCTTCCATTAGACAATACAAATGTGAAGAGAAGAACGAAGCGAATGATCCTCGCTCATCGTCATCGCCATCCTCAAGATAGTGAGTTCTTCGCCTTGATCCAATCATCGAAGATATTACAAATGACTGAGATAACTCGCGATCTAACGAATGAAGGAGTGAAGGATGTGCGACTTTTTCTCTTAACTCATAAAAGTTAGATTCAATGAAGTTATCGCTTTGGTTAAATTAACAAAATTTGATTCCTTAATCAATCGTTACATCAAGAATGGCTATCACATAAGTCGAATCGGTAACTGATCGAAGTAAATTAGAGGTTAAGGAATCATTGTTGGGAGTGAAGTAAGTATCATCTGTGTATAATTCGGCTAGAACTTATTAGAGGGATTGTGAGAAATGTGAAAAGTAAATCAATAGGAAGGCTCTACGTCACAGAGCCTTGAACTGCAGAAAAAGCTAAAACCAATGTGTAGGTAGA